>Ga0180432_10011271_pt1 | contig 10563 bp, 9 predicted proteins | sample SS_ome_10_FD_132414 | JGI IMG/M metagenome (GOLD analysis project Ga0180432, IMG submission 132414) | Hypersaline lake sediment archaeal communities from the Salton Sea, California, USA - SS_1_MS_2 metaG | ecosystem: Environmental > Aquatic > Non-marine Saline and Alkaline > Hypersaline >...
GAACCCGTGCATTTTCCTACCCAAATTACCCAGAGTGAACGCAGGGTTTGCCGCAACGTGTTATCAGGAAAACGGTTGCTGCGAAGTTGCCCAAATTGCCCAACGGGTTGGACGAATGCTTACCCAGCCACTGTATTTGCGTCACCGTATGCCTTGCCGTTGTTGCCCGTTCCGGAGCTATCGACGACATCATAGGAAACCCCGTCCCAAGAAGTCTCTTCCATGGCCCAGTAGGCAACCAGAGCCGCGGAAACGGGAACCGCCCTCCCCATAGTGATAGCCAGAACTGCGCTGAAAACCAACGCAACAGTCAACCAACGGTGCTTGCACATTGTCTGATTCCCTTTTTGCAGAGGACCGACGAAATCTCGCCGAGGTCTGAGCAGCGACCACCAGAAAAGCCGGTCGGGGCGCCGCGCTACTTAGTTGAGTGTAAATAGATTATCCCACCAGGGCAAGTTTTTTTCTGTTCTTTCACTGCAAGACTTTCCGGGAATCCCGAAAAACCACTCTTGCGCGGGGGGGATGCAGTGTTCCCAGCCAGCTTTTGCCGGGCATTCGAAGCCCGACGACACCACTCAGGGACTCGGATTTGACTGGTGCTACCTCGGACATCTCGTCCCGCTCGGCTCGCCGATCTCTTTCGGGCAAACCGTTTGACGGAACAAACCCGCCTGCCTAAGCTAGTAGGTTAACGTCTACTGCCACGTGGTGGAAAAATGGGAGGCGCGTCATGCATCGGTTCCACGCTTATGTTGTTGCACTTGTAGGCACGCTGTTTGTGGTCTTGACTTTGCGTGCTTCGATCGCCCGAGCAGATCTGGCCGCCTATTGGAATTTCAATGAGCAAGACCCCAGTGATCTTGCCGGCACCCACGACCTGACGCTTCTCGGCGGTGCCGGCTACAGCGCCAGCACGCCTTTCGGAGGCGGGTCCCACGCGCTGAGCCTCAACGGCACCTCGGCCCGCGCCGTCAATGCATCCATGCCGCGACCGCTCTCGGAGTACACCTACTCGCTTTGGCTCAATCCCTCGGCGAGCAAGTACGGCTCTACCATGGACAGCGGCGATTCGCGTGCCGATCTGGTGTATGGCTATGTGACCGGGCAGGCGTGTCCCCACATCACCTTCGACAGGGAAAACGACGGCAAGATCGGCATCTATCCCGAAATCAACAACGTCGTGCAAACCGACGTTAAGCCCACGACGAACTCCTGGGCAACCGCCACGTGGCACAACCTCGTGTTCACCTCCGATGCGGCAGGGGAGTTCAACGTGCTGGTCAACGGTGCCCTGGAGAATACCGTTACGCACACCGGCACGCACGACGCCTCGACCGGAATTACCCTGGGCTCAACTTATGGGCCGGCCTTCCATTTTGGCGGGCTCATCGACGAGGTGGCGGTCTGGGACAACCCCCTGACGATCGGCCAGGCAAAAGCCCTCTACAACCTCTCCCAGGAAACGACGCTCCAGTACAACCCGCAACAGGCCCAGCGGTTGTTCGACTTGCACGAGGCCGGCAGCGATGCCACGACGGTTGTCGGCGGCCAGCTCTGGGAGTACGTCAGCGGGATGACCGGCAGTGCGGGCGACGTGACCCTGGGGGCCGCCGGCCGTGCCTACGTCCAACTGGACGACGGCGGCACGGGCGTGACCACGCAGACGCTTCGAGTCGATCTGGGCGCGGCGGGCCACGACGTCCAGGCCAATTTCGTCGACTGGAGCGGCACCGGCTCGAACACCACCGACCACGACACCATGGTTTTTGCCGACTACTTCGGCGGCTTCACGGCAACCCTCAAACGGGGCGATGGTAGCGACGGTATCGATTGGCGCTTTCGCGCGCAGGTCTCCGGTACCGACGTCGACGACATTCTCGAAGACGCCGCAAAACGGCCAAACGACTTTCGTCTGACCTTCCAAGGTCTGGCCGAGGGGTGGTACAAAATCACCACCTTCCACCACGACGCCTCGCTTCCCCGCGGCCTGACGGACGTCTATGTTACGGACGCCGATCGCAACGACGTACTGCTGTTCGACAGTCTGCAAATCACCACCGGCACGAGCAGCCCCGATTACGCCGCTCCGAGCTTCCTGTTCCACTCCAATGGCTCGGACGACGTGTTCTTCCGCTTCTTCGCGCACGGTCACCCCACCGGATCGAACGAGGTGTGGCTCAACGGCTTCGTGATGGCCCGGACCGTGCCCGAGCCGAGCGCACTGGGCCTCGCCGTCCTGGGACTGGCCGGGCTGCTGGGCTTATGGGCCGTCCGGCGGCGGTGACGGGCCGTCGAGCAGCGTAAGAGCGGGTGTGAGATTCAATTGTCGAGAGTTTCGGCCGAGCTCTGGACCACGTCCTCGATGCAAACTGCCTTGTGGCCCTTGAAGGCACCGGGCACGGCGCGAAACTTCTCCACGCCTTCCACCCGCACCACCAGCGGACTGTGAACGTCCTTCTCCGTGGTGATCACGTCTCCTATTCGCAGGCCAATCACGTCGCTGGTGCCGATCCGTGTTTCGGCCAGGCGGACGTCTACCTCGACCAGAGAGCGGCGCAGCGAGTGGCTGATTTTCTGAACGCTCTCGGGGGTCGGTTTTGGGTGGCCGTAAGCCACCCAACTGTTCGCCGACAGCTTGCTGCTGATCCGCTCGATCGAGTTGTAGGGAATGCAAAGGTTCATCATCCCGCGGATTTCCCCGATGGTCAGCTCGAAGCTGATCAGCACCACCACTTCGTTTGGCGGCACGATCTGGACCAGCTGTGGGTTGCTCTCCACGCGGACCACCTCCAGTTGCAGCTCCAGGACGTTCTCCCAGGCGCGGCGCAACTCGGTCAAGAACAACCCGGTGATGCGGGTGACCAGCCGCAGCTCGATCTCCGTCAGCGGCCGCCGTGCCAGCGGGCCACCCTCGCGACCACCGCCCAACAAACGGTCGATGACCGGATAGAGGATTGAGGGGTTGATGTCGAGGATCAGGTTTCCCTCGAGCGGTTCGGCTTTCAGCAGGTTGAAGCAGGTGGGGTTTTCCAGACTGAACACGAACTCGCTATAAGTCAGTTGGTCGACGCTGGTCAGCTTCACTTCTACCATGCTGCGGAGCATGGCCGAAAGACCCGCGGCGAAGTTGCGCCCGAACCCTTCGTGCAGGGTTTGCAGGGCCCGCATCTGCTCCTTGCCCACACGCTCCGGCCGCTTGAAGTCGTAAGGCACAATCTTCTCGCGAGGTCTGGACGGCGCGAAGCCGGCAGGCTTTTCCACCGGGGTAGGAGCCGCAGCCGCTGCCGGCTCCCCGTCGGTGCCCATCGCGTTGAGCAGACTTTCCACTTCCGCTTGGCTAAGCACGTCTTCAGTCATCGATCCGTCCTCGTATCGCGTAATCCCCGATTCGCGATTCACTCCCGTATCTGCCCGTTGCCGTAGACGACGTATTTGTAGCTGGTCAGCTCATTCATGCCGCAAGGGCCCCGCGCGTGGAACTTGTCGGTGCTGATGCCGATCTCCGCTCCCAGGCCAAACTGGCCGCCGTCGTTGAACCGCGTGCTGGCGTTGATCATCACGGCAGAACTATCGATCCGGGCGGCAAACTGCCGGGCGGCCTCCAGGTTGCCGGTTACGATGGTTTCGGTGTGTCGGGATCCGTATTGGTTTATGTGTTCGATTGCCCCGTCGAGCGAGTCGACAACCCTGACCGAAATCACCGGTCCCAGGTATTCGGCCCCGTAGTCTTCTTCGGTTGCTTCGACGGCCTGGGGTAACAACTTCCGGGTGCGCTCGTCGCCCCGCAGCTCGACTCCCTGCTCCGTCAGGGCTTTGGCGAGCCGTGGCAACAGGGCTTCCGCCACGTCGGCATGGACGACCAGCGACTCGGCCGCGTTGCATACACCCATCCGCTGGCACTTGGCGTTGACCACCAATCGCTCGGCCAGATCGGGATCCGCCCCCTTGTCGACGTAGACGTGGCAATTGCCCGCGAAATGCTTGATCACCGGCATCTTGGCCTCCTCGGCCACCCGGCGAATCAATCCCTCGCCGCCCCGCGGGATGACCACGTCGATCATTTCGGGCATACGGAGAAAGTGGCCCACCGCCTCGCGGTCGGTCGTGGAGACGAGCTGTACGGCATCCACGGGCAGCCCGGCTTCGGCAGCCGCTTCGTCCATGATTTGGGCGATCGCCGTGTTGGAATGCATGGCTTCCTTGCCGCCGCGGAGGATCACGGCGTTGCCCGACTTGACACACAATGCGGCGGCGTCGGCCGTCACGTTGGGTCGGGATTCGTAGATGAAGAAGATCACTCCCAGCGGCACCCGGACTTTTTGCACCTCCAGGCCGTTCGGCCGGATCGACGACGAGATGATCTCGCCCACCGGCTCCGGCAGTGCGGCCACCTCCTGCAATGCCGTGGCGATCGACTTGATTCGATCGGGCGTTAGCCGGAGCCGGTCGATTTGGGCGTCGGTCAGGCCGAACTCGGGCGCGGCGGCCAAGTCGAGCCGGTTAGCCTCGGTCAGCGCCACGCCCCGCTCGCTCAACAACTGGGCACTCCGGCAGAGCCATTCTCGCTTCTGGGCCCCGGTCACCAGGGCCAGTTCGGCTGATGCCCGCTTGGCACGCCGGGCCACGTCGACACAATATGCCTGCAAATCGTTATCGTCGGCAAGTGCCATGGCGGCACCTCTTGCGCATTAGAGGGACAGCAAAAACAGGTAGAAGCGACCGGACGGGGAAAGGGCGTCCGCCGAGTAACGCGGGAGTATCCCCGAGAAGGCCGTCCGAGTCAACGGGGATTTGGCCGTCATACGAGAAATTGCACCAGGCGTAAGTGATTTGGGATAAAGCACTTAGCGAATCCGGTGCCCCCGCCGCCCGGGATCGTCTTGCGCGGCAATTCTCTAGATGGACAGTTCTCGGGGATTTCGGAACCTACCGGCAAAGAATTCCTGTCATCCGAGAGTGCCCTTAGGAATAATAGGCGTTCAGGAACTCGTCTCTTGATATGCCGGACTGTGTCAGTATTGTTCGGAGCGTCGAAGCCTTCAAAGCTCGATGATTGGGCATGGTGAGCGGGGTCTTAGTACCGTCGGGGTTATCTCGCAACATTGCAATATGGTTGCCTGCGCGAACGAGCCGGAACCCGAGGCGCTCAAGGGCCCCGGTCACCTCACGTATAGGAGCGTCGACGGGGAACTTGGGCATCAGATAGTGACTCCGGCTTCCGCGATGAAGGCCTCGAGGATTGGGGGATCAACGTCCAACGATCCGACCCCGAACGTCTCCAAATGAAACTGTAATGCGGATTTCACGTCTGCTACCGCAGCCTCGTAAGTCTCGCCTTCTCCCACCACAACGCCCTTCACCCCCAACGGATACGCCACGTATCCATCGGGATGTTTCTCAACCACAATCTTAATCTGTTTCATCACATAGTCCTCGCGACGCTCTCGCGCGTGTTCCGGTTGTGTATTACGTTAAGCGGGAAAGTGGGCCAGAACTTTTTGAACTAACTGTCCCGGATCTGTTTCCCCCTTCATCTCGTCGAGCCCGTTTTCTCTCAGTATCCCACAACAATAAGCCCGTAAGGCAAACGAATCCGTGAATGTCCGAAAACCGCATCAGCCAGGTTAACTGTGTTCTCGTAATCCTTACTTGAGTGGCTCTTTCCCCCTGATTGAAACTTGTAGGTATTTGACACGGCCAGGCAGAGGAATTCGACGTCTACCATCACAGCGGCTTGAATGAGGTCTCGGTAGACGGCATTCCCCATCCAAGCTCGACCGGCTTCGACCTCCAGACCGCACTTCCAATCGGGATGGTAGGCGTCGATCTCGTACCGTACGGTTGGGATCCCGCCTTCGCCAAAGAAAACGGGACGCGCAATCTTGTCGACTTTTTTCTTCCCTGCTTCTACGTCAAACCCGAGTTTGATGAGGTCGGGAGCCAAGACGTGGAGGACGGCATCACTAGTCAGGCCCTTTTGTAGGCGGCTCGTTGAGATCTTGGACTCGTGCTTTCGAAACACCTCGACGATTTGCTCAGTAAAAGCCGGCGGCGGTTGCGTTCGTGGAAACGAGGAAAACCGTGACGTACTCATGACAGGCAGAGCGTGTTGAACGGAGGCGCTGAGCGGGCTTGCGGCTCGAATCTGGATCGCTTTCAGTGACCGCTATGGGGATTGTAGGGAGGTGAGTCCCTGTCGGTCAAGGTAGGGGGCACTGGGCAGTTGCTAACCTAGCCCCCCGGTTTCTGCGAAAAGCAACATGGCCTGGCGCACCGGGCCCACGTCGTGGACGCGGAGGATCTGCACACCCTGTCGGGCCAACGAGAGGGCAACGCCGATCGTGCCGGCCGTGCGGTCGGCTTCGTTGTCGTCGAGCACCCGGCCGATGAAGCCCTTGCGAGAGTGGCCCACCACGATCGGACAACCAAGGCTGTGCAGCCGCCACGCTTCGGAAAGCAGCGCCAGGTTGTGCTCTGTTGTCTTGCCGAACCCTATGCCCGGGTCCAGGGCGATCCGCGCCGGTTCGATGCCGGCGGCGGTCAGCACGTCGCGACGGGCGCGGAGGAAGTCGCTCACTTCCTGAACCACATCGTCGTAGGTCGGGTTTTCTTGCATGGTCTCCGGGTTGCCCAGCATGTGCATAGCGCAGACGCCCACGCCGCTGGTTGCCGCTAACTCGATCATGGCCGGATCGCCGGTCAGGGCCGTAACGTCGTTGACGATTTGGGCCCCGGCGGCGATCGCTTCCCGGGCGACCACGGCTTTCGAGGTATCTATCGAGACCGGCACCGGCGTTTTTTCGCACAAGGGGCCAACGACGGGCATCACGCGGCGGAGCTCTTCGTCGGCCTCGACCGGCGTGGAGTAGGGGCGCGTGCTCTGGCCGCCCACGTCGAGGATGTCGGCACCCTGGGCGGCCAGTTGCAGCCCGTGCTCGATGGCGGCGGCCGGGTCGAGAAACCGTCCTCCGTCGGCGAAGCTGTCGGGCGTGACGTTGATGATGCCCATCAACAGCGGCAGTCGGCCCACGCGAAGAGTTTCGCTTCGCAGCTTCCAGCGATCGGCCCGCTCCAGCCCGGGTGAACCTGGCCACGGAGAGGGTTCCTGGAAAGAATTCATGGATCCTCTCCGGCGGCGGCGATCAAACGGCCGGCGACTGCTCGGCGAGCCACTTGCCGACCAGCCGGCCGCTGGTGATCGCCCAGCCAATGTGCAGACCGTGGCCCCAGAGCACCATACCACTGAGGCCGTTGCATCCCACGGCGTATAGTCCCGGGATGGGATTTCCGTCTTTGTCGAGCGCTTGCATCTTTTCGTTGACGGCCACGCCGCCCTCGGTTGTGGTGAAATACGCCTTGGTCGGGCCGAGCAGCACCCAGCGATTGCCGCTTAAGGGATGGTGGTCATCGGTTCTTCCGAACGCGTCGGGTTGCTCGCCGGAAGCGTACTTATTGTACTGCTCGACCGTTTCGCCCAGAGCGGCGGCCGGCAGGTCGCGAAGCGCGGCGAGCCGCTCGAGCGTGGGAGCCTCCACGGCAACGTCGGAACGAAGTCGCAGGTAGTCGGCAACGTAGGCGTAGGCGATCTCCGGGGCCGTGGAGACAAAATTCGGCCACGTGCCGTATTTCTCGATCACCCGTTGGTCGAGCAAGATGTAGCAGATTTTGTCGGGCTGATTGGCAATGGCGATTTCTCGCGGCGGCGAGACTTTCTCGTTGGTAAAACGTCGACCATCGGCGTTGATTAGAATGGCTCCGTCGTCGAACAGCGAGTTTTCAGGGTGCTGCCACGTCAAGAGCAATCGCTTGATCATCCAGTTGATAACGAATTTCGGCACCAGCGGGAGCATCAGGCCCATCAGTTTTGCCCCGATGCCCTGGGCGGGCAGGAGTTGTTCGAAGGTATTGCCGGGCGGTGCGATGAAACGGAGCTCGGGGCCGTAGGTGATTTCCATGTTGACCAGTTCGGCGCCCGCCTGTTCGGCCAATCGGTGGCCGTCGCCGTGGGCGTTGGGATTGATGCCCTCGATGGCGGTGAACTCCTGCCCTTTGAAACGCCCGATGATTTCCGGCGCGTTAGCATAGTCGCCGGCGGCCAGCACCACGCCGCGGCGGGCGGTAAACGTTCGGGGCTCGCCGCTGATGCGTGCGGTGACACCGGTCACGCGGTCGGCGTTGCGGGTGAGTTCCTCCACCGGCGCGCTCACCAGGATCGTGCCGCCGCAACGCAGCAACCGCAATTGGAACGCGGCCACGTAGGCCTTGGCATTGGGTACGACGTTGTGCATTCGCGCCACGCGATTGGGCGGTTCTGGGCTGGGGCCGTGAAAGGCCAGGCCCATGTCCATCATCCAGTCCAGCGTATCCGCGGCGTGACCGAGGAAGAACCGCCTGAGGGCCCGATTGCACTTGGCTTCGATCTGATCGGGGGCGAACTTGGCGGCGTCTTCCTCGTGATCGTCAGGGTTATCGTCGATTCCGGCTTTCCGCTGCAAGGCGGTGCGGTTGGCCGTAAACGAACCGATCGCGATGCCGGTCGTTCCCCCCAGGTCCGGCTGTTTTTCCAGGACCAGGACCCGGGCCCCATTTTCGGCGGCGCTGAGCCCGGCGGCCAGCCCGCTACCTCCGCCCCCGACAACGATCACGTCGTACTCGTCTGCCACTCGGCAAGCCCTCGCGCAAGAGCCACGACCACCAAAAGCGGGTATTGTCTGAAGCCCGAGCGAAGCTGTCAAGAGACCACGGCGACACTTGAACGGATCGTCTCCGCCATGTTAGCATTAAGAGATTTTGAGCTTCCCCGTTATTGGGTGCAGAACAAAGGGAATTGACAACGTGCCGCGACGAGACGATATCCACAAGATCCTGCTGATCGGCTCCGGCCCGATCGTGATCGGCCAGGCGTGCGAGTTCGACTACTCAGGCACCCAGGCGTGCAAGGCGCTCCGGGAAGAGGGGTACGAGGTGGTGCTGGTCAATTCCAACCCGGCCACCATCATGACCGACCCCGAGATGGCCGACCGCACCTATATCGAGCCGCTCACCTGGGAGGTGGTGGCCAAGGTGATCGAAGCCGAACGGCCCGACGCCCTGCTGCCCACCCTGGGCGGGCAAACCGGGTTGAACCTGGCCATGGACCTGGCAGGGCACGGAGTGCTCGACAAGTACGGCGTCGAGATGATCGGCGCCAATGCCCAGGTGATCGCCAAGGCCGAACAGCGCGACCAGTTCAAGGCCGCCATGGAGCGAATCGGCCTGGAAGTATGCCGCGGCGATACGGTTACCAGCCTCGAAAAGGCCCGAGAGGTGCTGGAAGACCTCGGCTTGCCCTGCGTGGTCCGTCCCAGTTTCACCCTCGGCGGCAGCGGTTCCAGCGTGGCCTACAACCGCGAGGAGTTCGATAAGTTAGTATCACGCGGGCTGGAGCAGTCGCCCGTGCACCAAGTGCTCCTGGAAGAATCGGTGCTGGGCTGGAAAGAGTATGAAATGGAGGTGATGCGCGACGCCGACGACAACGTGGTGATCATCTGCTCGATCGAGAACTTCGACCCGATGGGCATGCACACGGGCGATTCGATCACCGTGGCCCCGGCGCAGACGCTCACCGACAAGGAATACCAGCGAATGCGCGACGCCTCGCTGGCCGTGATCCGCGAAATCGGCGTGGAAACCGGCGGGTCGAATATCCAGTTCGCCGTCCACCCGGAGTCCGGCCGGATGGTGGTGATCGAGATGAATCCCCGGGTGAGCCGCTCAAGCGCGTTGGCATCCAAGGCGACCGGGTTCCCCATTGCCAAGATCGCGGCCAAGCTGGCCGTCGGATACCGGCTGCACGAGTTGCCCAACGACATCACCCGCAAGACAATGGCCTGCTTCGAACCGACCATCGACTACGTGGTAACCAAGATCCCGCGGTTCGCCTTCGAGAAATTCCCCGAGGCCGACGCCGTGCTGACCACGCAGATGAAAAGCGTGGGCGAAACGATGGCCATCGGACGCACGTTCAAGGAATCGTTCCAGAAGGCGTTGCGGGGGCTGGAGGTGGGCAGTTTCGGGTTCGGCTGTGACGGCAGCGATATCTGGGACACACCCGAAAAACCCGGCCTTGAAGAAGTCCGCGCCAAACTGGCCGTTCCCGGCGACCGCAGACCGTGGTATCTCCGCTACGCCATGAAATACGGTATGTCGATCGAGGAGATCTACGAACTGACGGGCATCGACCCCTGGTTTCTCAGCAACCTCTACGAGATCGTGGCATTGGAAGCCGAGCTCCGCCAGCAGGGCAGTATCCGAAGCACCGACGACGGCCTGCTCCGCCGGGCCAAGCAGTTCGGCTTTTCCGATCGGCAACTGGCCGCTATCTGGAACATGACCGAGATGGACGTCCGCGCCGAACGCAATCGCCGCGGCGTGGTGGCCACTTTTAAGGCGGTCGATACCTGCGCCGCGGAATTCGAGGCCTACACGCCATACTACTATTCGACCTACGAAGACGAAGACGAAACCCCGCCGAAAAGCGCGGGGCAAAAACGAGTGATGATCCTCGGCGGAGGACCCAAC
>Ga0180432_10011272_pt1 | contig 10562 bp, 13 predicted proteins | sample SS_ome_10_FD_132414 | JGI IMG/M metagenome (GOLD analysis project Ga0180432, IMG submission 132414) | Hypersaline lake sediment archaeal communities from the Salton Sea, California, USA - SS_1_MS_2 metaG | ecosystem: Environmental > Aquatic > Non-marine Saline and Alkaline > Hypersaline >...
TGAGCTTGATAAGATTGCTAATATCATAGTGGGCGAACATTCCATCTTTATAGATGGAGAAATACTACAGTATTCACCAACGCTTAAGATTGTGAATGCTCCGATAGGCCTTTTCGAGAAAAAGACTCTTGATGCTCAAATCGGAACTGGATCCAATGTATTTATACCCAATGTATTTTACCACAATGGGAAACGTTATCCGCAGAAGATTCGGATTACCTCAGACGGTATCGTAACACCTGCCATTGATGAAGAAGACATCAAAGCACAACTAGCAAACCGAATTAGGGACTTTGTGTCTGAAACATCAGCGTTTCGACCGTTTGACGTGGAGAAATTCAATTCAGAGCTCAACGATGACAAAGTTTATGATTTATGTCCAGTGACACGTAGCATTATTAGACGTTTGTTGAGTGTTACACTGAATAATAGGGACGGACCCTATTATTGACATCGATCTATCAATCCGTGAGATAAGCTAATGATCGAAAAACCTACCAAGGTTGATTCATCCATGGTGCATGCTGTTGGGTATGATCGTGACTCAGAAACACTGGAAGTTGTATTTAGACGTGGCGGCATATGGGCATATGAAGAGGTCCCTGAGAAGGAGTATCGGGCCATGATGAAAGCCGGATCCATCCGCTCTCATATGCGAGACTGTATTATTGGACTGTATCCGGAATCAGAGATTAGATGAAAAGGAAACACAGAACAAAAGGCTGTGGGGAACGGGCTCACATTTTGAATTATGAATTATCACAGAATCATTGGCGCGAACCGTGGCAGCCTACTTGCTGTCCTTGATTTCTCATAAGGCAGTGCGTTTGAATCTTTCGTTTAAGACCAAAAAATGACTTGACATGTATATGTCATAGATATACAATCAGCCCATGAAGGAATTGTTTGAAAATATCGTTGGTTTTAACTGGGATGAGGGAAATCGGGACAAGAACGAGCTAAAGCACAATGTCCGTAATGGTGAGTGTGAAGATATTTTCTTCAATCAGCCTTTGATCGTTGTAAGTGATACCCAACATTCGAAGAAAGAAGAACGGTATGCGGCTTTTGGCGTTACTGATGGAGGACGTAGGCTTACAGTCGTATTTACACTTCGAGCACAATTAATTCGAGTTATCTCTGCGCGGGACATGACCGCAAAAGAAAGAAGATTCTATGAAAAACATGCGTAAGAAAATACCTCTATTTAAAGACGAAGACCAGGAGCGAGACTTTTGGGCAAAGAATTCCCCCCTGGATTTCATGGATGTTCATTCCGTTGAACGAGGCGTCCTTCCCAATCTTAAGCCCACAATGAAATCCATATCCATCAGGCTTCCCGAAAACATGCTCGAGCAATTGAAGATTCTTGCTCACAAGAGGGATATCCCTTATCAAAGTCTGGTGAAGCTTTACCTGGGCAGGGAAATCCTCATGGAGCGTCGAGCTCTTGAATCCTCTTAGAATCATTGGTGCGAATGATCGCACCTTACAATAAAACCCCGTCTTTGATAAAGTCCTGACAAAGTGAAATTTCCTTGAAAAGCCTGTTGACTGCATGTAGCCAATAGGCTACAATAATCGCATGATCGAAATTCGTAAGACGGATACGTTCGCAAAATGGATTGATAACTTGCGTGATATCAATCATGGCTAAGACGAAGACTACACGATACGACGTTGCCGAACATCTGAGGACTCCCAAGGAAATGGCTGCTTACTTTGAAGCGTGCCTGGAGGAAGCAAACGGCGATGCTGCTTTCATTGCCAAGGCTCTTGGAGATATTGCTCGCGCCAAAGGCATGTCGCAGGTGGCGCGCGAAGCCGGCTTGTCGCGCGAAAGTTTATATAAAGCTCTTTCCGGTGAGAGAATCCCGGCATTCGATACGATCCTGAAGGTTATTTCAGCTCTTGGTCTGAAATTGCATGCAGAAGCGTTGTAGCAGGATCATTGATGCGAATCATCGCATCCTACAACTTGGAGCCGTTTTTGTGAGATCAGCTATTAGTTCTATCCAGACCATTTCTTGCTTGCAATACCATTATCTGAGCAATATATTAGCAATATGGATGAAATAAAGTTTTCGTGGGATGATCGTAAAGAACGGGACAACCAGCGTAAGCATGGTGTTTCCTTTGACGAAGCTGTTACGGCATTCGCCGATGAAAATGCCAGACTTAAGCATGATCCGGATCATTCAACCCAAGAAGATCGTTTCATCCTGCTTGGTTTCAGTGCCAAGCTTCGGGTCCTTGTCGTGGTTCACGCTTACCGACAGGAAGAAAAGGAAATAAGGCTAATTTCGGCGCGCAAAGCAACACGAAATGAAAAAAAGCAATACGGACAATTTTTATGAGAAAAGAATATGACTTTTCCGATTCTGTGCGAAATCCCTATGCCAAGCATCTTAAGAAACAGGTGACTCTGCGCATCAACACGGATGCGATCACCTATTTCAAATCGTTGGCATCTGAAACGGGGATTCCCTACCAGAACTTGATTAATCTATACCTTACAGAATGTGCTCACTCGGGCAAGAGACTTGCACTCAAGTGGATCTCCTGAGAGTCTTGTGACTGCACATAGGATCATTGGTGTGAATCGTCGCACTTTATTTGGAGCCGCTTTTATGAGATCAGCTTTGTGTTTAGTGAATCGTGATTGCACGAAAGGCAAGGGAATTGCTTTTGTGTTGGTTTTGGCATTTTTTTTTATGCCTGTGGTTTGGCCGCAGGGTGTGTGTGAAGGTCGGACGCCGGAGGCTGAGAAGGTCTTGAGCTATCTTAAAGGGATGGGAAACGGGTCCTATCTGTTCGGGCAAATGGCTACCTGGGTGCATAATGAGAATCCGGATATGGATCATCCCACCAACTGGCTCAGGAAGGTGGTCGATCATACGGGAAAAATGCCCCGGTACGGCTGTCTCACCTATGATTTTCACGACGATCCCTTCCCCGATTCGGCGTGGAATAACGGCGTCAAGAAAATGTGGGATCGCGGCTTGATTGTCGGCGTCTTCACGTTTTACGCCAATCCGTCGGGAAAATCGTGGAACGATCCGATTGATATCGATTTGATCTTTGCCGAGAAGGGCAATCCGACCAGGCAGAACTTCTACAAACAGATGGACCGGATGGCCGGGAATCTGCAGTGGTTGAAGGATCGCCGGATTCCCGTTGTCTATACGCCCTTTGTGGAAAGCGACGACCGGAACAAGTGGCACGCCAAGGGGGGACCCGAACGCATCATCCGGCTGTACCGCCTGGTTCACGACTACTTTACCCGCGACAAGGGCCTCGATAACGTCATCTGGGCCTATCATACGACGGGAAATCACGGCGCGCTGGAAAAATATTATCCGGGCGACGCCTATGTGGACGTGTTGGGGAAATCGGGCTATGGGACCGGCTTGAATTTTTCCGAGTACGCCTGGGCCGTCAGAAAGAAGAAGACAGCCGGGAAGGTGATCTGGTGGTCGGAATTGGGGATTCGCGGACGGAAGGATTCGCCCAGGGATTGCCTGGATGTGGTTAAAAAGCTCGAAGCCGCTTATCCCGGACTGGCGGGATTTGTTTTCTGGAGCGACAATGGACGTTTTAACGTGGTCGGCAACGACAACGGGCCCGAGCTGATGGCGCATCCCAAAATCGTTGCTTTGGAATCATCCATCGATCAGTAGAACAAAGTCAGGCCAAGACGCTCTTCAATTATTGCATGCCCGCGAGGAGGCACGTCGTTATGTTTAATTCCATTTCGGCCTTTCTTCATATGCTCAAAGAGGTCGACCCCTAAATCCAAAGCCTGACCCCTTTTTCCTCTGCTGACCAAAGGTAACACGGGGGTTGAGCTACGCAGCCGGCCCGATCTTAGCGGCAAACGCCCCTTCGAAGGTTACCACGCCGATCTCGGCCACGTCGGTATCGGTCCTCATATTCTCGGCGCGTGGGATTTTCACTTTGCCCGGCGCAAGGAATACCCCTGTCCCCGCGGCACACGACTGGTGATCGACGAGGAGGGCAAGACGCAATCCTACAATATCCGCGGTGCACTGAAAGCGGAGGACGTTCGCCGGGGGCAATGGAACGATGTTCGTGTCACTGTGCGGGGAAACCATTTCCAGTTCTTCATCAACGGGAAACCCGCTTCCGAATTCACCGACAACGCCGAGCATGGGCGATTGACTCGGGGAGCCATTGGCTTACAATTGCACGATAAGGGAATGCACGTTGAATTTGAAGATTTATATCTGAAACGCCTAACAACAGATTAGGAGAATATCATGAACCGAAGAGTCTTTCTCTCGAAATCGGTAGGCACCGCCGCTGCGGTTGTCACACTCTCAACCCTGCGACCGAGGGCCCGCGCGGCCCCGAACGACCGGATCACGATCGCGGCCATCGGCATTCGAGGCCGGGGTGGAGGTGTATTGAATACCTTTGCTTCCAGAAGGAATGTCGATGTGAAGTATGTGGTTGACGTTGATGAAGGTGTTCGGAGGAAGCGCGCCGCCGCCGTCGGACGCATGACCGGCAGGAAGCCGAAGGCGGTCAAGGACTTCCGTCGCGCGCTGGACGACAAGGACGTCGATGCCATTATGCTCGGTACGCCGACGCATTGGCACGCGATCCCCACGATCATGGCCTGTCAGGCCTACAAGGATGTCTATGTCGAGAAGCCCGACGCTCACAACCTCGTCGAATCGCGATTGATGGTCGCGGCCATGAGGAAATACAAGCGCGTGGTGCAGCTCGGAACGCAGGGACGCAGCGGCAGGCATTTTCACGAGGCGATGCGTTACATCAGCGAGGGCCACATTGGCCGGGCGTTGTTTGCCAAGGCGTGGGAAAGCGCTAAGCAAGGCTCAATCGGTCGACCGGCCGATTCGCAGCCGCCGGACGGCGTGGACTACGATTTCTGGCTGGGTCCGGCGCCGAAACGACCGTTCAACCGTCGCCGCTTCCACGGTAGTTGGCGGTGGTTCTTCGATTATGGCTGCGGCGATCTGGGCAACGACGGCGTGCATCGGCTCGATATAGCCCATTGGGCTTTTGAAACAGCGCTGGCTGCACAGGGCGAAAAGCCGCTCGGGTTGGTCAAGGCCGTCTCGGCCCATGGGGGCAAATGCTATTTCGACGACTTGCAGGAATGGCCCGACAACCTGATGTGCACATATGATTTCGGGTCCGGACGCGTGATAACGTACGAAATGCGGATATGGACACCCTATGACATGTTCGGCGAAACCGAAGGCGCCGCCGTGTATGGAGATCGGGGATATGTGATTTTGGGCAATAATTCCTGGCGGGCTTACGGCCCCGGAAACAAGTTGCTGCGCGACGAAGAAGGCGCCGGTGACAACACAACCGATCACGTCGAGGATTTCCTCTCGTGTATGCAAACTCGCAAGCGACCGGCCGCCGACCTGGAAACGGTCGGCCATCCTTCGTGCCTGCTTTGCCATCTCGGTAACGCGGCCTGGCGCGCGGGACGGACGTTGCGCTTCGATGCAACGAACTATCGTCTGATCGGCGATCAAGACGCCGAACGGTACCTGACGCGAGAAGAATACCGAAAGCCGTGGGTTTTGCCGAAGCTGGATGAAGTGTAAGCTGATCCATCGGCGATTTATATAGACACATCGTTCGAGAGGGGCGGCTATGTCGCCCCTCAATTCATTTTTCTCATACGCCTTCTTTCCGCAAGGTGAAAATGGTCAAGTTGGTAAGTAATACTTGACAGCGCCAGCGATGACGGGAAAGATAGTGACAAATGTAAGCGTAATCCGGGGCAAAAGATATGAAAATGTTGATGGTTATCCCAATCAGTGTTGTTCTGAGTGCAACGGGCTTTGCACAGGAATTGACCGTTGGTGAGAAGATCAGCCTGGAAGGGTTGAACAAGGCTTATGCGGCCGACAAGAAAACAGCGTCGTTTCAATATGCCTGGCTGTTGTATCGTACGAACGACGGAGCCAGTTATGCGAAGGCGGATTCGGTAATGAATCAGGTCATTGCGTTGCAGGACGACGATCCGGAATCGAATACCTACGGGCAATGGAACTGGAGATGGAGAAACGGGGAGAAATTCGCCGATTGGAATAATGCGTTATTCAAGGCGGACATCCTGTTTGCCAAATTGTGGGATCATCAGAGCAAGATGTCGGCCCAAACGCGGGCGAATTTCATCACGTCCTGCAAGCGGGTGGTGGAAGCCGCACAGCGCCGCTGGGACACCGAGGTGTTTGACATCTACAGGGATTATGTCAAATACAGTAATATTTTTGTCTTGTACATCGAGACGTTTACCCTGGCCGGCGACCGGTTTAATGACGTCAGGCTCCAAAAGAAAGCCAGGGGACAATGGATCCGCTGGTACAACCATATCTCTTTTTTCGGGATCGACGAATTTGCCTCACCCAGTTATAACCACCTGATATTTGCACATCTTCCGAACATCCACGATTTCTGCCATGACGAGCGCACTCGAAGGGAGGTCATCGAGGTCATGGATCACATTTACCTGCTGCAATCGGCGCTGACCCATCCCGTATTAAAGCTGCCGGTCTCGGGTATCAGCCGGGATTACAGAAATTTTCTGCTACAAGCCGATGCCCGGTCGGGCGTGTTGACCTCGCCCGTGCCGGACGGCTACGTTGCTCCTTCCGAAGCGATTGAGATCAATGAGCATAGAACGTACCCGTTCGAAGTGATTGGCAAGGCGTCCATCAATCCTTTTATTTTCAAATCTTATCAGTTGAAAGACGCTGCGATGGGGAGCATGACCGGCGGCGCCTGCTTTCAACAGCAGATCCACTGTCTCGTCGCCGTGGGCGAAAATGAACATGAAAGGGCCGTGGCTTTTCTTCAGGGTTCCTTCACGCCGGTCAACGGTTATACGGATCAAAAAGGCACCACGACGCTCTGCGTGTATAACCGTCTGCCCGCTTATTGGCACCTGACGCAGAAGCGCTTGGATATGTCGGTGTATCGGGATACGTTTGGCGAGTTCGGCGTAGGGATTTCTTCAAAATGGACGGAGACGTTGAACGCGCCGGATCATATCGTGCTCGAAGCGTTTGGATATGACTTGCATATTTTTCCTTTTGCCGTCCAAATTCAGAAGGTTGTGAAGTGCGAGTTGGTTAAGAAACATCGCACAACGACAAGTCCCCGCTATCATCCGAGGCCCCGTCTTTTCGATGAGTACGTCTTTCCACAGGAGCCGGACTGGTTCGGCGCCTATCTTGCCCTGGTGAAATCCGGCTCGGAGGTAGCCGATCCGGGCATCGCGTATTCCAAAAAGAATGGGATCTCGTCTTTCAACACAAACATGGGACACCGGGTTCGATTATTTATAGCTGAAAAGGGGGACACAAGGCAGTTGTTCAATGTCGATCCCGAGTTGATACCGAGGTTGAAAATTATCGAATAGAGTGAGGATACGATCCTCCGATGCAATGTATGGCGTTAAGAGATAGATAGTGACGAGCGAAGACTGGGTCCGTCTTAAATGGGAAGGATGGGCGTAAATGAAACGATGGTCGATCGTCACGCGCGGTGCAGCCGGGATGGTCGAATCGTTGGCATCGACGCCACCCACGAAGGCGTCGGGCGGCAAATGTACATTGTCGATATCGGCGATATCCTGGACCACCCGCCCGAATAAGGAACCGCTTCGCGGTGCTATATCAGTAGATTCCTCGACGGCACTCGCAGTGACAGGTTAGTCCAGCGGACCCCATATTTCGACCAAAAGTTCGTGCAGATCCGGATCGTGTTCTTTGAGTTCGGCCCGGACGAAGGGGTAGAAGTCGTTGCGATAGAAGTAGGCTTCGGTTCCCTCGGCGAAATATTCCTTGTGGTTGCTCAGGGCGTAGTGGCGGACCTTCTTGCCGTTGAAAAGAAGGACCTTTTCGTAGGTCCCGGCCGCCTTCGCCTTCTTGTACACCTCGATGATGCGTGGATTATCGAAGCCTAAGTACTGATCGTGATACGCATGAGCCAGTTCGTGAAGGACGACCGCCGGATGTTTGAGCATTTGGTGGCGTGACAGTAGCTGTTTCGCACGCGGGATATGCACTTTCTTCGCAAGACGAAGGTCGTGGCCGTGGTTTTTGAGCCAGCCGGGATTCGGATGATATTGCATCGAACTGAGCGTGGGATGGTGATGCTCTATCCAGATTTCAAGTTTTTGCATTTTGGCGAGCTGCTCATCCGGCAGCAAAATGGCGATTCGCTGAAGGTGGTTGGCTAACATCTTCAGGGCGCGGGTCCCTTCCTTGTTCTGCGATCCTTCGAGCAGTTGCGGGTCGATATGGACAGTCCAGCCTTCAATAACTTTTATAACGGGATCGAACCGAACGGCTTCGGTCTTTTCCGGTGTATTGTTAACCTTTGGCTTTGCTTCGTCACCGGCAACAAGTCGGCATATAGCAAGAGCCAATACAAGCCCCGCCAGCAATCTCCTTGTGGTTTGTTTTGCTATCTCATTTTTGTTATGCATTTCCGAGTTCCTCTTTTATTAGATTCCAAGAGACTTCAATGTAGCCTATATTAAGGGATTGTCGCCTGATGTGAACAAACATATTTTCCTGTAAAAAATCGTGTTTTTAGTGAATAATACGTGGAAACACTCAGGATATCTTATCTGCTCAGGAGATGAAGATGAAAAACATGTTGTGTATGGTTGTTCTGATGATGATGTTTACGCAGGTGAATGCGTATGGAAAAAGGACTCGTTCTTCCCCCGCCGGGCGGGCTAAAAGGTCCGTAGCGCCGGTTCCCTTCGGTGATCCTGTGGATATTGCCGGAGGGAGCGTCAAGGGGGTCAGCTCCCTCGATGCACGCGATATTGACGGCGACGGTCTGATCGATGTGGCCGTCATCGAGGGGGGAAAACATGCGACGGGCAAGACGTTCGCCTGGTTCAAAGCCCCTAAGAATACGCGGGGGACATGGCGACGATATGAATTCAATGCGTCCGCTCCGCTCAAGTCTTTTCTCGGCTCGGCAAAGCTTGTTGATGTGGACAACGACAAGGATGCTGATTTGGTAGTCAGCACGGACAATCATTCCGGCGGCAGGAAAGATGCCGACGTTCTTGTGTTTGTGAATCCATTACCGGACGGCGACGTGTACGGCGCGTGGACGTATGCTTTTGTGGCCAAAGGACTTCCGTATCATCATATTAATGATATGGACGTGGCGGATATGGACAACGATGGCAAGACGGATATTATTGTTCGGAGTCTGGAGCCCAATCAAATCCACATTTTCTTCCAGGACGATCTGTCCTCCTGGACGAAGAAGTCCATCCCGACCGGCCTCGACAGGTCTGAAGGGCTGGGTGTGGGGAAATTGAATTCCGATGCCTTTCCCGATATTACGTTCACGGGTTTTTTGCTCCGGGCGCCGAGTCGGCCCCGCTCAGAGGACTATGTGAGAATCTCTATCGATCCCGGCTATTGTAAAGTGAACCAAAACACCAAAGAAGCAATTGGTGATATTGATGGCGACGGTCTGCTGGATGTCGTCATCTCTCCGGCTGAGGCGTATCGGAACGGGAAAGCCCATGATCTCGCGTGGTATCGCAATCCGGGCGGTGATTTGGCCGGTACCTGGGTCAAAACAGTCGTTCAGGCATCGACGAACAATATTCATACCGTTAAGCTCGCTTTGATGAACGATGACGACACATTGGATATCGTGGCCGGTGTAGCATGGGGAAAAATGTCCGTGACCATTTACTTTAATGCGGCGGATGGATCATTTCCTTCTCGTCAGACGGTCACCAGTGAAAAGGGTCTATACTCCGGCGTCGTTGTGGACATCGGCTCGGACGGCGATATGGACATCGTCGGGCAGGAGACCTACGCCAGGAATTCAAGGCCGTATCTGTATGAGTCACTACTGAATGACTGACATCGGTCGCGAGGAGCCGTTTCTGACTCGTTGAGTTCCCGGAAGCCCATTCCGGTTTGAGCTTTTCGCTCGGCCCGGCCGGGTGTTTTTCTACGAATTATCCACCGGTATCCCAGCCTTTCAGTGGATCATCTGTATACATGTGGAAATTTAGGCAACTTTTTCACATACCGGGAAAGGAGGTAAAATAGGGGTGCCGAGTTTGTGTCTATTATGACATAAATCCTTTCCAAAAAGTATGTTAGGTAGAATATTTGAAGTGGGATGATGGAATATAGGCGATAGACAGTAAAGAACATTCATCTGAGTTTCGGTTTCGGGCATTCACCTTATGAACTTTGTGACATTTATCCTCGGTTTTCAACAAGTTATCCACAGCGGGTGATTAAAAAAAGTCAGCGTTTTGTAAGTAATTATATATACCGGTGATAAATAGAATAGAAACCGGATAAGATATTTGGTATTTTGGTTTTTTTCAGTTTTTGGAACTGAATTTGTTGAGAAATGATTGGGTTGTTTTGGGTCGAGGCAAAATGGCGATGGAGCAGGTTAAACTCAGGCGGAAATTGGCGGACAAGGCCGGTTTTGTCGTGTGCGTGGAATTGACGGGCGGTCCGGGTTTCAGTTACGGCCCCATCGAA
>Ga0180432_10011273_pt1 | contig 10561 bp, 9 predicted proteins | sample SS_ome_10_FD_132414 | JGI IMG/M metagenome (GOLD analysis project Ga0180432, IMG submission 132414) | Hypersaline lake sediment archaeal communities from the Salton Sea, California, USA - SS_1_MS_2 metaG | ecosystem: Environmental > Aquatic > Non-marine Saline and Alkaline > Hypersaline >...
CTCTGACGATCGGGGGTCGTGCGGGGTTCGTCCGATCCGGATGCATCCGCCGCCGCTGCACCCGGGGCGCACAGGAGAAGGAGCACCCAGGCCGTCACACTCGCTCTCTTGCTCATTACCTTACCCAGCATCAAACGGACGATCATTGGAAAGAGTGACGGAAACACGATATGAGGTTACCCATGAAACGTAGCCGTCTCTTCACTGCTTGGTCAACGCTTTTCTTCCCACTCGGTAGAGCGGATGGCGAACACGCCTTCGCCGTGGTCGGCGTCTCCGCACGGCAGCGATGATCCGCTTCGTCGGCCCGATCGAAGAGATGAAGAGAAGCCGTCTCAGCGACGGAACAGAAAGAGGATCAGAAAGATCAGGGCCTGAACCAGAATGATCATCGCGCCGCTCGGCACGTCCAGGGAGTAGGACGTCCCGAGGCCGACGATGGTGCTCCCGACGCCGAGCGCCATGGAAAGCCACGTCATCCCCACGAAGGTCCGAGCCACCAAGCGCGCCGATGCCGCCGGGATGACGAGAAACGCGGCGATCAACATGATTCCCACGACCTTCACCGCTACCACCACCGCAACCGCCACCAAAACCGCCAAGAAGTAGTCGTCCCTTCCCACCGGCAGCCGGTCGGCGCGGGCGAGCTCGCGGTCGAACGTCGCGTACGCCCACCGTCCCCACAGACGCCACGTCGCGATGGGCAGGAGCATGGCGCCTGCGGTGAGCCAGAGATCGGACCATTCCACGGAGAGGATCGACCCGAAGAGCAGAGCGAAGGCGTTCTCGGTGTACTCCTGTTTCCACGCGAGAAAGATGATCCCTAAAGCGACCGAGATGGCGAAGAAGATGCCGATCGCCGTATCGCCGCCCAGCTCGGTCCGGTCGCGGATCCAGGTGATGCCGAGGGCGACGAGGATGGTGAAGGGCAGCGCGACCCAAAGAGGCTGCAGGCCGATCAGAAGCCCGAGGGCTACCCCTCCGAAGGCGGCGTGGGCCAGGCCGCTTCCGAGAAAGCTGAGCCCCCGCTGCACCACGAACACGCCGTAGTAGCTCGCCAAGAGCGCAACCAGAACTCCCGCTGCAAGCGCCCGCTGCATGAAAGGATAGGTGAGCGCCTCAATCATTGCGCCACAGCCTCGCGCGCAGCATCTCGTGAGAGTGACCGAGGTGCCCGTATGCCTTCCGAAGGCACTCCTCGGTCAGCGCCTCCTTCGGCGGCCCGAAGGTGATGAGCTTCCGGTCGATGAGAAGAACGTGCGTGGAGTGGTAGGTCGCCACGTCCCAGTCGTGGGTTACGATGAAGAGTGTCACGCCCGTCCTCTCCTGGTACTCCTCCAGAATGTGATAGAAGTCCGCCTCCCCCACCGCGTCCACACCGGTCAAGGGTTCGTCGAGGAGGATGAGCCGCGGCTCGCTGACCAGCGTGCGGGCGAGATAGACCCGCTGGAGCTCCCCACCGGATAGGCGGCGGATCGGCCGCCCGGCGAGCCGCTCTCCCCCCACCAGCGCGAGCGCCCCTTCCGCGCGTGCGCGATCCTCTCTCGAAATGCGCCCCGGCCACCGGCGCCGGAGCCCGGAAATAACCAATTCCAGCGAGATCGCCGGGAAGGAGCGGTTCAATGTCTTGACCTGCGGAACGTAGGCGACCCAATCGGGAGCGATCCGCGCCGGCGGTTCGCCTCCCACCTCGACCGTTCCCTCCCGGGCGGGAACGAGACCGAGGATCGCGCGAAGCAACGTCGACTTCCCCGCCCCGTTCGGCCCGACGATGGCAAGCCGGGCGCCGGCCGGCACGCAGAGGGAGATCTTCTCCAGGGCCACATGGTTTCCGAAACGGACGGTGAGGTCTTTCACTTCGACGGCGCAGCCGCTCACGGCGATTCTCCCACGACCGCGCCGGTGATTCGGAGAAGGATCTCTTCGTACGTCTCACTTCCCGGGAATCCACCGAGGGGATCCACGATGATCACCGGAATCTCCGTCGACTCGGCCACCAACTCCGCCGCCCGCCCGGAGAGCTGGGGAAGAACGAGTATCTTCGTCACCCGGGCCTCCGGGGCCTCACGAATCATCCGCGCGATCCTCTTGGCTGTCGGCTCCTTTCCCGGAATTTCCTCGATCGTCCCGGCCAGCCCGATCTGGTAGCGCCGGAGGTAGTAACGAAGAAAGGGATGGGAGAGGAGAACACTCTCCCCGGACAGCGGCTCCACGGCAACGGCGATCTGTTGGTGAAGGGAATCGAGCTCATCGAGAAGGCGGGCGGTGTTCTTCCCGTATGCCTCCGCTCCTTGTGGGTCGAGCTCGCCCAGGCGCCGGGCGAGAGAAGGGAGGACCGCCTTCACGGCGAGAGGATCGGTCCAGAAGTGGGGATCCTCGCTACCCTCTTCGTGATGATGATGCTCGTCGGCGTCGAAATGAAGAAGGTACGCATCGGGAAGCATCGGAAGAAGCTCTACCTTTTCGGGCCCGGGAAGACCGGCCGCCCAACCGTCCAGACGTCGATCGACGTAGACGAGGGCCACCGCGGTTTCGGCCAGGCGGAGATCGGATGGGCGGGGCTCGTACGTGTGAGGAGAGGCGCCGGCGGGAAGCAGCCGGACCACATCCGCTCGATCACCGGCCATCCGCCGGAGGAGATCCTCCACCGGAGGAATCGTCGTGAGAACAAGAGGTTTTGCGGGGGTGTCGGCCCGGCAAGGAGCCGACAAGAGGAGCAGAATCGGGAGAATCCACCTCACCACGGCGAAGATCATATCAGACTCCCATCGCTCCGGCAAGGATCGGCCGGGCGGGCGTCAGACAACCAGGACCGCCGCGCCGCGGAGACGACCTTCCCGGAGATCACACAGCGCCTCGTTCGCCTCTTCCAACGGATAGGACCGCACGTGCGTTTCGACCGGGACCTTGGGCGCCAGGGCGAGGAACTCGATGCCGTCCCGTCGCGTCAGGTTCGCCACCGAGCGAACCACCCTCTCCTTCCAAAGGATCTCGTACGGGAAGGAAGGAATGTCGGACATGTAGATTCCACCACACACCACCGTCCCCCCCGGAACGGTCGCGCGGAGGGCGGCCGGCACCAGCCCGCCCACCGGAGCGAAGAGAATCGCCGCGTCCAGCTTCTCGGGAGGTTCTTCACCGGAAGCCCCCGCCCAAACCGCCCCGACCTCCCGGGCGAACGACTGCGCCTCCTCGTCCCCCGGCCGGGTAAAGGCGTACACGGCGCGTCCCTGGTAGACGGCGACCTGCGTGATGATGTGTGCCGCCGCTCCGAACCCGTAGAGGCCGAGCCGCTTCGCGTCACCGGCCATCCCCAGCGAGCGATAGCCGATCAGCCCCGCACAAAGAAGCGGAGCGGCCTGAAGATCGGGGTAGCCCTCGGGGACAGGAAAGGAGAATCGGTGGTCCGCCACCGCGTACTCGGCGAAACCGCCGTCCACCTGATAGCCGGTGAACTTCGCTCGGGCGCACAGGTTCTCCCGGCCGGTGGCGCAGTAGATGCACTCGTTGCACGTCGCGCCGAGCCACGGAATCCCGACGCGCTCCCCCTCCCGGAAGCCGCTCACATCCTTCCCCACCTTCACCACGCTCCCCACGATCTGGTGGCCCGGCACGAGAGGAAGCTTCGGCTCCGTCAGCTCCCCGTCGACCACGTGCAGGTCGGTCCGGCATACTCCGCAGGCGTGGACTTTGACGAGAACCTCGCCCGGACCGGGGGTGGGGACGGGAAGGTCCGCCAGCCTCAGAGCCTTGCCCGGTTCGTCCAAGACCATCGCTCTCATGACACGCTCCTTACTCGTACTTGAGCTCCGAACCAAGAAGGCTGTGGGGAACGAGGAAGATGACAAGCGTGAGAAGCGCCGCGCCCAGGACCCAGGCGCGTGCGTTCTTCCGCCGCACTACGGCCACTGCGGCCGCGATCCAACCGGCGAAGGCGATGAGCGTTTTGTTGTCGGTCAGATCGTAACCGAATGGAACACCGGTCCAATACGCGTCGAAAGCGTACTTCTGCACGATAGGGCCGAAGATCATCCCGCCCAACAGCATCAGCGCAAGAGAAACCCACGTGTACGCCGCGATCCGGCTCCCGCCTCGAGCCGCCTCGATTCCCGCACGGTTCGAGACGAGCATTGCGGCGAACATGAAGAGAATGTGAGGGATCAAGGCCGCGGTGGGAACGGCGCCCTTGAAACGGGCGATGACCGAGCCGTCGGCGGGCAGCGAGACAGCCTCCGCTCCGTGGCGGAGCTCGACCCCGTATTCGATCTTCCCCGCGGGAGGCTGGTGAGGAAGAGCGCCCTTCAGATCTTTCCCGTCGCGCACGAGATCGATAGCGCGGTACTCTTCGCCCGTCGGGTATCGCCTCCAGAAGATCTTCCCCACCACCGAAGGATCGACATCCCGGATCACCAAGGGCAGATCCCCCTCACCGCCGTGTGTGCGGAGAAGGCGAACGTCGATCTTCTTTCCGGCGACGTGCACCGTTTCGCGAACGGGGTAACTGGGCCCGGTGGTTCGCTGAAAGTACGCGGCGCACAGAGTGATGACGAAGGCGAAAATCCAAACCAATGCGGGCGGGGCGTTGCGCATCATCTCGTCGTGTCCTTCTTCGCCGTATCCTTCTTCGCTTTCTCCCCCCCTCCGAGCCCGCGGAGAAGTTCTCCGATGGCGCCCTTCTCCTTTCCTCCCTCCATGATTTTGTCCAGGGCCTCCTGCACCTTGCCGTCCTTGTCGAGCTTCTCCAGTATCCCGCCCACCCCCTGCAACCCCGCCCGTGAAGCGGTTTTCGAAGGGTCGATCCGAATCTGCGGGTTCTGGGCGGATCCGGTCACACGAAGATCGAGAACGATCCTCCCGTCCTTATCCATCAGCAAACCCGCGATGTCCGACCTCTTGGCGTACTTCTCCGAAACCGCCTTCGAGAGAAAGACCGCTACGTCGTAGTCCAGGCTCCCTTCGAAGCCGACCGAACCGGACACCTGCCAATCGGCGTCGGCGGAGCGCACCTCCATCTGATCCATGCGCACCCTTCCCTCTTTCACGGAGAAGTTGCTCCACATCTTGCGGAAGGCGACACTCTTCACCTCGTTCAAACCGAGGCTCTCGGCAACGCGGTCGAGGACTTCCAGGTTTCGCAGCTCGCCGCCGGCCACTTCCATCTTCCCGTCGGCGGAGAGATTCTTCAGAACTTCCTCCTCCGTGAGCCCACTCCCCTTCCAGCTCGAGTTCATCTGGAACGTGCCGAAGAGGATGTTCTTCGCCGGGGTCAGATTGGAGAGAAAGTCGTTCGCCTGCAGGCTCTCCGCCTTGGCGTCGAAGGAGTACGTCGCCTTGCCCGGGCCTTCGATCTTGACGTGAGCGCTCCCGCCCACCTTCCCCCTGTACGCCTGGGCCCGGACGTTTTCGACATGCACGTTCCCGTCCGGGAGAACACGCAGATCCCCTTGGACTCGGGTCAAGGGAACACGGTAGGCGACGGCGCTGTCCGCCGCCAGCCCTCCCTCCAGTCCCGTCTCGCTGACGCGAAGGTCGCTCCGCGCCGTCCGAACACGCACGCCGCCGAACTCCCCCTTCTCCAGGTTCAGCCGGACGGTCCCCCTCCCTTTCACCAGGTCGAGCGTGATCTCCGCCCCGGTCAGGAGATTGCCGCCGGTGACGAGTGTGTCCGCCCGAACCTTGCCGGCGACGGTGAGCGGAGGCAGCGGCGGAAGGATCGGGGCGGCGGGGGCGGTGCTCCCTTGCCCGCCCGGGGCGCCTTTCTCCGGCGCAGGGGCGAACCGATCCAGGTCGAGCCGCGCCGTGCGCAAAGAGAGCGTGCTTCTCATCTCGCCCAGAGGGTCGGCCACCGTGGCGGTGAGCTCCGTTTTCGATCCGTTGAGACCGAAAGAGAAATCCTTCAGCCGGACTTCGTTGCCGGAGAGATCGACCCGCCCCTTGCCCTCGGTCACGGCGATGGGCGGCTCCTCCGTGCTGAGGCCGATTCCGGAGAGAATGAGCGAGCCTCCCATCTCCACATCCTTCGGAGCGCTCGCCCGCCCCTTCCCCCGCAGGTCAGCCTGGATGAGACCGGCGCAGCTCACACCTTCCGGAAGAAGGCCGGTGCGCGCGGCGGCGGCCAGATCGATCTCGCCGGCAAGCTCGAGATCGAACCGGGGATCGTCGAAGGAGTCGACCGAGCCGGCCAAGCGGAACGGTTTTCCCCCCACTTGGGCGGAGAGCTCTTCCACGTGAACGGACTTCTCCGTCAACTCCACTTTTCCGCGCAGGCCCTCCACCTTCTCCGGGAAGCGTTCGTTCCACACATCCAGCCCGCTCAGGGTGAGAACGATCCGGTAGGTGGGCGCCGCCTCCGGCGCGACAAGAACCGCCCCGTCCAACGAGAGCGGCCCCGACCCCCGGAAGTCGCCCGCCCCCCCGGCCATCTTCGAGGGCAGAAGGGAGAGAAGCTCTCCCAACTCGATCTCGGGAGTGGCCAGAGCGAGCTCTCCGGTGGGCGCGTCGGGCAGGCCGGTGAGGCTCCCCTCCAGCGTAACGGTGAGATCGCGAAGAGAGAGAACCAGCTCGTGGACGTCGGCGACGCCCGCCGCCCCGTCGTATGTCGCGTCGTAGCGCGCCTTCCATCCGCCCAGCCCGTCATCGTAGCCGGCGGCGGCGAGGGCGGGGCCCCGAATCTTGTCGATCTCCACCTCCCCCCTGGCGGAGAGGGGGCCGCCTCCCTCGAGACGGAGGGACGTGCTCGCGCGGAGCCCATCCACCACATACTCTTCTCCCGTGGAGAGATCGAGGTAGCGCACCCTCGCGTCCTCCACCTCCGCCGACGAAAGGAGTAGGGCGAACGACGTTCCTCTCTCGGGCGGCGCCTCGCCCGCTGGCGCCTCGCCGGGCGGCGCCTTCTCACCTTCCGCCGCCTCCTTCGCGCCGGGCAGAGCGAGTTTCCCCCCCTCGCCCCGGATCAGGGCGACGTCCAGGCCGCGTAGGTGGATCCGGTTCACCTCCACCCGCTTGGAGAGAAGGGGAAGGAGACGCACCGCGACCTCCCCCTCCTCCAGGTCGACCAGGTTCGGATGCTCCGGACCGGCCGGGCTTCCCACGACCAAACCGTGAATCTGCGCGCCCAACGGGAAGAAGGAGGGGCGCACATCCGCCAGGGTGACCGAAACGCCCAGGGTCCGCCCCAGACGCTCGGTGAGCATCCCCTTCACCTTCTCGGCGGGAAAGAAGAGACGAACCGCAGCGAACCCGAGGATGACGAGCACGAGAATCACCGCAGCGATGATGACAATTACTTTTCGCATAGAGCCCCCTTTGCGTGGGACACCCGCCGGCGGGGAAACCGGTTCCGCCGGCCGCGCCCGAGGCAGATGCCCCTTGGCATCCATCATATGAACGGAGATAATGCAGGTGTCCACCAGAAAGCGACAAGAAAAGGAGGTGCTCTATGCCCACGTTCGTTCTGATGACACGGCTGGCGCCGGAGGCACTGCACGACGCCAAGGGCCGGCGCGCCCGCGGCCGGGAGTGGTTGCAGAAGGTGAAGAAGGCGTGCCCGGACGTCAAGTGGATCCAGCACTACGCCCTCCTCGGGCCGTACGATTTCATGGACATCTACGACGCGCCCGATGTGGAGACGGCCCACCGCGTTTCCCTCATCTCCCGGAGCGAGGGGGCGGTGACGGCGGAGAGCTGGGAGGCGATGGCGTACGACCGGTTTTTGCAGCTGATGGAAGAAGTCGAGTAGGAATGGCGGGCGAAGATCAGGACGCCTTCGGGCGCGCTCTTCTTCGGGAGACGGAACGGCGTCTTTTCGACGAGCTGATTCCCCGGCTCCATCGCGCGCTCTCTCTTCTCTCGACCGAAGAGATCTGGCGACGCCCCAACGAGAATACGCCTTCCGTCGGCAACCTGGTCCTCCATCTTTGCGGCAATGTGCGGCAGTGGATCGGAAGCGGAATCGGCGGCGCTCCGGACATCCGAAGGCGGCCGGAGGAGTTCGCCGAAAAGGGGCCGCTGCCGAAGGAGGACCTCGCCCGCCGCATCGGCGAGATGGAGGCGCTGGCGCGAAAGGCCCTTGTCGAAGCCGATCCGGCGGTTCTTCTCGAATCGCGCCGGGTTCAGATTTTTCAGGAGAGCAGGCTCGCGATCCTGGTCCATGTGGTCGAGCATTTCTCGTATCACGTGGGCCAGATCAGCTACGTGGCGAAGTCGAATCGGAATGTGGACCTCGGTTACTACGAAGGCATGCCCCTCGACGAGACCACATAAGGAGTCAGCGCCGCAGTGGAGAAAGAGGTGGGGAAATGAAGTCGACCACGGAACGTTTGACTTTCAACGTTCCCGAGAGGATGCAGTTCATCAACATCACGGGTCAGGTGGAGGAGATCGTTCGGAAGAGCGGCGTTTCCGAAGGGCTCTGCCTGGTCAACGCCATGCACATCACCGCATCGGTCTTCATCAACGACGACGAACCGGGCCTGCACGAAGACTACAAGAAATGGCTCGAGGAGCTCGCGCCGTTCGATCCGTCCCCCGAGCGTTACAAGCACAACCGAACCGGCGAAGACAACGCCGACGCCCATCACAAGCGGCAGATCATGGGGCGGGAAGTGGTGGTGGCGGTAACCAAGGGCCGGCTCGACTTCGGCCCGTGGGAACAGATCTTCTACGGCGAGTTCGACGGGAAGCGGCAGAAGAGAGTCTTGGTCAAGGTGATCGGTGATTGATTCGGGCGGCCCGCGATGCCGGCCGTGGCGCGCGCCGGTTGACATGGCGAGAGAGGCGTTGCTGACGTGAGCGCTCGCGACAGAGAGCCGCGCGGTGACGTCCGTCCGAGTCGGCTTCGGACCGCTCTCCCCTGGGTGTTTCTCCTCCTCTTCGCCCTTCTCCTCCGGCTCCTGGGGCTCTCCTGGGGATTGCCCGGGCCCGAGCGTTCCCGTTTCTACCATCCCGACGAGCGGAACCCCGCATTCGCCCTTGCGGGGACCGATCCCGCCCGGCTCGACCTCAACCCGAACCATGCGATCAACCCCGCGCTCTACTACTACATGACCGGAGTCGCCATCGCCCTCGATGGCGATCTTCCCTCGCCATGCAATCGATCCCCCCGGGAGATCGAATCCACGCCCCCGTCCATCCAAGGAGCGTGGATCTACAAAGGCCGGTGCGTGAGCGCTCTGCTCGGCGCGGCCACCCCCCTCCTCGCGGCGGCGATGGGAACGGTCTACGGCGCCGCCGCCGCCCTCGCCGCCGGCTTTCTTCTCGCCGTCAATCCGGCGCATCTGATCCAGAGCCACTACGCCGCGGTGGATGTTCCCGCGCTCGCCTTCTTCCTCGGCTCTCTCGTCCTCGCCCTCCGCTTCGCCGGCGGCGGGAGAAAGGGGGAGCTTTACGGCTCGGCTTTTCTGGCGGGGCTCGCCGTGGCCACCAAGTATTTGAGCGGGTTCGTCTTTTTCGCGCCCCTCCTGGCGCTTCTCCTCCGCCGCCCGGTGAAGGCGAGCGTTCTCTGCCGGGTGCTCGGGCTCTTCTTGGCGGGGCTGGTTCTCGGCTTCCCGGCCATTCTGGACACGCAGACATTCTTCGGTCCCGACGGGATCCGGCGCCTCTTCTCCTACTATCCTTACCCGGACGACGTGCCGAAGCCGGCCGGCCGGATGGTGATGAACGCCCTCGGACTGCCTCTGCTCGGGTTGGCCGGTCTCGGTGCGGTTCGCGCCATTCGCCGGCGAGGGCCGGCGGATGCTCTCCTTCTGTTGCTCCTCCTCTTCTACGTGGTCTTTCTCTTCTCCCATCCCTCTCCTTTCCACCGGCACTACCTCCCGCTGGTCGCGATCGCCGCACTCCTCGGCGGCAGCGGAGCACTCCTCCTCCTTCGCTCGGCGGGCAAAACGGGCGTGGTCCTCACAGCCATCCTCTTTCTCTTCTCGTTGGGCCACGCGATTCGGATCGTGGAGATCTTCCGGGCACCCGATGTCCGTGAGGAGTCCGAGCGGTGGATCGGGGAACACTATCCCGAAGGCGTTTCGGTCGGCGTGCTCGGGCCGCCCTCGGGCAGGGGCTACTACACCGCCGATGTCGATCCATCCCGCGCGGATCTCGCCGTCATCGGGTACGACGCGCGGCGGCTCGCGGCGTACGAGCCGGAACTCTTTCTTCTGACCGACGTGGAGAGGGAGGTCCCGCTCTTCACCACCGCCGGTGAGGATGAGCGGTCTTCCTTCCTGGGCGGGATCACCGGGAGCGGCCCGTACCGGGAAGCGCGCCGTTTCGCCCGGCCTTTCGCCCACGGGCCGGTGCCTTACGCCGTCCATCCGCTCCCGACGGATTTCTCCTACTTCCGGCCGTCGATCACCCTCTTCGAGAGGCCCGCCCCATCGTGGAAGGAAGCGCATCGCCGCGCCGCGGCGGCGGTGGGAAGGGGTGATTTCGAGAGGGGGAAGGCGCTCCTCGACTCCCTGCTGGAGAGGGAGCCCCACCTCCTGCCCCCCCGTCTCCTGCGCGCGGAGATCTCCCTCCTCGACCGCTCCCCCCCGGCCGAGGCGATCCTCCATCTGGAGAAGGCTTTAGC
>Ga0180432_10011274_pt1 | contig 10560 bp, 11 predicted proteins | sample SS_ome_10_FD_132414 | JGI IMG/M metagenome (GOLD analysis project Ga0180432, IMG submission 132414) | Hypersaline lake sediment archaeal communities from the Salton Sea, California, USA - SS_1_MS_2 metaG | ecosystem: Environmental > Aquatic > Non-marine Saline and Alkaline > Hypersaline >...
GTGCGCAAGGCATTGGCGATGCGACCGTTCCTCCCAATCACCTTGCCGATGTCGGGGTCGGCTACTCCGACCTCATATATGAGGACAGTTTCGCCTTCGATCTCCGTAACCTTGACCTGGTCGGGGTCATCAACCAGGGCTCGCACCATGTACTCGACGAGTTCCAGCATCGTAGGCCTCCTGTGTGTATCTGAGCCTGTTGTAAGTGCATACGTAAGGGTAGTATCGGATCTGGGACCGCGACCATGCCGGGCACAACAACTCGCTATTGCACGCTGTCTTGTTCAGGTGGTGTCTCTTCGTGCTGCTCAGCGGCAAGCTGGCTCGATTCCGCCGCAGACTGCGTCGCTTGCTCGGGAGTGACCACGGGGGTCACTTCCTCGGGCATCTGGCCGGGCTTGACGCCGCTACGAAATGCCTCCATGACGCCACGCTCAGCCAGTAGTGAGCGTACCGTGTCGGAGGGCTGAGCACCGGTGCAGAGCCAGTGGAGTGCGCGGTTGACCTGCACCTCAATGGTCGGCGGCTCTGTGGTTGGGCAGTAGTAGCCGATCTCCTCAATTGTATTGCCGTCGCGCGGACGCTTCGAGTCCATCACCACCAAGCGGTAGTGTGGGTTGCCTCTTGCCCCCATTCGCTTCAACCGAATCTTAGTTGCCAATATGGGTACTCCCTTCGAGCCTCATCCTCATTGTGTAGGTCATGGGCGTGTTGCGGACGAAGTCAGCCCAGACGCAGCCCGCCGATGTTCAGCGGGCCGCCCTTGGCGACAGTCTTCATCATCTGAGCCAACTGCTTATACTGCTTGAGCACGATGTTGATGTCCTGTACGGTGGTGCCGCTGCCGGCGGCGATGCGTCGCTTGCGGCTTCCTTTGATTATCGCGGGGTCGGCTCGCTCCTCCAGGGTCATTGAAGATATGATGGCGTCCACGCGGTCGAGTTCTTTCTCCTCGAGGTCGGCCGGCCCCAGGGCTCCGAGTTTGTCGGCACCGGGTATCATCTTCATTACCTGGTCGAGAGGGCCCATGGTGCGGACAGCCTGCAACTGCTGGCGAAAATCGTTCATGTCAAAGCGCGAGCTGAGCAGGCGCTTCTGCATCTCGAGCGCCTTCTCCTCATCCACGGCCTCACGCGCCTTTTCGACCAACGTGAGGACGTCGCCCATACCGAGAATACGTTGGGCCATGCGGTCAGGATGGAAAACCTCGAGACCGTCGAGCTTTTCGCCAACACCCACGAGCTTGATCGGCTTTCCGGTTACCTGGCGAGCGGACAGGGCCGCGCCACCGCGTGCATCGCCGTCAAGCTTGGTAAGGATCAGACCATCCAGGTGCAGGCGGTCTCCGAACTCCTTGGCCACATTTACGGCCTCCTGGCCAGTCATCGCATCTATGACCAAGAGCGTCTCGGGCTCGTCGAGTGTATCCTCCATGGCCGCTATCTCGTCCATCATGCGCGTGTCAATCTGGAGGCGGCCGGCGGTATCAACGATAACGAGGTCATGTATCCCGGCTGCTGCGCGCTCAACGGCTGCCGCCGCTATTGCGACCGGGTCGCCGCTGTCATCTGTATAGACATCCACCGCGGCTTGCTCACCGATCTGCTGCAACTGCTCGATAGCCGCCGGGCGATAGACATCCGCTGCGCAGAGCAATGGCCGATGCCCCTGCTTCTGCAGCCGCACTGCAAGCTTGCCGGCCGTTGTCGTCTTGCCGCTGCCCTGCAGGCCGGCGAGGAGTATGACATGAGGCGGAGAGCCCGAAAGATTGAGGGGCACCGCTTCCTCCCCCAACAGCTTGACGAGTTTCTGATGAACGATGTCAACTATCTGCTGTGTCGGGTTGAGGCCGGACAGTATCTCTTCGCCCAGCGCCTCCTGCTGTAACTCGTTGACGAAGTCCTTGACTACCTGGTAGTGGACGTCGGCCTCGAGGAGGGCCAGGCGCACTTCCTTGAGGGAGGCGCGCACGTCCTGGGGCCGCAGCTTCCCGCTGCCGCTCATGCGCTTGAAAACCGTCTGGAGTTTCTCAGTTAGTGTCTCAAACATGTTCAGTAGGGGGCCAATATGACAGGATACGGAAACACAAAAAAGCTGGAGCCGGAAATATGCCGGCCCCTGGTATGGCCACGCTTGGTTGCCTCAAGCCGTCAGTGTGTTAGTATAGCCGCGCAATGGCCTGTTGTCAACCGATACGGCCCCGCCTTTTGCGACCTGGAGGCTACGACTCATCATCTCCCTGAGGAGGACCAGGCGCGTGATCGGTTCTGTAGGTCTCAGCGGGACCGTGCCTGAAAATGCCTTGAATGGTTTCGACGTCATTAGCTATCTGTGAGCGGAGCGGTTCAGCATCGGCAAACTGCTCAATAAGGCGGACACGGCGGACAAGACGCAGTTCCAGAGTGGTACCGACAAGATCAAGGGCCTTGTCAGTAATGATGTGAGCCTCGATTGTGAGCTGTGTTCTGCCAAATGTCGGCTGGGGGCCGATGCTTATCGCAGCGGGACAGGGGACGGCTGCCGGACCGAGTTGCTGCTGCAGAGCATGGCCGTCCGCCAGACCTGCATACACCGCGGCGCCCGGTATAAGCTTGTTAGGAGCAACGCGGAGATTCACGGTGGGGAAACCCATCCGACGTCCCGTGCCAGTGCCGGACACAACGGTTCCGCGCATACTGTAGTGACGGGCAAGTAAGGCGGCCGCTTCTTCCGCATGGGCTTCCCACAAGTAGTTGCGCACGGAAGTGCTGCTGACCCGTAGATTGTCCATTTTTAGTAGTGGCAGAAGTAACACAGCGAAGCCGTAGTTGTCGCCGAGAGCGCGAATCGCATTCACATCGGCTTCCGCATAGTGGCCGAAAGTATGTGTTTCTGCGGCTATCAGGAGCTTTGTATGCAGATGAGCGACGAGGATGTCGCGAGCAAATTCTTCGGCACTCATCTTCCTGAAGTCCTCGTTGAAGTCCGCGACGACGAGATGGTCAACGCAAAGCTCGTTTAGCAACTCGAGGCGCTCATCTTCCGTGGTGAGCCGTACCCCCCGAACACTAGGAGACGAGAAAACTTCTTGGGGTACGGGCTCGAATGTAAAGGCAGTAGCCTCCAGACCGCGAGCAGCCGCCTCGCCACATGTGTGTCGGATCAGGTACTGATGTCCGATATGAACGCCGTCGAAGCTACCGATAACCACGGCGCGGTCTATCGCTTGAAAACTCGTGTCCAGGCCTCTAGTCACTCTCATTGGTGTCAGATTTCCTAGGCGAAAGACTACCTGCGCACATCAAGCGGCTGGACCACACACCTAAACTCTCAGGAGGCAGGGGCGGGCAGGACTGTGCGCGGTTGCAGCACGGTACCGGTGGCATGGTTCACCCATTCCGCGACTGCAACGAGATGACCTTTCGGATCAAGCAAGCGGGTCATCTCATCGGGAATGTCATGCGGTTGCGCGGGTATCTGCCTGCCATTGCGGACAGCCTCGACCTCGGTCTGCTCCAGCGAGACCGCGGGCAAATGGTCGAGGGCCTTAGCGGGGCTTATCAAATGAGCGGCGAGGCCATCACGGGCCAGTTCTGCCATCGTGGTGGCGGCTTCGAGACGGTGCGGCCCAACCTCTGTGCGGACTAGTACCGAAAGATATGCGCCACAACCAAGGCGTTCTCCAGCCATTACTGCCAGGGAGCGGACGTATGTGCCCTTGGAGCACTCAACATCAACTGTGGCACAGGGGAAGTCACCGTCGGTAAACTGAAGCATCTGCAAGCGGGAGACATGTACGGTTCGGGGGGGGAGATCAGTCCTGTCACCCTTTCGGGCCAGTTCGTAGGCGCGCTTGCCCTGTACGTGCACTGCCGAATATGCGGGCGGAACCATGGTGATTTCGCCGGTAAGCTCGGCTAATGTGGCGGTTACTGCTTCTGGTGTAAGGGTTGATGCCGGCTCGCGAAGGGTGACTGTGCCTTCGGCATCAGCGGAGTCGGTAGTGATGCCGAATGTGAAGACCGCACGATAGGCCTTGGTGAAGTCCTGGAGGTACTGGGAAAGCCTCGTGGCCGGCCCGACTGCGAGGACGAGGACCCCTGCCGCAGCGGGATCGAGAGTGCCCGCATGGCCGACCTTCGCACGACCGCAGAGGGCCCGCATAGCCGAGACTAAATCGTGCGATGTCAGGCCGGGTGGCTTGACCAAGTTGAGGAAACCACTATTCATCGTCTTGTTCCGGGTCTTGCTTTGGCAGAAGATTCGCCAGAGCCCGGAGAAGTCGGCCACGGCCGTCCTCAAGAGAGCTGTCGAAGGAGTATCCTGCAGCCTCTTTGTGGCCACCGCCGCCCAACTGCCGGGCCACGGACGCACAGTCCACAACTTCGGAACGCAGACTGACATCCCAAGGGTCTCCTGGGGAGGCAGACTTGAACAGCACAAAAACATCGTTGTCCGGCGCCAGCTTCATATTGTCTATGATTTCTTCGGCGTGTGTGCGGGTGGCGCCGGCGGAGGCGAAATCATCCGGCCCAATGACCGATAACAGCACGCGGCCATCAAGCGCCTCCTCCAGTCTGGATAATGCGAGGCCCTTGAGGATGAGGTGGGGCAGAGGCCGCGTGCCCAGCGTCAGCCTCGCGATAGCTCTTGCGTCGGCGCCCGCAGCTACACAGGCGCTACAGATCGCCAGCGCTTCGGGGTCGGTGTTCGCGAATTGGAAGAAGCCCGTGTCGCTGGCAATGGCCCAGAAGATGCACGTGGCCATCTCTGCGTTGAGAGAAACGCCCATGGCCATCGCGATGCGATAGACCAGGGCGCCCGTCGCGCTTGCGCGTGGGTCAAGGTAAGTGACCGGACAGGAGCGGTCGCTACTCGTGTGATGGTCAATATCAGCGCAGCGGTCGCTCTGAACAAAGAATGTCTCGAGACGGCCTAACCTGGCCGTGCCGTCGCAGTCTAGTGCGACAACTACGTCAGGAGCGTCGGCGGGGTGCTCGACAACCATTTCCGCCCCGGGCATCTGGCGCCACCACTCGGGTGGGGGAGACGGGAAGGCAACCTGGACCTGCTTGCCACGCATGGTAAGTAGGTGGCCAAGAGCGAGCGCACTTCCGACAGCATCTCCGTCCGGGTTCTTGTGCCCAAGAAGCAAGAAGCTGACGCCGTCGTCGAGTAAGGCGAGTAGTTGCGGAGACGGGGCTAGCGGTGCTTGTGCCTCGGTATCTCGACTAGCTGTTTTGAGGATCGGGTTGGTTTGGCTGGGTGTTTGGGGGGTCGGCTTGCTCAATGTCGTTAAGTACCCTCTCGATGCTCTGTGCGCGCTGGGCAGTGTCATCAATTTTGAAGTATAGGACGGGTGTGTATCTCATCTCCAGGCGCGTCCCAAGCTGAATGTTTATGAACTTGCGGGCCCTCATCAGGCCCTTGGTACTCTCCTCGACTTGGTCCGGCTCGCCTAGCACGGAATAGTAAACCGTGGCGTTGCGCATATCGCGGGAGATCTCGACATCCGTTATCGTGACAAAGCCGATGGACGGATCGTCCACTTCGTGCTGAATTATCTCACTGACTGCGCGCTGGACGAGCTTTCCCACGCGGCGTTGTCGCTGGCTGGGCTCCTTCATCTCTGTTCACCGTCGCAGTATGGAGTAAACTAGATGATTTCGGTATAACTTCCCTCAACTACCGCTCGCCGTTCGCCTTCCGCCGTAGCCAGGACATGACTGAGGACGCTCTCCACGTGGGCCCTGTCATTGGCCACGTTTACCACCGCCAGTGTCGCACGCGCGCGATCGTCAAGCTGGTCAATTTCCGCCACCGACACATTGTACCGGTTGCCCAAGCGGTCAATGAGGCTCTTGACTACACCGCGCTTGTCCTTGAGAGTAGCGGCGTCCGAAACGTAGATGTCCATTACTAGCAGTCCGATGATGGGTGGCATCGCTGGGCCCCGCGCTATTCCACTCGTTGGACACCGGAACCTATGGTGACACGCCGTTCGATCTCGACCTCGGTGCTGGCTTCGATGACGTCACCCTCCTGCCAGCCGCGATACCCTCGGCTGGAAAGGCCGCACTCGCTGGGAGCCTGTACCTCTGAAACGTCGCGGTCAAAACGGCGGAGCGAGTCGATGGTTCCCGTATGGACTACTTCGCCGTTGCGAAGGACGCGGATCTTAGCACCCGGGCGCAGGCTGCGATCCGTCACGCGACAGCCGGCAACTACACCCGCACGCGAGCTGCGGAATATCTGGAGGACCTCGGCGGTGCCCAAAGCCCGTTCCTCGACGATAGGCTCGAGAAGCCCAGAGGCTGCGGCAACTATGTCCTCGATAGCTTCGTAGATGACATCGTAGAGGCGGATCTCGACTTTTTCGGCCTCCGCCGTCTGACGCACACTCGGGGGCACTTCCACGTTGAAACCGAGAATGATGGCGTCAGACGCGCGTGCCAGCATTACGTCGGACTCATTCACCGGGCCGACACCCATGTGCATGACGGTGACGTCCACTTCATCCATTTTGGCGTCAAGAGCGACGAGCTTTGCGGCCAGCGCCTGGCCCGAGCCAAAGACATCGGCCTTGATGATGCAGTTGAGGTCAGCGACCTCGCCTTCCTGCATACCCGCAAACAGCTCGCGCAAGGCTGCGGCACGGGATGCGTCCATATCTATCTCTCGCACTTGCAGCTCGCGCTCGGCGGCGGCCTGGCGAGCTTCCTTGGGACCTTTGGCACTTGTGACGATCTCGCCGGCATCGGGTGGTCCGGAGAGCCCGAGTACCTCAACGGGTCGTCCAGGCCCCATTTCCTTGAGAGAGTTTCCTTGCCAATCACGCAAGCTGCGAACGCGGCCGTAATTGGGGCCAACGACAATGGCGTCACCCAGATGCAGAGTGCCGTTGCGGATCAGTACTGTTGCCATAGCCCCCTGATTGGGATCAACACCGGCCTCGATTACCACACCCACGAAATCGGCGTCAGGTTCCGCCCACAATTCTTCCACCTCTGCGAGCAGCAATATCATCTCAACAAGATCATCGAGGCCATCACCAGTCTCGGCGGATATCTCTACGACTATGGTATCGCCGCCCCATTCCTCGGGCACAAGCTCATAGTCAAGCAATTGCTGTTTAACACGCTCGGGGTTTGCGGTTGGCAGGTCACACTTGTTGACTGCTACAAGGATAGGGACCTCGGCGGCCTTGGCATGATTGATAGCCTCAGTTGTCTGTGGCATAACGCCATCATCCGCAGCGACGACGAGAACCGCCATGTCAGTGACCTGAGCGCCACGGGCGCGTATGGCGGTAAAAGCCTCGTGGCCGGGGGTGTCTATGAAGACTATGCTCTTGTCACCGACCTCGAGTTCGGAGGCGCCAATGTGCTGGGTGATTCCGCCACTCTCTCCGCCGACAACGTTGGTGGATCGCAGGGCGTCGAGCAGACTGGTCTTGCCGTGGTCAACATGTCCGAGCACGGTCACGACTGGCGGGACATCTATGGCGTCTGGCGGGCGCTCTCCGCTCGGGCGCTTGCCGAGTTGAGGAAGAGCTGCCCCCTGGGTGGGGTCTTGGTCCTTTTGGGGTGCTTGAGTGGCCTCTTCAAAGCGCTGCTCAAGCTCTTCGAGCGTGAGATGAGCGCCGGGGTGACCGGGGCCGAACTCGCGGCCGGCTAGCTCCTGCTCAAGCTGGGCTAGTTCCTTTTCCTGGCGCCTGATTTCCTCATCGCTGGTGTCCTCCTCAGGTTCTGCGGTCGCCTCGCGCTTACCGGCGGAGGCTGCTGGTTGAGTCGTGGCAGCATCTGTTGCCTTCGCACTCACCGCTTGCGGCTTATCAGCCTCTTCGGCCTCTTTCACCCGTTCGCGAGCCTTAGCGACCTGTTCCGCCAGCAGCTCGCGTACCACGGTTGCCATCTCCTCATCAATGGCAGAGGCGGCCGTCAGATTCGATACACCCATGTGTGCAAGCGCCTTGATCAAAGAGTTGCTCTTGATACCCAACTCCTTAGCAAGGGAGAAAACCCGAACTTTGGCCAAGAGTACCCACCTCCGCGGGCAGCTTTATTGCCCGCTCTTTGTACAGAAACCGAGCACATACGACGCCGTGGATTGCTTCATGACACCGTGCAGCCCAGCTATTCCAACTCGAGCTCAATATCCTCGATATCAATATCTTCAATGTCCAGGTCGAGCTTGCCGTCCTCCAACTCCTGAAGCGTGCCTTCGCCACCGGTGAGCAGCGTCTCGAGCATCTGTGCCTGTTCTTCGGAGATAGTGCTCGCGTGGCTGGTCACCTCAATTCCCTCTTCCTGGAGTATCTCGATGAGGTCTTTGTTTTCCACGCCGAGGCGTTTGGCTAATTCGTATATTCTGATGCGCTCTTCCTTCGCCTCTTCAGTCGCTGCACTGGCGGCCTGCGCAGCGAGAGCGGCATCGGCCTCACCGCGTATATCAACGCGCCACCCCGTCAGTTGCGCGGCGAGACGGACGTTCTGACCGCGGCGGCCAATGGCGAGGGAAAGCTGGTCCGGGGGCGCTATGACCGTGGCTGCCATATTGGGCTCATCGAGAATCACCTGGCTGACGCGCGCCGGAGACAGGGCGCTTTTGAGATATTCCTTAGTCTCATCACTGTAACGGACTATGTCAATCTTCTCGCCGCGGAGTTCATCCACGATTGACTGGACGCGAGTTCCGCGATGGCCCACACACGCTCCGACCGGGTCAACCTGCGGGTCGTGTGATAGAACCGCAATCTTGGTGCGTGCGCCCGGCTCTCGCGCGACTGCTTTGATCTCTACGATGCCGTCATAGACCTCCGGGACTTCCAGTTCGAAAAGCTTGGTGACAAGAGCCGGATGAGTCCGCGAGACAATAATCTGAGGGTTCTTAGTGGTCTTGCGGACGTCGAGTATGTACAGCCTGACGCGGTCGCCAAATCGGTAGGGCTCACCGGGTATCTGCTCGTAGGAGGGCAACAGCGTCTCAATTTTCCCGAGCGTGACGAAAACACTGCGAGCATCACGGCGCTGCACTTCACCGGTGACTACTTCGCCGACGCGGTGACTGAATTCGGTATAGACGATCTCGCGTTCGGCTTCGCGGATGCGCTGCATGACCACTTGCTTGGCTGTCTGGGCGGCTATGCGGCCGAAATCATCCATGTCAAGTTCATGTTCTTCGTACTCGACGGTGCCACTGGCCTTCAGCTCTTCGAGTGTGGTCTCGTCAGCCTTCGCACCTTCGGGCAGAATCGGGCGCCGCGCAAACATACGTACCGTCTTGTTGACGGTATCTATCTCCACTCGTATGTCTTCCTCGACACCGAAGTGCTTGCGATATGCTGAGCCCATCGCCGCCTCAACGGTGCCAATGAGAGCATCCAGAGGTATGTCTTTTTCCTTCTGGAGTTGCTGCAGCGCATCAATGAATTCACCATTCATCTGCTTGTCATCTCCTGCAAGATGGGATGACGACAAACCTAGCTGTCGTCGTCAACATCATAGATCAGGTGCCCGCCATCTATGAGATCAAGCGGGATCCGGAGTAGCTCATCACCGGTCTCCAGCACAACGCTATCGTCATCGAGGCCGCGTAGAACGCCCTCGCGGGTCGTCTTCCTGGTCCCATCAGCAAACGTCACCGCGGCTGGTTTGCCTGCGAAACGGTCGAAATCAGCATCGCGGGTCAACGGTCGCTCCACGCCCGGAGACGACACAATCAAATCATAGCTTTGCGAGATTGGGTCGAGCACGTCCAGCAATACCGACAAGCGGTTTGCCATATCCTGGCAGTCGGACAGGGCAACACGGCCCGGCTTGTCCATATACACCGATAGCGTGCGGCGCTGAGCCCCGCCACCGTAGGTGATCTGTACCAGTTCGTACCCGTAGTCTGCGAGCGTACGCTCGATCTCGGCCTCTACCTTTTGAACCACGGGATGTTTCTTGCCAAGCTGTCTCATCGTCCCACGTTCTAATCAGTGCGGGTTTCTGCGAGCCGCCAACTTTCAAACAACAGGGAGTGGGGGAATACTGCGCCCACTCCCAGCAGATAATGACTGAGATGGAAATACTATCTGATTATACACATCTGCGGCCGACATTGCAAGGGATTCAGCGCGTCAACGGCGAATAGAATAACCGACACGGCTGGATAAGCCGCTGGATAATCGCAAGCAGGAACTCGGCGCAGAAGCGCGAACTTGTATAGGGCTAGACGGGGCTAGGCTGTCGAGGCTTTGTTTACACCAACCAATTGCTCTGGAGGGACGGATTATGCCTGAGGACAACGGTCAGGACCAGGAACTGTCGGCGGAGCGCAAAGCCGCCGAGATGCTGATGCAGCAGGCTCGCGAGCAACTCGAGCATAGACACCATGCACAGGCTATCGAGCTTGCGCGCGAAGCGCTACAGGCAGACCCTTCCCACCTGCAAATCCGCCACTTTATTGCAAAACTGTATGAGGATACCGACCAGGTGGTGAGGGCCTCACGGGAATATCAGGAGATCATAAGCGCCAACAACAAAGATCAGGAGGCCTGGGAAGCGCTGCGGCGTATAGACCCGCCCGCCGCAGAAC
>Ga0180432_10011275_pt1 | contig 10559 bp, 8 predicted proteins | sample SS_ome_10_FD_132414 | JGI IMG/M metagenome (GOLD analysis project Ga0180432, IMG submission 132414) | Hypersaline lake sediment archaeal communities from the Salton Sea, California, USA - SS_1_MS_2 metaG | ecosystem: Environmental > Aquatic > Non-marine Saline and Alkaline > Hypersaline >...
CTAATGGTAGTGAGTTGTTGGAGTGTCAGTTGTGGCAGAATCCTGAATCCTCTCTTGGTTGGGAAGTGAATGAGACAAGTGGAGGTAATTTAAGTTACGAGTACACTATTGACGTGCCATTATGGAAGTTCCAACAGAACAGTAGTTTGGTAGTTAATAATGCAAGTGCTTGTTATCATTTAGACGAGAGTAGTGGAACTGTTATTGATTCTTGCGGGACTTATAACGGAACTAATAATGGTGCAACAACACAATATCCTACTGTTCCTCAGAGTGATTTTGGAACAAGTTATGATTTTGAAAACGCTGATAACGATTACGTGAACATCGGAAACAGTCCTTTAGAAGGAGCAAGTACTGCAAGTTTTGGTGCATGGGCTAATGCTGAAACGTGGAATAGTGAAGACGAACAATGTATTATTCGTCAATGGAGAGCAGGTGAAAGTGCTTGGCTTTTATGTACTGATGATAGTACAAATAATATTCGTTGTGGAGTTCACGATGGTAGTACAAGTAATGTTCTTGAATGGGAGAGCAATTTAAACACTGGTGAATGGCATTATTACATGTGTACTTTCGAAGGAGGTACTGAACTTATTTTGTACGTTGATGGTGAAGAAGTTGTTAGTAGCACTTCTGGAATTGTTAGTTCTATTAATACTGTTAGTGAACCTTTCGCTATTGGTAGTCGTTTCAATAATGGTGCTGTTGATTTTAGTTGGGATGGTCGTGTTGATGAAGTAGGTCTTTATACTGTAACTCTTAGTCCTAACGATGTAGCTTTCTTATATGACCAGGATAAGTGGAAGTTTGAGAACTTGACTTGGAATGAATCGGACGCTTTTGATGGCAGTACTGAGTTAAGTGAGGAGGCTATTGATGTGAGCCCTTGGAATCAGGAACCTTTCGTGACTGGTGATGCAGTAGCTCATTACAGAGCAAATAATAATGCTCTTGATGAGACTGGAAATTATAATGGAACTGTGAGTGGAACTACTTATGTCGATAGTCTTCCTTTGCTTAATGAAAGTTTTTATTTTAGAGACGAAACCGCTGATTATGTAAGTATTCCTACTGGTGCGAATAAAGGAGCAGACGATAACTACACTATTGGATTTTGGTTTAAAAAACTTGATGATGACCGTATGCTTACTTTTGGTAGCACTCAAGATGCTAATAATTTTTTCCAGTTTGATTTTTTAAGTAGTGGCGAGTGGGGTGCTAAGTGGAAGATGGGTGGTTCTTGGATATTAAATACAGACGGGGCTCCTGTAGAAATAACGAGTGGTAGTAGAAGTAATGATAATCAATGGCATTATGCTACTTTTGTGATTGATGATGGTGCTGGTACTGCTGAATTTTATGAAGATGGTGTTTTGTTACATACTGCTACTGGTATTAGTACTCCTGCTTGGCCAACTGATAGTATGGAGATGGGAGCTGAGCGTTTAGGTACTGCTGCAAGTTGTTTTGATGGTTGGCATGATGAGGTTCAAATTTTTAAGTCGTATAAGACTCAATCTGAAATTTATGAAAAATTTAATGCTGATTACATGCGTTATCGAGGTGTGAACGTGTCGGCTAATGAGACTGCTATAGAGTCGGATGGTACTTATGCTCATAACGATAGTGGTACCGTATTGGATTACAAGTTTGACGAGGGAAGTGGTAGTACCGTGCATGATTTTGAACGTTTAGGAGATGAAAAGAATGATGGTACTACAACAAGTTTGACTTGGAGCACTGAAACACCTAACAGTTGTTATGATTATAGTCTTTTATGGGATGGTAATACTAATAGGTACGTGACTGTTGGTGATTTAGGATATGGTGCTAATCCTGATTTTAGTGCAAGTTTGTGGTTTAAAACTCAAGACCTTAGTAATAATAATCAATACTTCTTTGACTTTGGAGGTGATAATTATGTTCTTAGTCTTCGTGATGTAGATTCTGATACTGATTTTGTTCTTAGGTGGCTTGTTGGAAGTGGTAGTGTTGATACTGCTGAAATACTTAGTGATACTAATTGGCATCATACTGTTGCAACTGTTGATAGTAGTGGTAATACTGTTCTTTATTTAGATGGTGTTGTTGTTGCTAATACTTCTCATAATGTTGGAACTCCTGGAAGCTTAACTATTGGTAAATATAGTAGTGGTACTGGTCAAGAAATGGATGGATATTTAACTGGTTTTAAGTTTTTTAATAATACTATTTTAAGTTATGATGAAGTTCAAGCTTTGTATAATGATGGTAATTGTTTGGAGTTTGAAGTTGGAGCAGAACAAGAACATCCTATAACTCCGAGTGTTGATATTCTTGTGACTAATTCGACTTTGGATGAGGCTAAGACTGATTTTAAGGTTGGTGAAAATTTTTATACTTTTTTGAATTGGTCACAAACTAATGGATCGATTCTTGATAATAATTCGGGTAGTTGTTTTTATGAGTTTGAGAACGTGACTAATGAGTATGCTGGTAGTGGGGAGAGTATTGTTATGACGTCGACAAATTGGCAAGAAAACTTTACTAATATTCCTATAAATAATAGTGTTACTGATATTTTTCATTTTAATTTATGTCACGAGCAACTAGCTCAGGGTAGTGTCGATATAAATATTAGTTGTTCTAGTGGTAGTAACACGACAAGTCTTGTCTCTTCTGTGATTCCGTCTTGTAATGGAAATAATCAAATATTTATTAGAGATGCTACTTGTAAAGATGATGAGAACTTAAGTATAACTTTTACAAGTGATGTTATTTTTAATCGTCGTAAAAACTTGAGTAATTTAGAATTAGACAGGGAGTTTAGTTATTGGAAAGAGGATTTAATTTTTAATGAGTCTTTAAGTGTTTGGAGTACTCAAATATATCACGAAAGTTATAATACGGGAACTACTGTAAATATTGATGCTAATTGTACTCATAATAATGATACTAATTTGGATGCTGTTAATAGTCAGACTTTGACTATTACTGCTAATGCTCCTGTCATTTTCCCGTCTTTTATTAATACCACTTTAGGCACGACTAGTATATCTTTTAGTCCTGTTCAGGTAGAGTATGCTTCTGGAGAATGGCAATGGTTTGGCTCTGCTATTAGTATTAATCAAATAGATAAGGCTACTATGAGCGTTTATAATGGTAGTATGATTTTGGTTTATAATCAGACTGTTGATTTTACTTTACCTAGTCCGCCTACTTATTTTACAACTCCTAACGAATTATTTAATATTTTTGAAAATAATTATACGATAAACTGGTCTGTTAATGATACTGAGGGATTGAATAGTTCGACGAGTATTGTGTTAGAATTATTGGATAATATTGATCCTGTTGTTAGTATTAATTCTCCTGATAATAATAGTTTTTGGAGTGGCTTGATTCCTTTTAATACTTCTTGTACTGATGAGGGTTTGTGGGGTTTTGAGGTTTTGATTTGGGATTATAATGGAACTTTGAAATTTAATTATAGTGTTGAGGATTTAAATTCTACGAGTGTTAATAATTTTACTAGTATTCAGAGTAATGATTTTAGTCCTAGTTTGACTCAAGATTATAAACATAATGTTACTGTTGTTTGTAAAGATTCTCACACTGATAAAATTGTGAGTGCTTTTGTTGATGAGGTCGCACCTAATAAGAAAGATTTTTATTTTGATGACTTAAATCCTGTTGGTGTTGAGGTTGATAAAGTTGGTTTGGTTTCTTTTAAGGCGGTTAAGAAGTTTGATCGTTATAGTTTTGATATTGATTATGATAGGGTTAAGCCTCGTATGAATTTTAAGATTTATGGGGATAAGATTAAACATCTTAAAGATAGTGAGTATGCTTGTCATTTGTTAATCGGTGATGTGTGGGTGGATTTTGAGCCTTTTGATAATTGTGATGTTGAGGTTGATAATGATAAGGGTTACGCTACTGTAACTATTGAGAGTGAGAGGGAGGATGAGAGTGAGAGGGAGGATTATAGTTTTGATAGTATTGGGGTGGTTAATACTGTTAGTCTTACTCATTATTTTTTGACTGATTTGCCTTTGAGTTGTGATTATGATAGTAGTCCTTATATTAAGTTTGATGATAAATTGAGTGATAGGAGTTTAAATCCTGTTTTGTGTTTGTTGAGTGATGGTTTTAATAAGAGTTTTAAGTGTGTGAGTAAGGTTTATAATGGTGATTATTTACTGCAAACTAATCCGTCGCCTTATCAGGATAAACGACTTTTTGGTTTGGGTGCTAGGAATTTTAATCATTTTACTGCTAAGCCTGAACTTAGTTCTGTTCAGAATGTTTTATTGTATTATTCTAGTGAGGGTTTGAGAGATTCTCGTAATGCGACTTTAAAGATTGATTGTGTTGGTGATGGTGGTGATGTTAGAAGTTTTGAGGGTGTGATTGTGCCTGAGTATAAGGATGCTTTTGGGACTATTGATAATTTAGAAAAGGCTAGGCTTACTGCTCAATGGTGGGTTTATAGTTTGGCTATTGTGATTATTTTGATTGGTGGCGTGTTTGCTTTTAAGTATTGGACTTTTAAACAATTTGGTAGAGGGGTTAAGAGGAGATGAGAAAGCTTTTAATTTTCTTGTTGATTTTTTGTTTGAGCTTTTCGGGGGCGTGGGCTTTGTCTTGTGAGAGTAGTCCCGCTCCTGTTTATAATCCGTTAAATAAGATTTATTGGAGTTGCGTGACTAATGAGACTACTACTTGTTTTAGTAGTGTTGAGTATGGTGATGATTTAGTGAGTGCTTTGCCTTATCCTAAATGGAACGAGGATAATTCTGAGGTGATTGAGGGTTTTGAGTGTGATGGTGTTTGTAGTGTTGAGTTTAGTCGTGAGGATTTAAGGACTGATAGAAATGTGACTTTTAAGGTTCGTTGTGGTGTTGATACTGTTGAGCTAGTGGTTACTCCTGATTTGAATGGTGCTTTAAGTAGTGAGGTCGTTATGGATCGGACTATTTGGTTTAAGGAGAATATTGCTTATTTTGTTGGAATATTTTTTATATTAGTTTTGCTTGTGTTATTTGTGAGTTCATTAATTAAAAGGGCTAGGTGAATTATGATGGTTAAGAAAAATAAAATTAAGAGATTCAATGTTGTTAGTACTTTGTTGATTTCTTTGATTTTGATGGTTTGCCTTAGCGTTAGCTCTTTTGCGTGGGATGGTTTTCAAACTCAGGACAATATTAAAGGTTTTAATGCTAACTTAAATACTGGCTCGTCGGGTGGTGTTGGTTATTATGATGATGGTGAATATAGTTATACTTTTGTGAGTGATGGGAGTGATTTTCAGCCTATGGGTTTTGATGCTGATAATGATGGGCTTGGAGAATTAATTGGTAGTGATAGTACTTATTTGAAAATTTGGAATGTTGAGGATAATGTTTTGGTTTTGGAGGATGAGCTTAGTATTGGTTCTGTTCAGGTCGTGCCTATGACTAGTTTTCCTGATTATGATGGGGATAGTTATGAGGAGTTTGTTGGTATTTTTGGAACTGATGTTTATGTTTTTGAGTTTAACGGGACTAATATCAATATAGAACAGACTAATACGACAACAGTTCAGGCTGTTACTGGGGTTATTTGTGGTAATTATTCGGGAGAGCTTGGTTGTTATTGGGGTAGTCCTGATGGTAATTTGAGCGAGTACGATATTGATAGTAATGTTGTTGTTCAGTATAATATAAGTAGTAATGATATTTTTAATCAAACTTATTCTGCTGTTACTAGTCCTGCTCAGTTTGATATAGATAGGGATGGTGCTGTTGAGTTTGTTTTTGTGTATGATAATGGTGCTGTTGTGGTTGATCAACAGACTGCTAGTCTTGATACTGGTTTTGATGGTGATGGTATTCGTGATTTGTTTGATAGTTATTCTCAGGTTGGTGGTGTGATGATTGCTAACGTGGATGATGCGGGTGATAGTGAGATTATAGTGACTCATCATCGAGGTTTAAGCTGTGGTGCGTCTTGTAGTGATTCTTATATTCACGCTTTTAAGAGTGATGGTTCGACTTTATGGTTTGCTCTTGTTGCTGATGAGGGTAGTAGTGTTGTTAATACTCTTGTGAGTCCTCCTATGTATACTGGTAGTAATACTTTTACTGGCAGAAGTACTGCTGAGATTTGTGTTGTTATTGATTGGAACGCTAACAGTCCTAATAATAGGGATAATAGTGTTGCGTGTGTTGATGAGACTGATGGTAGTATTGTTTTTACTGATATTACTGAGGCGGGTTATGATCAAGATTTAAGGTTTTGGCGTGGTGGTACTCCTGCTGTTATGATGGTTGCGGATTATGATGAGAATTCTCGTCCTGATATTGTTGCGGGTAATAAGATTGTTTCTTATTCTAGTGAGAATACTTGGAGTTTAATGAGTTATACTGATGGTGCGAATACTGATAATGTGATTCCTTTTAATGCTGATGATGAGAGTGATTTGGAGCTTTGTGGTATGAATAATAATCTTGTTTGGTGTTCTTTGGATAATTATAGTAATGATGAGCTTGAAATTTTGACTATTAGTAGTGATACTGGTAACCCGACGTGTATTAATCAAAATGTGACTTTTACTTTGACTGAGTTTGATGATGATGATAATAGTTATGCTTATTTAAGAGTTAGTTGTTTGGATAATGGGACTTTTACTGATTGGAGTAGTCCGTCTACTGTGCCTAGTGTGGTTTGTGAGTATACTAGTTATGGTAATTTTAATGTTTATTTTGAGGCGAGAGATTTTGATCACGATGATACTACTGATTTTTTAAATTGTTCTTGGAGTGTTGATACTGGTAATTGTTTTGATACTGGTGCGGGTGGACAAGTTGTTTGCACTGCTAGTAGTGTGAGTACTGGTTTTAATGAGTATCATATTAGTGAGGGTGTTTTGAATATTAATGATACTTCTCACGATGGTTATGAGAGTCAGTATTTTGATTGGGAGGGGAGTGGTTGTAATGAGTGGACTTTTATGAGGGGTGTTTGTCCCGCTTGGAAATGGACTACTCAGGCTTTAGATGATGTTAAGGCGTGGATTTTTGGAGCGTTTTTAACTTTCCTTATTTTATTGCTTATTATTGTGGCTGTGAGGTTTTATTTAACTAAATAATGGCGATTATAATTCCCGCTATTCTTATTGCGGTTTGGGACTTTATTAAGTCGGGTGCTGAGAAACTGTTTGAGATAGCTAAAGTTGTTCTTAATTTTATGAAAGATGCTTTTAGTTGGTTTATTCAGGTGAGTCCTAAGCCTGTTAAGATTATGCTGTTTTTATTTTTTATACTTTTTTTGAGTAATAGTATTATAGGTTTTTTTGTTGGCTTAAATTTTGTTTGTGATGATGATAGTAATTTGAGGCAATATGATGGTTTAACTTCGGGAGTTGGTGCTTATTTTGCTAAGGGTATGAGTGAAAACTTGACGGGTAATTTGAGTCAGTATCAACTTGATAGGTCTAGTCCTGTGATAATTAATGATGAGGAGAGTGCTGAAAGTATTTTGTATGTTAAGTGTTTTGGTGCTGATGATCCTCATTTGTCTTTTTTTGGTATTAAGTTTTTAGATTATAAGATTTGGGTGGTTTTAATTTTGATTGGTATTTTAACTAGTATAGGTATTAAAGCGGAAATGATGAGAAAATAAATGAGGGGTTGATTCGATATGTTTAAAAAATTATTATTATTAGTTTTGTTACTTCTTTTAGTTGTGCCTGTTGCTTTTGCTGATTTTGTTGAGCTTGAGAGGGTTTTGACTGAAAAGGTTAATATTCAGACTGATATGTTGAGGGATACTATTCGTGAGGAGGGTGAGACTTCTCGTAGTATGTGTGAGGATTGGGTTGTTGAGGTTGCTCTTGAGCAAGAGCAAGAAATTAGGAGTGTTTTGTGGCTTGATAGGGCTTTGACTTTTGGTTTGGTGTTTTTTGCGGTTTTGGCGGGTGGTGCTTTTAATCGTTATTTGAGTAATAAGCGTGAGATTCAAAAGAAAGAGATTAGTAAACTCGAGGTGAAAGCTAATGGCAGAAACTGAGAACAGCAATAAGATGCCTTACTTTATTGGTATTATTAGTATTGTGATTATTTTGATTGGTGCTTTGGTTTGGTATTTTACTAGAGGTCAGGGTTTGCTTAAGTTTATTCTTATTTTGTTGCTTGTGTTGTTTATTGCTAGTATTATCTTTTTAATAGTTTATGCTGTGTTTTGGTTGTTTTATCCTCATCCTGTTGATGCTGTTCACGTTAATAAAGAAAGGATTTTGAAGAGTTGTAAGGCTAACGCTCCTGAGACTCAGAAACAACTTTTTTTTAAGGGGAGTGATGAGTGGGAGTATAAGTTTATTGGTTACATTACGGGGGTTTGTCAGATTGCTCGTTGGCGTGATGCTCCTAAGGTTGATGATAAAACTGGTAAGCCTTTATTTGTTGAGAAAAATGGTGTGATTGTGCCTGTTGTTGAGAAAGTTAAGGATGTTGAGGATTGTATTAGTTTTAGGCGTTCTTTGGGTTTTTTTAGTAGCTTGTTTAGTAAGGATGAGATTGTGAGAGTTTTGAAAAATGAAAGATCTTCTCTTAATTCTGATAGGGTTTTTTTGAAAGCTATGAGTTTTGCTCCTGAGAAATTTGGTTTTTACTTTTTGCCTAATCGTTGGCGTGATGAGCCTTTGCGTACTCAGGTGGCTAGAGAAGTTAAAGACGTGACTTTGCAAGAAGTTCTTAAAGAAGAGGTTAATATTGTGCAAGATGCTATTGCTATTAGTCCTCGTCATCAGAAAGAGCTTGAGAAGAGTAATATGCAACAGATTGCGGGGGCTACTACTCAGGGGGGTTTGTCTAAATGAGTGTTGGTGATGATTGGGATGTTGATGATTTGAGTGATATTAACCTTGAGGAGACTATTGTTCAGTTGCCTGTTAATCACGCTTTTAAGGCTTTGAATTTTGAGTATAAACTTATTAAGAGTGATTTGGCGATTCTTTTATCTAGTTTGGTTACTGTGGGGTTAATGCTTTTTTTTAGCTGATTAAAATGGGTGTGATTGATCATCGTGAGATTATTTATCGTAAGATTTTTAGTTTAGATAGTTTGGATCGTCAGTATTATCAGAATTTTTTTAATTTGATGATGTTGTTGATGGATGAGTCTCAGCGTGAGGAGTTGAGTGTTATGATTTATGAGTTGCGTGAGTTGTTTGCTAATGGTGATAGTATTCCTAGTTTTTATATTGTTCAGGATTCTTTATATAATGCTAAGGCGCAAGGTCGTCAATATGTTAAGGTTGGGAGGGGTTCGAGTGGTTTACGAGTTAGTTGTTTTGAGGCTGAGGAGAAACTTAATGAGATTAAGTTGTGGTGTTTGAATATTTTGTATAAACTACAAAAAGATATACGATTTACTAGTGGTAACAATATGGTTGTTTAAAGTTATCGGATAGTTTTATTTAGTTAGAGTGCTTGGTAATGTTGTAAATAACATTACTAAGAGGTGTTTAAATATGGGTAAAGGTTGGAGAAATGAAAGTGCGAGACACTCTCTCGCTCGTCGTGGAATTAAATCAGCAAAGAAAAAAAATACTGTCGTCCTTTAAATAAGTATGCTCAGGATAATGGTAAACCCGCTCCAGATAAATCTACTTTTGGTTTTTTAGGAGAAAAAAAGTTTAAAGTAAAGCAAAAGATAGGTTTAGCTAGTGAGCAAGAAAAGGCAAAAGAGCTAAGAACTATTAAGGCTCGTCTTGATAGGCAAAAGATTAAAGATTTAAATTCTCAAATAAAAGAGCTTGAGAGTAAGGAGAACTTAACAGATTTAGAAGAGCAAAATTTAGAATTAAAAAGAGAACTTAAAGAGATTAGACTCGAAAAGCAAAATAAGAAACTTGAAAAAAGTATTGAGAACGAGCGTCCTCCTTTATTTGATTTCTAGTTTAGGGAGTCCAGCTGATTAAGTCCTGAGTAAGACTTTAAACTTCTCAAAATATTTAAGGGGTTGTTTATTATGGAAATTGAGGAGAGAGTTGAGAGTTTACGTCGAGAAAAAAGAGAGAGAGATAAGCGTGAGCGTTTGGAGGCTGAGGAAAGAAAGCTTAAAGAGGAGTTGCACCCGAATAAGTTTTTTAAGGCTGTGCGTTGGTTGAAAAAAGAGTTTATTGATCCTTGAGGTGATTGTGTTGGGTAAAAAGAATAAGGTTGTTGAGGTTCTTGAGGATTGTTTGGGTTGCTCTTGGTGTTGTGAGTGGGTTTTATTGAAAGTCTCGACGAGGCTTAAAGTTAATAAGGTTTGTGCCCATATTGGTAAAAAGTATAAGATTATTGGCGATAGTCGTGAGCCTGATAAGAAATATTTTGAATTACATAATATTAAGATTAATGATTTGAAGAGAATTAAGATTTATTCTTTTACTGCCGACGAGATTTTTTATAAAAAAGTTGGTGGTGAGTTGTGGTTTAAAGTTCCTATTAAGTGTACTAAATTAAATAAGTCGGGTTGGTGTTCTATACATAATAAACGACCTGTTGCGTGTAAGGTTGCTAACTGTCCTCTTCTCGACGAGGATTGTGA
>Ga0180432_10011276_pt1 | contig 10558 bp, 10 predicted proteins | sample SS_ome_10_FD_132414 | JGI IMG/M metagenome (GOLD analysis project Ga0180432, IMG submission 132414) | Hypersaline lake sediment archaeal communities from the Salton Sea, California, USA - SS_1_MS_2 metaG | ecosystem: Environmental > Aquatic > Non-marine Saline and Alkaline > Hypersaline >...
GATCCATCTCTGGTGATTGGCAGAACCTGCAAAATTGTATTGGCTTCCTGATCGGATATCCATACGATAGTTGTATCCAGCACGGTTGTATCTTCCGAAGCGAAAGCCGATTGTGTAACGGCAGGGTTCAGTGATATAGCCATCATCAGGCATATCATCAAAATACCCCATATTGTACCCGGCAGAAATCCTGCTCCTTTTAAGTTTTTCATGTGAGCTAAACCCCCTTTATCCTGTAAAAATGGACTGGTAATACGGCTTCAATACGATGTGCTTCATCTTTGCTGTGGCACCACTCCACCATCACTTTTTACTTTAAACAGACCGCTTCGATGCTTAAAACAGGCACACACTAATTGTGGCTGGGGGGAGGCCCGCTTTTTGACTTAGTGGGTAACCCAACCACATATCTGGTTTGTGACAGCGGGTTCAATTATCAGGTGGGGAATAATCCCAAAGTGTGATTTGGGGAAGATGAAAAAGCGAACAGGTTACAGAGGCGGTCGGCACAAATTCGTCACATCTGGTAACGTTTTCGTCATGTAATCGTATTACTTTACCAACAGTGGAATGCGAATGGGACTTGCGTTACCAGGCTATTTAACCCATTTGGTTTGCTGGTTTACAGAAAGGATTATCATTATCATCCCCTGTTTTTCACTCTTTCCCACAAAAACGTAACGCTATCCTCGCTAAATAGTCACCTTTTCGTATCATTCGGGCATGCAGATAGTAATCCTTCTTGTATTTAATGGATGTTGCTATGACTACTAAAAGAGTCCTGATAATTTCTCATGAAAAATGGGAGACACAGGGATTGGCCCGGTCATTGAACCAGGCAAAATTCCAGACCAGAACGATTGGTATTGATGAGAAAACCATCAAGAAAGTTTATGAGATGGCGCCGAATATTGTAATCATGGCCGATATCACGCCGAAAGAGTATCCGATATGTTCAAAGATAATCGAGATGCCACGGCTTCCTGTAATCCTTGTCCCGGCGGGTGAAGTGGAACAAAGCAATGCTTCAGCGTTGAACCTGGGAGCAGACGAATATATGTCATCTCCTGTTTATGGACTGGAACTGGTGGCCAGGGCTCATTCCTTGCTTCGCAGATACAGGAAACCCTATGCCTACCGCATTCATTTACACCCGCACAATTGTATGATCGAAATTGCCGATCACATTGCCACTTTGAGCCCTGTACAGTTTCGCCTGCTTACCTGCCTTTCTCTTAATGAAGGGAAACTGATGAGCTATTCCTATTTGGCTAATGAAGTTTTAGACAATAGCATTTCGGTGAATACGTTACATTTCCATATGCGGCGATTGAAGCAAAAGCTGGAATCAATTGATATCAAACCTTATCGGCTTTTTCAATTTCGCGGAGAGGGATATTACTTTTCGAGAGGGAGCGGAATAATCGACAGCCATGATGTTGAGAAGGTAGATGATATCAGGGCGAAAAATCTTCCTCCAAGTTAAATGGTGTAATCGGGAAAGGAGGTGCATGTGAACAAATTTAAGTGCAGTTACCTGAGTATTTGTGGCTTGCCTGAATTTACGGCAAACAGAGGTCGATGAGGGTGGACATTAATTCGAGAAAATGGAGCGTGTGAAATGAGGAAATTATTACTGAGTATTATGGCAATCGCAGTTGTGACCAGCCTGATGGGCGCCAGTCTGGCTGATTTCAGCGATATTGAAAGCAGCACCGATAACTATTTCAGCACCGGCAGTATGGATCTTAAAGTTGTGGGGCCCACCGGGTATATATATGAAGACCCGGATATCCCCGTTATCTTCGAGGTTAACGATACCTGGCCGTGCACTTCCCATGATCGCCGGTTAGGAGTAATCAATGAAGGGCAGGGTGACCAGTTCACGCCGTATGTATACCTTCACCTAAAGAACATCGTTTGCGAGAACATTATAAAGGTTGAACCGGAGATCGCGGCTGAACAGGGAATCCACCCGGTTGGGGAAGATAAAGACGGCAACTACATCTATGCTGCATCAGACAGGTTCAATCCCGCTGGCCCCGGCAACCTGCCTGCATTGGGAGAATTCGGTGAGAATTGCAGATTATCGGAACATGTGGATATCGAAATATGGGTGAGCCACCAGAGCAATCCCAGTGACCCCATACCCGGCCTGGTTCCTCAAGCATCATGGGACTGGGTTGATTTGAGCCAATACGATACCGATAACAACGGAATCATCAAGGTCAACGAAATTTTCTGCAAGCAAATTGAGCTTGGACAGGTGGAGAACGCAGATGATCCCACCACTATTGGTTACTACGAAGATCGATTGTTCATCAAAGTTGCTCTTCACCTTCAGGATGTGGACGAGGACGAACTGATAATGAAAGGTCAATTAATCGATCCCGGCACCGGATACGGGTGGTTCGATGATACAAATCCGCACGAGCGCAAATGGGATCACTGGCCAACCAATGGTTTGATGAAGGACAAAATGTATTTTGATCTGTCATTAGAATTGCTGCAGTTTCAGCCTGGAAATGTTCCTTAATTAAGAAGGATTTCAATACGAGAATTGCATTTGTCCGGCTGGCTCTGCCCCGGTTGTTCTATCGATCAGGAAGTCTAAAAGAGGCTTTTTGCAAATGAGAACAATCATACCGGGGGGTCGATGAGAGTTGGAAAAAGCAAATCTTACAATGCAACAGTCGGATGTATAAAAAAACCGCACACTAAGTGCTTCATGCAAAACCTAAATTATTAAGGAAAAAAAGGAGGAAAGGAAATGAAAAAGGTACTAGTAAGTTTGCTCATGATCGCCGCGGTGACCGGCCTGATGGGCTCCAGCCTGGCCGACTTCAGCGATATAGAGAGCAGCCAGGACAACTATTTCGCCACCGGCAGCCTGGACCTGTTAGTAAGCGATGAGTTGGGCAATCTTTGGGAAGATCCCGATGTGCCTGTGATCTATACCACGGTGGATGCATGGCCGGAGTGCCCGGACCCGAAGACCGAGGTCTTTGACCTGACCAATATTGGGCAGGGTGACCAGTTCATGCCGTATGCCTATCTGCACCTCAAGAACATCGAGTGCAGCGGCATCATCAAGACCGAGCCCGAAGTGGCAGCCGAGACAGGCAACCATCCCATAGGCGAGCTTGAGGATGGCACCTATATCTATGCCGCTGAAGACCCGACCATGCCTGCGGAGAATGGCAATCTGCCTATCTTGGGTGAATTCGGCGAGAACTGTGAACTCTCCAAGCATGTGGATATCACAATATACACCACCAACATGAGTACTGACGGGACAGCCGGAGGAGCTTACGACTGGGTGGAATTACCTCTCACACAGTATGATCTCGACCAAAACGGCATAGTCAAGATCGACGAGATATTCTGCAACCAAGTCGAACTCGGCCAGATGGCAAATGAGGATGATCCAGATACCATGGAACTTTACGAGAACAGCATCTTCATAAAACTCGAATTGAACCTGCAGGATGTGGATGAAGATGATCTGGTAGCAGCAGGCATAATCCCGGCAGGTTTATTCGATGAAAACATCCCGGCTGAAGCCAAGTGGGATCACTGGCCAACCAATGCCCTGATGAAGGACAAGCTGGAATTCGACCTATCCTTCGAGCTTCTCCAGTTCCCGGCACCATCAGAATAACAAGGGCCAGCAATTTGCGCAAGGATCACCTGCTAAACATAAAATGCACAAGTGAACGCAAAGGAAAGCAGGTAAAAGTGAATTAAAGGAGGTGAGCAATGCATAAGCGAAATTATGCAATTACCGGAAGGCTGCTGGCCGTGGCGCTGGTTCTTATACTGGCCCTGACCCTGACGGTAGGAAGTGCAAGTGCAGCTCCTGATCCCCCGGTAGCGATACAGGTAGCATTTGTGCTAGATGGCTCCGGAAGCATAAATAGCGGCGAATTCACCATTATGCGTACAGGATTGGCAGCAGCGGTCAAAGATAGCAACTATGTAGCACAAAACGGCACTATCGAGATCATGGTAGTCCAGTTCGGAACTGTTGGCGGTGTCCCCGTATACAATGAGGAAGTGGCTCCTGTGATAATCGACAACCAGGCGACTGCTGATGCTGTGGCGCTGCAAATCGAAGGGATTTCGCAAATAGGTGGCTGGACACCAATGGCCGGAGGCATCGACCTTGCTGTTGAAAAGATGAAATATGAAGCGGATGGAGTGACTGTAAGACAAAACTGGAGCACTGCCAGCCGGCATATCATCAATATCTCCTCGGATGGCCTTCCCAACACCCGGTATGATGGCGTTGTAAATGAGAACGATGCAAAAGCTCAAGCAGTAAGCGCTGTCTCATCGGCTGTAGGGGAAGGCGTTGATGAGGTGGACGCAGAAGCCGTTGGCGTGTCTACACCGGGTATTGTATGGATGGCAACTGACCTGGTATATGATACAACAGCACATGCTGCTATAGGCGCGCCATACAATCTACCGGCCGGCACTGTAAGAGGCAGCATTATTCCTCCCGAGTCCTATCCGCCACGACCACCGGATCCTAATTTCAGTGGTTTCGTAAGGGTATGCGGGGATTGGAATGACTATGCCGATGCCATCAAAGAGAAGCTGGAGCACCTTATTCCGCAGATCAACCTTGATCCTCTACAGGACTCTAACCTTCAACGTACCAGTCACGAAATATGTGCCGTGATAACCGAAAACAGCACCCTGATGCCGTGTGAAACGGTAGTATTTGAAGTGATTGGCGGACCAAACGAGGGGCTGATGAGCGGGCCACTGGTGACCGATATCAATGGAAAGGCTTGCTGGACCTACACGGATGCGAAGGCAACCGCTACTGATAATACGGATGTGATAACCGCACGTGGTGTCGGGGGGAAAATTGATGGGCTGGTAGCCACGGAAAATGCCGTCAAGCTTTGGACTCCTGGTCCTCCTCCTGACGCACCGGGAATAGCCGGCTGGGGAATCCTGGCAACGGTTATCATGCTGAGCGCTCTCATGGCAGGCTTTGGAGTAAGACGAACTTACGCATGAGCAAGTAAAGAGAAGAGGCCATTGGATTTTATGCAATAGTAAGGGGAGGGGAGGTAAAAACTCCCCTCCCCGAAGCACAAAAGCGAACTGTGAAAAAATTAAATGAAAGGAGGTTCGCTAGATGAAGAAACGATTTTTTGGAATTATGATTGCTGCCATGTTGCTGCTGGCATTGTTAGTACCGGCAACGGCAACGGCTGCCACACAGGCTGAAATTGAACAATCATGCGAAGATGGGCTTGCGTGGCTGGCAGGGCAGCAAAATTGGGATGGTTCATGGGTTGGGGGATGCAACAGTGTGGGCACCACCGCACTGGCCGTCCTCAAGTTTGAAACCCATGCGGTATTCATGGGTATGTCGCCTTTTGATCCGGCATATGCCTATCACCAGAATGTTGAGGATGGGCTGGACTACATTTTCACTCACACTCACACGATCGCGATCGCCACAAGTCCGCAGCCGCATGGGGATCCCGATACCAATGGAAATGGACTGGGGGTCTTTTCCTACTATCCATGTGGTTCACCCCCATGGAGTCACGCTACATATGAAACGGGGATTGCCCTGATGGCCGTTTGTGCCAGCCAGGAACCGACACGGACTGTGGGAGTAGGAGATCTGGCTGGTTGGACTTACACTCAAGTGGCTCAGGATATGGTTGATTACTTTGCTTTTGGCCAGAATGATGCCGATTGGGAAAGGGGAGGCTGGCGGTACTATCACAACTCCGGTGATAGCGATAATTCAACCACAGGTTATGCCACACTGGGATTGAGCTATGCTGAAGCCCCGGCTCCCTGGGGATTCGGACTGACGGTTCCGTCATTTGTGTTTGATGAACTGGAAATCTGGATAGATTACATCCAGAATGATGTCAACGGGGATCTTAACGATGGCGGATCGGGATATACAAATCCAAACAGTTGGGTCAACATTCTCAAAACAGGCAACCTGCTCAATGAGATGGCGCTCGTGGGAGATACTCAAGTTACCGGAAGGGTTCAGGATGCTATTGACTATATGGAACGCAGCTGGAACATCGGCAATCCTGATCCCGGCTGGAAATGGAGTTGGAATGGTGCCACTGGACAGCCTCATTACCAGGCATGTTTTACCAGTATGAAAGGATTTCAGGCACTGGGAATAGATACCTTTGGAGCTGGTCCCATCAACTGGTATAACGAAATGGCCGATGCAATTGTGGGCAGTCAACAGGGTGATGGCGGCTGGCCATCAGATTATTGGGGTGGTAGAGTGAACGCCACTGCCTGGGCCTTACTCACTATGGAGAAGGCAGCCCCGCCTGCGCTTCAACTGATTCCGCCGGTTGCCACCAACCCGGTAGGCACCAGCCACACCGTAACTGCTATATACAAGATAGGGGGGCAACCTCAGGCTGACGTGAGGATAGACTTCGAGATCATCGGTGGTCCCAATGATGATGAGCCGGTTTCCAGTGAAATCACTAATGCCAGCGGAGAAGCAACCTTTACCTATACAGGAGACGGGGGGGCTGGTGTTGACGTTATTAAGGCCACTGCAATTGATGCCACCGGAGCAGTTCTGGTGTCCGCAACGGCAGAGAAAACATGGATTGCTGCTCCTCCTCCAGTCCCGGGAATTACCGGATGGGGTATTTTGACTTGCACATTGATTTTGGCTGGTCTCACGGTGGCAATGCTGCTCAGAAGAAAGCAAGTAAACGTTGCCAATTGCTGAACTTAGAGGTATACTTGGATGAATCTAGTTTGCGTAAGGAAGGGGTAATGATCTTATTGTGCCCCTTCCTTACCTCACAAAAGGAAAACGGAGTCATTAAATGCAAGACAAAAACGGTAAGAATCACAAGCGAAAGGAGCGACAGCATCCTGCGCACCTGTTTCCTGATACAAGTATCATGATTCCTGACAATGGAAAGGAAAGAAGGCGTTTGAGATATGAAAATGCCAGGCTGTTTAAGAACCATGAAAAGTGGACAGCCATCGATCCCATAGCTTTGATAGAGGAACTGGAACGCGATGGTGAAACTCGCCAAAACACGTTTTCCAGAAAGCGATTACAGGAATCAATTCATCTGAGGTGATTTATGGGAAAGGCCAGCAGACGAAAAAGAGAAAGAGTCTTTGGGAATGAAGATCAAACAACGCAGGTGAGCGGGTTATCGCAAATAGTTCAACGTTTGAGGCTCTTTCTGGTTCGCAACAAAGTGATCGTACGGTCCTGTGCGATCTTCATGTTTACGGTTGGGGCATTTGTGCTTGTATTTTCCTGGCTCGTGGAAACGGATACTCTTTTTGCCCTTCTTTCATTTACTGCCCGTTCTTCGGCGTTTGTTTTGAATATCTTCGGGAACAACGTTGAGGTTGATGGAAGCATACTTGCTTCTGACCGTTGCGCTTTGAACATAGTGAATGAATGCACTGCTGTAATCCCTATGATGATCCTGCTTTGTGCCATTATTGCTTATCCTTCTCGGGTCAATCATAAGCTTCTGGGCTTGGCACTTGGTCTACCTGCCCTGTTTTTGCTCAATCTTATTCGAGTGGTCAGTCTGTTCTATGTGGGCACATACTTTGCAAATTATATGGATACCGTCCATCTTCTAATATGGCAACCGCTGATGATATTGGCAGTAATTGCCATCTGGTTAATCTGGGCCTCAAAGGTGGGATATGTTCGCAAAACGTAAAATATTGATTTTCTTGGGCACGGTTGCGCTTCTCATAATCGTGCTTGCTGTCGCATGGTCACTGCTGGTGGTGCCGGGATACAATCGTGTTCTGGTCGAAACTGCCGGAAGCGTTGATCTTTCAAGCGTGACTTTTGATTGTGAAGACGATTCCATAACCGTTGAATCGATGCAGGGTGGCAATTTGATTGTCCTGACAATAGATGGCCTCTCAATTCAATACGGGCTTGTTATTTTGCTCGCACTGATCCTGGCCACGCCAAAACTGAGAGTATACAGACGATTAAAACTGATTGGATTGGCATTTGGCATAATGTTTGTTCTCCATATTTCAGCACTGCTGATTATGGGAAGGCTGGCACAAAGTATCACCCCGGAGCATGCAAGTATCTCAGACAGACCAGCTTATGTCTTCTTTATCAGTATGGGGGTTGATCTCTTTCCAATATTGGTAGGGGTGGCTTTGTTATTTAAACACTGGCTTCAGGTATTCAAAAACGATCGATCAATGGAACCGAAGAAAAAACATCAGGATCGAAGAGGGCCGATGCTTGTGGAAACAGCCCCATAATCGCTAAGGAGAAAGAAAATGATAGCTGTCAGATTCGCAAAAGTTCCGTTACTGGTTTTCATGATAGGAATTATCCTGTATTTTTGTATTCAGAGCCTGGGGGGAACTTCAACGTATTTTACAGATGCGGAGACTTCCCGTGCAAACAGCTTTGGAACGGGGGAAAACATGTCGCCCGTTGTCGATGTTACTCTCAATCCTAATGCAAGATGGCACACCGGTACTACCGAAACTATTACCTGGAATGCCATTGACCCGGATGGAAATGATGACGACCTTATTATAGATTTATGGATATCTAATGATGGCGGATGGAATCGGCTTCCTCTTGAAGGAGGAGGTTTTGCTCAAAATCTGGGGAACGTGGGAGCATACTCGTGGACTATTCCTGATGACGGATCAGTAGAAATCGGTAATTTCCAGATCAAAGTTATTGCTACCGAACATGATGACACTCCTTTCGGCCCCTTAAGGGGTGAAGGGATCAGTGCTATGCTTAACTTTGAGCCTCTCCCGCCACCACTGGTCATAACTCGCAATCCAACACCGAAACAGATTTATTCAGCAGGAGAAACTTGCTCAATAGATTGGGCGGTTATCTGGATTGATGATCCTGCCAAAGATAAGATCAAAGTTGATATCTACTTCTCCTCTGATTATGGTGCCTCTTGGGCACAAATCGCCGCTGATAAGCCATGCAAAAGTACTTATAAATGGCAAGTGCCGGCACAGCTTCAAAGCGTTGATAGCGGATTGATAAAGATCGAAGCCACAATGCCGACGGGTTTGATCGGGGAAAATATAACCGAGATCAAATTTGCCAATCCATAATAACCCGTGCTTGATCTGGCTTGCATTTTTGGCGCAGAACCGTTCTGCCCGATCCCCTCAAGGATAACCTGCCATAAGGAATGCCTTCCCCCAAACAGTTACCAAATCGTAACAAAATCACCACACTTCGTAATGTTCTTGACCCGTTAATAGTTATTCTGGTCCTCTATCATTGTAAACATGATGAAGCCCGATTAAGTTTGTGAGGAGGCCCCTTGAGGAAAACGGTTAATCTGATCGGAATTGTGGTGGGAGGGTTTTGCCTGTTACTGGTTGTATTCGTATTTTTAGTGCCTGCCCTTCTGGGATGGAGTTTCAGCACAGTGGAAGGCGGCAGTATGGAACCTGCAGTTAGCATAGGGGAGATTATCGCTATACAACCTGTGGACCCTGAGGATATCAAACCGGGGGATATCGTCTCTTTCAAATTTCCTGATAAGGTTCCCATAACTCATCGGGTTGTTGAGGTTATCGAATCGGAAGGCCAGCTCAGTTTTCAGACAAAAGGGGATGCGAATGAAGACCCGGATCCATATACTATTACTTCCGGGAATCTGATCGGGCGGGTAAGGTTTCAGCTACCGTATATCGGGTACTTTTCCAATTTTGTTCATACCCAAAAGGGAGCTTTCATTCTTGTGATAATACCCGGAATGATCGTTATCGGAGCTGAAATTCGAAACATGCTGATTCGGAAGCCTAAGTGGGCTGAAGCAAAAGATCTGTGGAAAAACAATCAACAGGCGAAACACATTTGCGGAATTATCGCAATTGGGATGGTAATAATCCTTGGAGGGTTCATGGCACAAAACGGGCGTGAAATAACGATCGATTATGATATTGATAACGGTGACTCTTCCGATCATGTTATAACACAACGAATCGTTCGCAACGGCACATCATTCCCGTCGATCGTTTGTTTTCTTCCAAAAGATTCCGATGTAAATTTCAGCGAGAATCACTTCATGCTTGGTTCAGGAGAGGATAAGGCAGTCGACATAATTCTTGAGGATACGGAGGAGCGCAAGGGAAGTATAACCTATGAGAGAGGAAGTTTCCTGCCCATGTTACCTGCCAGCACAATCAGGTCACTGGCATCGTGGAATTTCAGGCTCTCCCCTTTCATCCTGGCCTGTGTGCCGGTTATACCCTTCAGCATGCTGGGTTACCTGATATTGAGGGAATCGAGTTCCCGGCGCAAGTGGCAAAAGCGAAGAAAAAGTTGGAGGAAAGCTCATGTTTGAAAAGTTTAAAAAGCCGGAATTCAGCAAGTTCTATCATATGAAAAGTCCTTTTTTACCTCAATTGAATGACCCGAGATTGTACTGGATCAAGGGCCCGATTGGCATATTCTGTCTGGGGCTTCTGTTCGTGTTACTTATAGTTTCCATATATTTCACCATCGATGCTTTCAGTCAGGACACCCAAAAAC
>Ga0180432_10011277_pt1 | contig 10558 bp, 8 predicted proteins | sample SS_ome_10_FD_132414 | JGI IMG/M metagenome (GOLD analysis project Ga0180432, IMG submission 132414) | Hypersaline lake sediment archaeal communities from the Salton Sea, California, USA - SS_1_MS_2 metaG | ecosystem: Environmental > Aquatic > Non-marine Saline and Alkaline > Hypersaline >...
AGCAGCTGCTTGCGAATCCCGAGGTTGCGGTCCTCGACACGCTTCTGGGCGCGTTCGATCGCACCCGTGACCATCTTCGCCTCAATGGGCTGGGAGTCATCCATACCCAGACGGTCCATCATTCCGACCACGCGGTCACTGGCGAACAACCGCATCAGGTCATCCTCGAAGCTCACGAAGAATCGGCTCGAACCTGGGTCACCCTGACGTCCTGAGCGTCCGCGGAGCTGATTGTCGATTCGGCGGGCTTCATGTCGCTCCGTACCAATGATGTGGAGACCACCAGCATCGAGCACACGCTGATGATCCGACGCCGACTCATCGCGGAGTGCGGTCAATTTTGCGAGCAGGTGCTCCGGTAACTCGATACGGCGTGCAATCTCGGCCGCCTCATCGGTCTTGCCCAGCAAGACGGATTTCAACAGAAGCTCCGTGTCACTGTCGTACCGCTCGAAACCCTCGCGCGTCAGTAACTGGCGTCCAAGGGCTTCAGGATTCCCGCCGAGCACGATGTCCGTTCCGCGTCCTGCCATGTTGGTGCTGATGGTGACCGCGCCACTGCGACCGGCCTGTGCGACGATGTCGGCCTCCCGGTCGTGAAACTTCGCGTTCAGCACCTCATGCACGATTCCGCGACGCTTGAGCATCTTGGAAAGCCGCTCGCTCGACTCGATGGTCACGGTACCCACCAGGATGGGTTGCCCCGTCTCATGAACACGTGCGATTTCCTCGACGACCGCCTGAAACTTGCCTTCCTCGGTTCGATAGACGATGTCTTCAGCATCGTTTCGTACGACGGGTTTGTTCGTGGGGATGACCAAGACGTCGCTCGAGTAAATGTCCTGGAACTCCTTCTCGTCGGTCTTGGCCGTTCCAGTCATACCCGCAAACTTGTCGTACAACTTGAAGAAGTTTTGGTAGGTCACGGTTGCGAGCGTCTGGTTCTCGCGCTCGATCTTTACGCCCTCTTTCGCCTCGATTGCCTGGTGAAGCCCTTCTCCGAAGCGGCGGCCGGGCATCAGTCGGCCGGTGAATTCGTCGACGATTACGATCTGACCGTCGTCGTCCTTCACGTACTGCTTGTCGAGGTGATAATGCTCCCTGGCCCTGAGGGCCTGACGGAGCATGTGACCGAGTTCCATGTTCTCGTGGCTGAAAATGTCGTCGACCTTGAGCTGCTCCTCAGCCTTCTTGATGCCTTGCTCGGTCAGGTGAATGTCCTTGGTTTTCCCATCAGCGGTGTAATCACCGGTCGGGGGTTGGTTCTCGCCCTCGCCTGGTTCACCTCGTTCGAGCTTTTTGGCGATCGTGGCCAAGACATAGTACTTGTCGGTGGCTACGTCGGCGGGCCCACTGATGATGAGGGGAGTGCGGGCCTCATCGATCAGAATCGAGTCGACTTCGTCAATGATCGCGTAGTGCAGAGGGGTTTCCTCGCGCAACACGAGCTGGTCAGGTCGAAACGCCATGTTGTCGCGCAGGTAGTCGAAGCCCAGCTCGCTGTTGGTGATGTAGGTGACGTCACGACGGTACATTTCTCGTCGGCTGGCGTTGTCATGCCCATGTTCGATCACGCCGGCCGTGAGGCCCAGCCCGCGATACACGGGACCCATCCATTCAGCACCCGTCCGGGCGAGATAGTCGTTGGTCGTGACGAGATGACTGCCCTTCCCGTCGAGGGCATTGAGGACGAGTGCGAGGGTCGCGACGAGCGTCTTTCCCTCGCCCGTCTTCATCTCAGCGATTCGGCCGTAGTGCAGCGCCGCGCCGCCGATCAGCTGAACGTCGTAATGCCGAATCCCTAAGTAGCGTTTTGCCGATTCTCGCGTGAGCGCAAACGATTCCGCCAACAGCTCTTCGAGACTCTCACCGGCTGAGCGACGCTGACGAAGTGCGTCATAGACCGCAGCGAGATCCGCGTGGGACTCCATTTCAGCTTCGAGGCGTCCTACCGCGGCTACGACTTCGGACTCGAGGCGTGAAACTTCACGCTCGTTCGTATCAAACAGTTTGTTGATGAAACCCATCATGGTTCGGGGGACGCTCCCTCCGGCCGGTCAAGATCAACGGTCATGCCGGGCCAAAAACACGCCCATGAGTGTAGCACCCGTGTTCTGGGCATCAGGTGGCCCGACGGTCATTTCGGAACCCGGAGCCAGGTCACGGTGTTCGTGCCGTACGTTCGGGTCTCCGCACGTGTTCCGAGTGGCGCAAGGCTGAGTATGTCCGCAGCCAGGGGCTCTGCCGTCGGATGTTGAAGCAGGTAGATACCACCCGCATTCAGGACACCCGATGCGACGACGTCACGAAAAATTGCATCGAGATCCTCGGTGTAGGGAGGTGCCGCGAACACCAGATCGAAGGCGTTTGGGTGCTGGTGCACCCACGTTCGGGCATCGGCCTGCACCAGAGTGGGTTGAAGCTTGGCCTTGCGTGCATTGGCCCGCAGCGTCCGCATGGCCGCGGTGTCGATTTCCACGAGGGTGGCGTCAAAACCCCGGCTTTCCGCCTCGAGGCCGATGGCTCCCGTACCTGCAAACAGGTCGAGGAAGCGCGCTCCCGCACGGGTCTGGAGCGCGGAGAACAACGCTTCACGAAGACGCGAGGGACTCGGACGGGTTCCACGTTTTGGCGTCTCGAGCACGGTGCCTTTTGCGGAGCCGGCGATGATTCGTAGTTGACTCACGACGGGTATCAAAGCACATGCATACGCGCGGTACAGTACTTCGGTGATTCGTCCTCTCTCCCCAGACGAGGTGGTGTGGTTCGTCTCTCGAGGCTTGGCTTTCCAGGGGCATCCTGACCCGATGGGTCTGGCGCGACGAATCGATCCCTTGATGCGGGACGTGAGGCGTCAGGCGATGCATGCGTTCGTATGGCATCCACCCGCTCAGCGACCTCTAGCGGGTGCTGTACTCGAACCCAAACGTGCTGAGAACGTCGACGCAACGGTCCGTTTCGGTTTGCTCTGGCACGAGGGAGACGCCCTCGCGGCGGAGCAATTCATCAGCTCACTTCTCGCCAGGGTTCCTCATGATGCGGTTGCCGTGGATCTCCATGGCGTCCCGGCTGGCGCAGCTGCGACCTGGCTACATTGGCTCGGTCCCCTCGGTTTTGCGCCAAGGGAGCGTGTGGTCCTGCATTTCGATCTTTCTGACGTACCGCCCCTCGGGCTTCCTCTCATCCTCGAGGGATGGACGCTCGAGAGCGACGCTGCGTTGCGCCGTCTTTACGCGTCTGCAGAGCGCCTCGACGTGTCAGACGCCCACTGGTCGTGGCGTAAGCGGCATGGTGGGCGCTTCGAGCCTGACCTCTGGTTCCTCGTGCGCGAAACACCCGATCAGGAGGCAATGGGGTATGCATTCGTGCATGCCGCTGGGGACAGGAACGCTCGAGATGGTTTCGACACGAAGTACCGACTCGAAGCAGCAGGTGTCCTACCCGAGTATCGCGGCGACAGCGAGGCAGCTCGCAGGTTGTTGTTGACCTTGCTTCGCGAGCTCGCAGGACGCAGCCCATTTGGCACGATCCTTACCGAGGCAGACGCGAATGATGGTCCGTGGATGAACATTCTTTACGCACTCGGCTTTCGGGAAGTGGGTCGCAGCCGAACGCTAGAACGCACGCCAGGTTGAGGTATGGCGAGACGATTCTCGGTAGGCTTCCTGCATGAATCTCGTTGCTCGTTGGCTCTTGAATGCATTCGCGCTCTGGATCGTCACGCAACTGGGGATTGGCCTGTCCTTGCCCGCGGGGGACGTTGGCGCCTTGCTGTTCTCCGCCCTGGTTCTGGGCCTTGTGAACGCGATCCTGCGACCCATCATGATCCTCTTGACGCTCCCCATCACCCTCCTGACACTCGGAGGATTCCTGTTGGTCGTCAACGCCCTCTCGCTCGCGGTCGTCGCAACATTGACGCCTCTCGAGGTGTCAGGTTTCTGGGGTGCGCTCCTCGCTGCGTTCGTCCTGACTCTCGTGAGTGCGCTGTTGTCCCGCCTCTTCAAAGACAACGCAGCGCGCCAATACGCCTGACAACCGGCTGCGCTACGTAGGTTCTTCTAGAATGAAGGCGCACTAGGCAGGTACGGCGGGAGCGTCGCCCGTTTCGTCCTGCGGAGGTACGTACGAAGAGGTTGGCGTGCCGGCAGTCATGACAATCGACAGGACGTCCGCAAAATCTCGCACGAATACTACATCGAGATCCTCGAGAATCGCCTCGGGCACGTCCTCGAGGTTGGCACGATTATCCTCTGGCAAGATCACCCGCGGAATGCCGGCCTGATGCGCTGCGAGGAGTTTCTCCTTGACGCCTCCAATCGCGAGCACTCGGCCACGCAAGGAGATCTCGCCCGTCATCGCCACGTCGCCACGTAGCGGATGGCCCGTAAGCGCGGAAGCAACTGCCGTGGCCATGGCGATGCCCGCAGATGGACCATCTTTGGGGGTAGCCCCTTCGAGAACATGAACGTGCAAGTCGCGGGTCTCATGAAAATCGGATGGCAGTCCGAAATCCGAGGCGTGGTTGCGGAGGTAGGCGATGGCAGCCTGCGCGCTCTCCTTCATCACGTCACCCAGCTGACCCGTGAGAATCACTTTGCCTTTTCCGGGTACGGCAACCGCTTCGATGTCAAGCGTGACACCTCCAACGGACGTCCAGGCGAGGCCGTGACTCAGCCCGACCTGTGCGTCCGTCTCCGCCCGCTCATCGCGGTAGGGAGGAACCCCGAGCAGCGTGCGTACATCATCACTTTCCACGACGCGTACATCGTCCCAGCCTGCATTCAAGAAACTCCGCGCACTCTTGCGCGCGACTTTGGCGATAAGGCGATCAAGATTCCGGACACCAGCTTCACGCGTGTACTCCGTGACGATTCGTCGCAGGCCGTCGAGGCCGATGGTGAGTTTGTCCTCGAGTCCGTGATCCTTGACCTGCCGTGGGACGCGGTAGCGACTAGCGATCTCGAGTTTCTCCTGAAGCGTGTACCCCGGAATCTGAATGACTTCCATGCGGTCGAGTAGTGGACGAGGAATCGGGGAGAGACTGTTGGCGGTGGTGATGAACATGACCTTGGAAAGATCGTATGGCAATTCCAAGTAATGATCCGCAAACGTCGCATTCTGCTCTGGATCGAGCACCTCGAGCAACGCCGAGCTCGGGTCGCCACGGAAATCCGCCGTCATCTTGTCAATCTCGTCAAGCAAGAAGACCGGATTGGTCTTACCGGCGGTCTTCATACCCTGCAGGATGCGTCCTGGAAGTGAACCAATGTAGGTGCGTCGATGTCCACGGATTTCTGCCTCGTCGCGCACACCACCAAGGCTCATCCGCACGAAAGCCCGGCCCATGCTTCGCGCAATGGACGCTCCAAGGCTCGTCTTGCCTACGCCTGGTGGGCCCACGAGACACAAGATGGGTGCCTTGTAATTCGCGTCCTCACGCTCCTGAACGAGTTGTCTCACAGCGAGGAACTCGAGAATGCGTTCCTTGGGTTCCTCGAGGGCATAGTGATCCGCATCGAGGATTGCGGCCGTGTGACTGACTTCGAGGACCTCATCGTCCGTTTCGCTCCAGGGTAGTTCGAGAATCGTATCGAGGTAGGTTCGAACCACCGTCGCCTCGGGACTGCCACTGGACATTTTTTCGAGGCGCTGAACTTCTTTCATTACACGCTCGAGCGCGACTTCGGGGAGGTTCTTCTCCGCGATCCGAGCCTTGAGCTCTTCGATTTCGTCGGTTTCGTCCTGACCGAGTTCCTTCTGAATGGCCTTCATCTGCTCGCGCAGGAAGTACTCGCGCTGATTGGAGTCCATTTGCTGCTTGACGCGCGCACTCAGCTGCTTCTCAGTCTCGAAGCGTTCGAGGTCTCGCGAGAGAAACCCAAGCACCAGTTCGAGTCGGGTGACCACCGAAGCTTCTTCGAGCACGGATTGCTTGTCCGAAACGTCCCACGTCGCGTATTTCGTGACCACATCAGCGAGTGGACCCGCCTCCTTGAGACCACGAAGGTTCTCGAGATGGAACGAATCAAGCCGCAAACTTTTGTTCTGCTGAGCGTAATCCTGAAATGCGCTCTTGGTCTGATCCACGAGAGAGGAAAGATCGATCGGCGGCTCGGCATCTTCAATGCCGACTTCCGGTAGCACGGTGACCTCGGCACGGAGCGAGGGGCCAGAGATGAATGCGTCGATTCTGACGCGCTCACGGCCCTCCACGAGGACCTGAAGGGTGTCATCGGGAAGCCGGATGACCTGCTTGATGACACAGAGGGTTCCAACCCGAAAGAGATCGTCACCTTGCGGATCGTCGGTGCGAGCCTCTCGTTGCACCAATAGCAGCACGCGGTTATCGGCCGCCTGCGCCTCTTCGAGAGCGCGCTTCGATTTCGGCCGACCCACATCGACGTTCTCGAGCGTGCGGGGAAGGACCACTTGGTTGCGTAACGCAATGACGGGCAGTTCCCAATCCATGCGCAAAGTAGACAACGGGAAGCAACGCGATGCAGTATGCCGGCCGACGGAGTGACAGGTACCGTGGGGCATGCGCTGGATTGCTCACTTCGATGCGGATGCGTTCTATGCGGCCGTTGAGCAGCGTGATCAGCCGCGCCTCAGAGGAAAACCGGTCGCCGTTGGTCACGGTTCGGGACGCGGTGTCGTGATGACGGCGAGTTACGAAGCCCGGAGCTTTGGCGTGCGCAGCGCAATGCCGGCGGGTGAAGCCCTTCGCCGGTGCCCCGACTTGATCTTCGTGCCACCTCGAATGGATGCGTACCGCGAGGCAAGCCGGGCCATCTTCAGCATCTACCGTCGCTACACGAACCTTGTGGAACCCCTCGCCTTGGACGAGGCCTACCTTGATCTCAGCCACGTGACGGAGGGTAGCTCTTCCGCGCTCGACGTCGCAGCGAGAATTCGCTCTGAAGTCCGGCACGAAACGGCCCTCACGGTTTCTGCTGGCGTGTCGTACGCGAAGTTTCTGGCCAAACTTGCCAGCGATGAAGGAAAACCGGATGGCCTGATGGAAATCTCCCACGAGGCGGCTCCAGGTTATTTGGCCTCCCTGCCGGTGATTCGGCTTCATGGGGTTGGCCCCCGCACGGCGCAGCGACTTCAGGATGCAGGGCTCGAGACGGCAGGCCAGATTGCTGAACAGCCCGAGTTCCGCATGCACGAACTGCTCGGAAAGCTGGGTCGTGACTTGTGGCACCTTACGCACGGCGTCGACGACCGTCCCGTGGACCCTGATCGGGTCCGCAAATCCGTGTCCTCCGAGGAAACTTTCGCGGATGACAAGGTGGGATTAATGCCCTTGCTTGCGGCCCTGGGCCCGATCTGCGACAGCACGGCCGTGCGCGCGAAGCGGGCAGGCGTCCGGGGCACGATCGTGGTGGTGAAGATCAAGGACGCTTCGCACGCCGTTAGGACGCGACAACGGCGACTTCTCAATCCAACTTCCGATGCGGCTGTCCTACGGGAGGTCGCTGCACAGTTGCTCGCGACCCGAATACCGCTCGAGAAACCGGTTCGGCTTCTAGGTGTCGGCCTGGCCGGTTTGACGGAAGAAGATGTCGAGCAACGGCTCCTGTTCGAATCAAGCGCGCATGACCCGAATTAGGTGGATTCTGCCGTGCGTTTCAGGCAGGCGACATAGAAGCCGTCGAAACCACCCGTTGGAAGAATGAAATCACCCACCTCCGCCGCGTGGATGGGAGCATCCTCAGCGATGCGTGTCCAGTCGATGGTCTCCAACTCCAGATCGGTGTGCGCTTCGAGTGCGTGACGCACAACCTCGGGGCCTTCGCTGGCGAGCAGACTGCAGACGGCATAGACGAGCGTTCCACCGGCTGTGGTCAGGGAGACGGCCGTCTCGAGCAGTTGCTGCTGTCGTGTGACGATCGCTTCCAAGTCCTGCTCGCTCAGTCGCCACGCAATCTCGGGGTGCCCCCGAAGTGTGCCAGATCCAGAGCAGGGAGCGTCGAGAACGACATGATTTGCTGGCTGGATACCTTTGGGCAACGTCGTGAGGTCATGCGTGACGTGTTGCGCTTCGACACCAAGACGCGCGAGGTTCCGTTTCGCCTGCTCACCCTTGCTGGCCGCGAGCTCGACCGCGGTGACGGTGATCCCTCGGTTGGCCCATTGCGCGGTCTTGACACCGCGACCGGCGCACAGGTCAAGCAGTCGCTCTCCTGGCCGAGCCTCGCTGACCAGCGTCACGAGCATGGAGGACGGATTCATGGGTTGCACGAGTCCATCCTTGAATGCCTTCAGGTCACCAAGGCGCTTCGGCGCACGAACTCGCAGAACGTCGGGCACACCGCTGGGCTCCACTGAACAGCCCTCAGCCTCGAGCACCGTAGCGGCTTCTGAGCGAAGGGCGGCGAGATGCAGCGGTGAAGCCTCCCTCATTGCCAGAGCCGCATCCAAGCTCTCATCACCGAGGGCGCGCTGGAATTCTGAATAGAGCCATGTGGGCAGTGAGGCCTGAATTGCGTCCGCTTCGACTCCCTGATTAATTTCGGGCGGCTCCACGCGACGCAGCACCGCATTCACGAGGCCGGCCATGGAGGCTTGCTGGCGCCGAACGACATCGACCCAGGCGTGTACGACCGCATGAGCAGGGGTTCTGCGTTTCAGGCGTTCGTAGGCACCGATGCGTAATACAGACTGAACAGCATGGGGAAGACCCTCGGGTTTCGCGAGGCGTGGCGCGAGTGCGGCATCGAGCCACCGTTGCCAGCGGACGGTGCCATAGACGAGATCGGTAACGAACGACTTGTCGCGGCCTGACAGGTTCGAACGGTCGAGACGACGGCCAAGGTCACGCGAGAGAAGTGCGCCGCGATCGACGCGGCGCACGACATCAAGTGCGATTTCTCTTGCGTTCATGCGACCTATGTCGCCAGCCCGCGACACCCGAAGTTCGTTATTCCCGGCTTGCCATGAAGAAGTACAGGAGGTACATGACGCTGCCGGCCGCAGCAGCGACGTACGTGAGCGCAGCTGCGTTGAGAACGGAGCGTGCGCCCCCAGCGTCCTGCTGGGTCACGAGACCGAGTTCCTGGAGATTCGCGAGGGCGCGCCGCGAGGCATCAAACTCGATGGGCAACGTCACAAGCTGGAAGGCCACAGCGACGCCGAACAGCGCGATACCCACATTCGTGAGTCCCGTTGCGCCGAGCATTAGGCCGAAAATGGCGAGGTAGGGCCCGAAGTTCCCACCGATCTGTGCGACGGGAAGAAGCGCGGTTCGCCATTGCAGAGGTGCGTACGCCTTGGCGTGCTGGATGGCGTGACCTACCTCGTGGGCGGCGACGGCCATGCCTGCAACCGAGGGGGTGCCAATGATGGGGTCACTGAGGCGCACGACGCGCTTCATTGGATCGTAGTGGTCGCTGAGGGAGCCGCGTACGGACTCGATTGCAACCTGGTCGGAAAGTCCGTTGTGCCGCAGAAGGGCGGTCGCAACGTCCCTGCCGGTCATACCGGCGGTATTGGCGCGTTTGGTCCAGGTACCGAAGGTCGAACGTAGGTACCACTGGGCGCCGAGCGTCATGATCATCATCAGGATGAAAATGCCGAACATGGTGTGTGGTGCCTCCTTGAAATGGGGCAGGGGTATATCCCTCTGCCTGCGCTATCTGCGCTTGACAAGGAGTGTACCGGGCTTGCGGGCCCGCTTTCGCCTTCCATGCGACGGAGTGTGCGCGCCGCAACTACTGAACGATTTCGTGCTCGACCTCGTCCAGAACACCGTCCACGGCAGGTTGTGCCAGCACTTCGAAGCGGAGCGCGGTTCGCTCCTCGCCGTGCAGGGTAAGTGTCACGAACGAAGGAATCGCGTGTAAATCAAGATGGTCTTCATGAAGGTAGCCACGCGCGATGGCAAGCGATTTGGCAGCTTGATTCACGGCATGGGGGCCGATGGCCTGAACTTCGACACCTCCTTCGCGGCGGAGAACGGAGGCAATGGCACCGGCCACTGCGTTGGGTCGCGACGTTGATGAAACGCGGAGCACTTCCACGGTTCGACCTCCAGAACGTTCAGGCTCGCGCTTCCTCGCGCATCCCCTGCGTTGACAGTGAAGGTAGCAGCCCTTATACTCCGCGCCAGTGAGCAACGTCGCATCCGACCTCCGTGTGATCGTTCGCGGCCCGATTTTTGGGATCGTAGGACTATCGGCGCGGGGTGGGTCTGCGTAGTCGCTCGCTGACGAACGCACACACCGCGCCCCGCCGGCACCCACGGCGGGGCGCATCTTTGGACGCCAGGGAAAGTGTTCCCAGCGCTCAACTGCACCAGGGAGGACGACAACGATGACGGGTGCCGAAGTACTGTTGCGAGCTCTTGAACATCATGGTGCCGAGGTGGTTTTCGGCCATCCAGGCGGGGCAATCATGCCTGTGTATGACGCCCTGTACGACGCCAAGATCCGTCACGTCCTGGTTCGGCATGAACAGGCAGGTGCGCACGCCGCAGACGCCTACTACCGCGCCTCGGGCCGGCCAGGCGTCGTATTTGCCACGAGTGGTCCGGGAGCCACCAACCTCGTCACGG
>Ga0180432_10011278_pt1 | contig 10557 bp, 9 predicted proteins | sample SS_ome_10_FD_132414 | JGI IMG/M metagenome (GOLD analysis project Ga0180432, IMG submission 132414) | Hypersaline lake sediment archaeal communities from the Salton Sea, California, USA - SS_1_MS_2 metaG | ecosystem: Environmental > Aquatic > Non-marine Saline and Alkaline > Hypersaline >...
AGGACCTGGTCTCGCCCTTTGACAAGGCCGATACCGGCTACTACTCGGATCAGGCCACCGAAATCCAGGGCCTCTACACGGGGCAGCTGGTTCTCGATCTGTCTGACATGTCCGAGAGCGAGCGGCAGGCATACATCGTCGACCTCGGCTCCGGGGGCTGGAAGCTACGCTCCTTGATCGGCGACCAGATCAAGTACGGCAAGAAACAACTGAACACCGAGAAGCTGCACATCAACCTCTCGGCCCAGGACATACAGGATCACGAGCTCACCGCGGACGGTACGTCGATAACGATCACCTACAGCCTGGGTATCGAAACCATCGTCTCGCGCGAGGAACTCGAGGAAGCCGGCATCGATCTCGACACCCTGACCAACAAGCAGTTCCCGGTCAGGCTTCCGGCCGATCCCCGCGATATCTTCGAACGCGTCGGCGATGCCTGCGCCTCGGGCTTCGACGAGGGCAGCCTGGCATCGTACAACTACTTCTACTACTTCGAGCCGGAGAAGGATGGTTGCAGTCTGCAGATGGCCGACGCCAGCTTCACCCTGCAGTCGCTCCTGCCCCAGAAGACGACCTATCCCGAGTACAACCGCCTGACCGCCGACGGTAAGGTGACGGTAGCCGTGTTCTTCGGCGCGGCCGGGCACGAAGAGGAAGTCTCCTACTACGACGAGGGTATGCGCGAGCACCGCGAGTTCGTCAGGGCGCTGGAATCAAGGGGATTCAACAAGGTCGAAGAGCTCGATCCCAAGGGCGTGCGCTACAGCCGCACCCGCGGCAACCTGGAGGAATACGTGGACGTCGTGAGCCCGACCGACCTGCACGCGCTGAAGCACGACACCGACGGCCTGTTCAAGCAGGCCGTGTTGACCCACGAGGTCATCATCTATGACGGCCATTCTTTTTACGGTTCTCTCAACGTGCTCCGCGACAAGGATGCCTTCCCGCCCGACACCTACCAGATACTGTTCATGAATTCCTGCTGGAGCTACGAGTACTACACCAAGCAGGTCTTCGAGCACAAGGCATCGGCCGACGATCCCCTCGGCTGGGAGTTGGCCGACGTGGTCAACAACACCGAAGCGGGGTGGTTCTTGAACATGGGAGAGGAAACCCGCATCCTGCTGACAAACCTGTTTGCCGGCTGCGAGAGCGGTGGCATAGAGGGCAGCCGGCAGTACACCTGGGACGGCATCATCGAGGCCATGAATCACCATGCCTTGCAACGCTTCAGGTCCTGGAGTCTCAAGAGCCACGAGATATACGGTGTCTCCGGGGTACGTACCAACTGCTACGATCCCGAGAACCCCGACTCCTGCAAGGGCCAGGGCGAAGACGAGGAAGGCGAGAGCGTCACCGTCGAGAACAACGACTCGCTGCCCATCCCCGATGACGACGAGGCCGGGATCGTCAGCAGCATACAGATCGATGAAGACATCGATTTCTCCTCGATAGCCGTCAAGGTGGAGATCGAGCATACATGGGTCGGGGACCTGGTCATTTCGCTCGAACACAATGGCAAGATCGTCAACCTGCAGTCTCGTCAGGGCGGTTCGCAAACCGACCTGAAGACGACTTTCCATCCCATCGGCTTCGACGGGCAGGCCGCGTCTGGCGAATGGACCCTCAACATCTCGGACAAGGCGTCGCGTGACACCGGCAGGCTGGTACGCTGGGCACTCACCCTTACCTATGATCCCGAAGCCACCGATCCGCTTTCGTATCAGAGCTCGGACATCATCGACATCCCCGACAATGATGCCGACGGCGTTGGCAGCTCGGTAGAGGTGACCGAGGATCGCACCATCGGTTCACTGATCGTGACGGTGGATGTCGAGCATACCTATGTCGGTGACCTCGTAATCGAGCTCGAGCATGACGGCAAGGTCGCCATGCTCAGCGAGCGCCAGGGTGGTTCGGGGAACGACCTGCAAGCCGAATTCAGGCCCGGCGACTTTGCAGGGGACTCGACCCTGGGCACCTGGACCCTGATAGTCTCGGACCGTGCCGAGATGGACACCGGCCGCCTGATGTCCTGGTCGATCACCTTCGGCAGTTGAGCCGCTTTCCAAAAAGGTTCGTATCTCCAGTTCCTTGCCGTCGGTAGACACCGTAACGGCGCCCCGGCCATCGGTGCGGTAGATGCTTATGTCCCTGCGCCGCAGGCGCTCGAGCAAATCCGGGTGAGGCAAGCCGAAACGGTTGTTCTTGCCTGCCGAGATCACCGCCGCGGCGGGGTCTACCAGGCGCAGGAATTCATCTGACGTGGCGTTGCGGCTTCCATGATGGCCGACCTTGAGCACGTCGGCACCGAGATCAAACCCTCTCGCCAGCAGCCTCGCCTCTCCTTCCTTTTCCAGATCGCCGGTCAAGAGAAAGACCCGTTGCCCGTAGACGATCTTCAGAACCAGGGAGCGCTCGTTGACATCGAGGCCCGGACAGTCGCGCGGCGGCCAGAGGACAAGCACCTTTGTGCGCTCTTTGTCGCGCGGCTTGTCCCCGGCAGCCAGTATCTTCACGCTGGCCCCCGCTTTTCTGGCCGCGGCGGCCAGGGGGACGGTAACCGGATAATCCTGCAGGCTTTGGGCGGTCCATATCTCGCGCGGTTCGAATAACTCCACCAGCGCGGGCAGCCCTCCCGCGTGATCGGCCTGCGGGTGGCTTAGGGCAACGGCGTCCAGGCGCGTTATGCCCTGCGACCACAGGAAAGGCGCGACCAGCTGTCGACCGGCATCGAAGCCTCCGGGAAAGGCCCGCCCGCCGTCGACCAGCAGCGTGTCACCGCCCGGGAAGCGGATCAGGATCGCATCTCCCTGGCCCACGTCTATGACGGTCATCTGCATTTCGTCGCTGACCAGCGGCGCCAGTCTCGTACCGATCAACAGAGCCATATAGATTCCCAGGCTCGCGAACAACACCGGGCGCGCAAGGCGGCTCGACCAGCGCAAGGCCGCATACATTGCGCAGTAGAGAAGGATTGCCTGCAGCGGGGACATTGTTGCGGGATGCCATACCACCCAGTCGGCAGCGCCCACCCAGCCGGCGAAATCTGCCAGCAGGTCTGTCAGGACCAGCGCCGGGTAACAAAAGAGATCGGCCAGGCCCGGCAAGACGGGCACAAGCAAGGCGATGATCAGCCCCAGCGGTACGATCAGCAAGGTAGTCAGCGGCACGGCGATTATGTTGGTCAGCAGACCCACCAGGCTGACCTGGTTGAAGTGCAGGGCCACCAGAGGCGCCGTGCCCAGAGTGGCAGCCAGTGAGACGATCAAGAACTGCAGCGCCCGCGTCACGAAACGCTTGCAGAGCTTTCGACTCCGGTCAACGCGACCGAGCGGAACCCGCAGCCAGCGAGCCAGGACAGGCACGGCCAGAATGATCGCCGTCACGGCGGCGAAGCTGAGCTGGAAGGACACCGCAAACAGCGACTGCGGCATGAGGCACAGGATTATCAGGCCGGCCAGGCACAAGGTCTGCAGGGGATCCGACGTGCGGCGGAATATTACCGCCAGCAGGAAACAGAGCACCATGATACTGGCCCGCACCGCCGGCAGGTGGGCTCCGGAGAGAAACATGTAGAAGAGAGTGACCGGGATGACGATCGCAGCCACAAGGCGCCGGGCATCGCAGCGCAGCACCAACCAGCGTATCCGCAACGAAATCTTCAGCAGGACAAGGTACAGGCCCAGTGCCACCAGGCCCAGGTGCAGGCCGGAAATTGCCAGCAGGTGGGCCAGGCCGCTGCGTGTAAATGCTTGGCGCACCTGGCGCGGGACGACTTCCCGGTAGCCCGCGGTCAGGGCCACCAGGACGGCACGCGATGCATAACTCGCATCTTGTGAGAGGATGAAAGTCGCCAGGTCCTGACGGGCTTTCGCCAGCAAGCGCGGTGCCCCGCCGGCTTGCGGCCGGGGTTCGACCAGCACGTTGCGGCAGGAAGAAACCGTCGCGATCCAATCGGTTCTACGCCGGCGCAGGGCCAAGGCCCGGCCGGCCGTGCCCGGATTGTTGTTGCCCCCGGGAACACGAACGCGCGCCCTGACACGCACCCGGTCCCCGGGCAGCACCGGCGGGCAAGGGATACGCTCTTCTTCGCGCTCGTGGAAGTAAACCGTGACCTGCACCCTGGCCGAGGTGGTCCGGGACACAGCCTGCTCACCAGGCATGTCCAGTGAACCGGCCTGCATCTCGAGCCGCATCCCGTCCGGCAAGCTGCGCCAGGCACTGAGTGCGGTACCGCTCAGGATCACCTTGTCCTCGACACCCGGCTCGGACGCCGCTTGCGGGCGGCCCCCGCGTACGAAACCGATCGAAAGGAAGCACACCAGCCATAACAAGAAACGCAGTGCCCCGCCCCTGTCGGCGATCGCCGCCCAGGCCACCCAGGCACCGGCCAGCGCCGCCGTGCACCAGCCAAGCAGCGACGGCAGACCGCTTACATCCCTGATCAGTATCCCCGCGCCGAATGCCACGGCCAGGGCAACCAGGGGCCTGCGCATCGGCAGGCGGGATCTCAACACTTCCCTTGACACCGTCGGATTACCCCGGCTAGAAATATCTTTGAATCGGAATCATTTTCGAGACTCCCGTAACATCCTTTGGGGGAGAAAGCCATGCCCGAAGAAAAAATTGGCCAGGTTTCCAACTTCTTCACCAAGCCCATGGTCGCGGCGATCAAGCTCGACGCGACCCTGCGGGTCGGCGACCAAATCCACATCAAGGGTCATTCGACCGATTTGACCCTTGAAGTCACCTCGATGCAAATCGACAAAGAAGCGGTCGAGTCTGCCGATGCGGGTCAGGAAGTCGGGATAAAGTGCCCGAACCGCGCACGCGCCGGCGACGACGTGTACCGGGTCAGCGACGACTAGTCTTGCAGAAGGCCTCGTATTCATCGGGAGTATTCAGGTTCCTGACTACGCCCGGGTCGTCGAGATCGACGAAGCGCACGCGTTTTGCCTGAGTGCATTCGGCCACCACCTGCCTGGCGCCCTGGTCCGCGGCCGGAGACTCGAGAGCCGGAAAAATCCTGGCCGAGAATGCGGTCGGGTGACCACTTTGGCCCTTGTAGCGAGCCACCGCCACATCGAAACCGGGAAGGGCGCCCTTCACCTGACTGACGCTTTCTGCAACCAGCGAGCCCTGGTCGACGGTTACTACCAGGATGCCGGTGCAATTTCGCACCCTTTCGATGGCGCACCTGAGCGATGATATCTGGCCGCGGTCTGGATCGGGATTAACGACCAGCTCTGCACCCTGTAAGCGGCAGCGATCTTTTATCTCGTCGAACGGCCTGGATACGACCGCCATCACCGGACGGCACCCGCCCGCGGTCAATGCATCGCACATGTTGTCCAGGAAGGTCTTGCCCCCGTATTCGAGCAAGGCCTTGTTCGTGCCCATGCGCCGCGATGCCCCGGCTGCCAGCACCACGCCGGCTATCTCACTCATCGACGCCGCCTTTTCCTGCGGGCCCGCCTGCGCGCAAGAGCACGCATGTGATCGGCTGTCTCCAGCAATCCGCCGGTAAGCAAGGCTCCCACCACCCTGCTGCGGTACCTGGCCGTCGAGCGGATATCGTCGATGGCCCGCGCTTCTTCCATGCAAGCCCGTGCCGCATGGCGGATCGCAGGCGCGTCCAGCTTGCGGCCCTCGAGGGCTTCCTGCGCCTTTGGAACCGGCAGAACCGTCGGCCCCACCGCTCCCATGGCCACTCGTACATCCGTCAGGCGCCCGTCCGTGTGGCGCCTGGCACACAGGGCCACCGATGCCTTGGAACAACACATGCCCTTGCGTTGCCCGGCCTTCTTGAAAAAGGCCACCTGCCGGCCCTTGCGCACCGGCAACCTGACCGCCTCGATCACCTCGTCGAAACCCCGATCGGTTTTGCCGGGACCCTTGGAAAACGACAACACGGGCAACGTACGGCGCTTGTCCCGGCCGGCCAGGATCACCTCGGCCTCGAGGCATACAAGCGCCGGCACCGAGTCCGCGGCCGGCGATGCATTGCCCAGATTGCCCCCCAGCGTGCCCCGGTTACGGATCTGCACGGAGCCAACGGCGGCACAGGCCAGCCCGAGCAGGCGCGCCTTGCGTCTGACCAGGGGGTCATCGGCGATCTCCTGGTGGGTGACCGCGGCGCCTATGCGCAGGAATCCTTCTTCGTCCGGCCCGATTCCCTTGAGCTCGGCGACATCTCCGATGTCGATGACGATCTGCTTGTCCTCGAAGGGGGCCGGTTGCACCAGGACATCGGTGCCCCCGGCAATCATCAATGCCGTGGGACCATCTGCCCAGAGCATTTCGGTCAGGTCATCGAGCGACTGCAGCTTCAGGTAGTTGGTCATCATGCTAGCCCCGTGAATACGATCCGTTCATCAATCGTCGTCTTCCCCGTCTTCGAAAACCACCTCTTCGAGTGACGATGCCTTGGCCTTGACGGATTTCGGCTGTCCAGCATTCTTGCCGATGGCTTTCACCTGTCCCTTTCTGGGCGGCGTTGCCGTCATGGCAGCTCCCCGCCTCCAGAGCAGGATCAACTCAGCGGCAATCGCGACGGCTATCTCCTCAGGCGTTACGGCCCCGATGTCGAGGCCGACCGGAGAACGCAGCCTCTTGATCTTCTCCTCGGCGACATCTTTTTTCCTGAGCTTTTCTACGGACTGGGCTGCCTTCTTCTTGCTGCCGATCATGCCGATCCAGGCGGTATCCTTGTCGATCGTCTTCTCCAGGACGAGCTGGTCCTGATCGTGACCGCGGGTGACGATGAATACGTGATCCTTCGGCCCGGGAGGATTCGACGAGAGGTATTCATCGAAAGGACGGTTGACGATTTCCTCTACATCTGGGAAACGCTCACGATTTGCCCAGTCCTCACGCTCGTCTACCACACAGATCTTGCAATCCAGGGTGCCCATTATCCTGGCAACGGCTGCGGCGACGTGCCCCCCGCCGTAGATGATCAGCCGTCTCGGCGGCTGCACCGGCTCGACGTAGACGCTCATCTCGCCGCCGCAACTCATACCCAGTTCGTCCAGCTTGTAGTGCAGGGTGCGGGGACCGCGACCGTCCTCGAGGGCATTCAGGGAATCTGCTATTACCCGCGCCTCCACAACACCGCCGCCCACGGTGCCGTGAATGCTGCCGTCGGGCAAGACAATCATCTTGGCCCCGACCTTGCCCGGGGCCGAACCGACCGAGCGCACGACCAGGGTCAGGATGCCCGACTCCTCCTCGTCGATGAGACGTTGCAACTCCAGCGCAATTGTTTTTGTTCCGTCCGGTGTCGTAGGTTCCATTTCTACCTCCCGCTCCTTTTCACGGCCCGCTTGCGGGCCGTCTTTCTGATCGCCGAAACGATCTTTGCATAGCCGGTACAACGGCACAGGTTTCCGGCTATCCCGTTACGGATCTGATCCGTTGTAGGTCTCTTGTACCTGGACAGGAGGTATTCCCCCGCCATGAGCATCCCTGGCGTGCAGTAGCCGCACTGAATTGCTCCCTCTTCGACGAATGCCTGCTGCAGATCGGACAAGCGGCCATCGGCCGCCAGCCCCTCGACGGTCACGATTTCGGCGCCGTCCGCAGAGGCGGTCAATACCAGGCAGGAAGGCACCAGCTTGCCGTTCATCAACACCGAACAGGCGCCGCATTCACCCATGCCACAGCCTATCTTGGTGCCGGTCATGCCGGCCTTCTCGCGTAACGTATCGACCAGTCTCTCGTCAGGTTCGACCTCGAAGCGAGCCTCGGTACCGTTTATCAGCAGGCCGACATCAATTTTCATTTCTCATCCACCTCCAGGGCATCGAGAACGTCTTCGGCCCTGACCGGGATACGCAAGAAACGCACCCCGATGGCGTCTTGGAGTGCGTTGAGGATGGCCGGGGTCACTCCGACCATGCAGGTTTCGCTAATCCCCTTGGCTCCGTACGGGCCGCTGGCCTCCTTGACCTGTACAGGTACCGTCTTGATCTTGACCGGTACATCCATGGAACTGGGAATGATGTAGGTGTTGAAATTGGTGTTCTCGAAGTGTCCCTCGTTCAGCAAGACTTCTTCGAAGAGGGCGTAGCCGATGCCCTGGGCTATCCCGCCCTCACTCTGGCCCTCGAAGCCGGTGCGGAAGATCACCCGCCCGCCGTCCAGGTAGGCCTCTATGGCCTCGACCGAGATCTCACCGGTCAGGGTGTCGACCTCGACCAGAACCACGTGGGTGCCATAGGAATACAGCAGGTGCGGCAGGCCATCGCCCATCTCGCGGTCCTGGACCGGGATATGAAATGTGGCACGGACGGTGATACTGGGCCCGTCGATCAACTCGCCGAGCGGCACCTGCCGGCTAGGGCAACAGAGAACACCGCCCCTGAGACGGCCCGTCTTCTCGCCGGCGCGCTCGGCCAGCCTTTTTTCCAGCTTGTCGACGGTCATCAGGATTGCGTTGCCCACCGCGTAGGTAGTCCTGGATGCCGTGGTGGTACCCGAATCGGGGGTCACGCCGGTATCGGCGCCGATTATCTCGACCTGCTCCAGATCTATTCCCAGCCTCTCGGCAGTCATCTGGGCATAGGCAGTGTAGGCCCCCTGGCCTATCTCGTTCGTGCTGGCCTTGGCAATCGCCTTTCCATCACGGGTCAATTCGACCTCGACCTCGGCATAGTCAGGGATGCCGACGCCAAGGCCGAGCCCCTGCATCTGGCTGGCCACGCCGATCCCGCGCTTGCGGTGCCTGGCGACCGAGGGCGATACCCTGGAGGGTATTTTCCTGTTGCTCTTCCTCTTGCGCCACAGCTTGCCCTTGCGAGCCGCGCGGATGGTGTCCTCTGCGCCAACCACCAGCTTCATCTCGTAATCCAGCCCGGCCATGTCCCCCTGGTGCAGAATGTTGTCCTGGCGAAAAGCCAGCCGGTCGCGCTTCAGGGCCCGCGCCATCAGATCCATCTGGCTCTCTATGGCAACGCACACCTGGGTACAGCCGAAGCCTCTGAAGGCGCCGGAGAAGCCGTTATTGGTGTATACCGCGTAGGCATCCACCTTGACGTTGGGTACCAGGTAGGGCCCGGCGGCGTGCTCCATCATCAGGTTCAGCACCGGGCCGCCCAGAGAGGCGTAGGCACCGGTGTCGGAGACTATGTACGCCTCGACGGCCATCAGCTTGCCGCTCTTCGATGCCCCTGTCTTGAAACGCATCCTGGCCGGATGACGCTTGGTGTGGCTGATGATCGATTCCTCGCGGGTGGCGACCATCTTCGCGGGACGCCGGGTGTGGTAGGTCATCAGGGCCAGGTAAATCTGTACCGTTATCTCGTCCTTGCCGCCGAAGGCACCGCCAACGTAGGGGGCCGTCACCCGCACTTCGCCCAGCGACAGCCCCAGGGCGCGGGCGATCTGGGTCTGGTCGCGGTAGATGTACTGGCCGCAGGACTCGACCGTCAGCGTGCCGTCCTCGCCGTAGTAGGAAATCCCGGCCTCGGTCTCGAGGTAGGCGTGATCCATCATCGGTACTTCGTAGGTGTTCTCGAAGATAACCGAACTCCTGGCAAAGCCCTCGGCGATGTCGCCCTTGTTGAAATGACCCTCGTGGAGGATGTTGCCGTCGGGGTGCAAGGCCACCGCCCCGGGCCGCATGGCCTCGTCAGGATCGGTCAGCGGCTCGAGCACCTCGTACTCGACCTGCACCAGGGCCGCCGCCTCGCGGGCCGCCTGGCGGTTCTCGGCACCGATCAGGGCAATGGCGTCGCCCTCGTAGCGCACCCTGTCGAAGCAAAGAACTGGCATGTCCTGGATCTGGATACCGAAGGCGTTTTCGCCGGGCACGTCCCTGGCGGTCAGCACACGTACCACTCCATCCACGGCCTCTGCCTGCCGGGTGTCGATCGACAGTATCCTGGCGTGCGGGTGGGCCGAGCGCACCACCTCGACCCAGAGCATGCCGTCGAGCCTGCGGTCGGACGGGTAGATCATCCTGCCGGTAGCCTTGGCTTCTGCGTCGATGCGCTCGACTCTCTTACCGACAATTTTCATGGCGTTCCCTCGAATCCTATCACTGGCTCATACCAGCACAAGTGCGAACAAATGCTCCGGATACATCAACCGCCGCCGACTGGCTGGAAAAAAACTATCTCGGCCCCGTCGCGCAGCAATTCCCCGCGGCCGGCTCGGGAACCATCGACCAGTACCCATACGTCAACCCTGTCTTCCAGGCCCGATGCACCTATGGCATCAACCACCGCCGCACCATCGGGAAGGTCGATTTCCATTTCCGCGGCCCCGGCCATTTCGCGAAGGTTTCCGAAAACTCTCACCTTGATCCTCATTGTCAAGCGGGCACCGCTTCCATGCGAATACAACCCGAGACCGGGCAAACCGCCGCGCACATGCCACAACCGACACACTTTTCGTCGTCGACGGCCGGAAGCCGATCGCTGCCGAACTCGATGGCACGGTGGCCACCGTCTCGGCAAGTGATGTGACAGCGGCCGCAGCCGATGCACAGCATCTCGTCGATGCGCGAGCGCACCCTGGCCCGCGGCTCGAGCTTGTCGTGGGTTGTAA
>Ga0180432_10011280_pt1 | contig 10556 bp, 5 predicted proteins | sample SS_ome_10_FD_132414 | JGI IMG/M metagenome (GOLD analysis project Ga0180432, IMG submission 132414) | Hypersaline lake sediment archaeal communities from the Salton Sea, California, USA - SS_1_MS_2 metaG | ecosystem: Environmental > Aquatic > Non-marine Saline and Alkaline > Hypersaline >...
ATACTCTCCGGCGAGCGCGACACGATCCGGATCATGGAGAGGGAGGGCGGCTCCTCCCGGCGGCAGCAGGGGTACTACTGGCGCGCGATGAACACGTCCCTCCGCACGCTGATCCATCTCCACGACATGCCCGACTCGCTTCTCCAAGCCGGGGATGACGACGCCCTCTCGGCGCACTTCGATTCGCTCGCCGCTCTCCCCTTCCCGGTCTCCGTCGAACCGAGGACGGCGAAGGAGATCCGGCCGCTGCCTCGGGGCTTTCTTCTCTCCGTGCCGGGCAACCTGGTCATGTTCGTCTTGATGGTCGCTTTGACCGGCGGGGCGGCCACTGTGGCCGTCGAGGCGTCGCGCGGACATTTGCGCCGCCTCGGCGCGAGCCCGCTCACGCGGACGGAGCTCTTCCTGGGGAAGCTCCTCGGGACGACGCTGGTCGCCCTCACCCAGGTCGCGTTCCTCGTCATCGTCAGTGCGCTCCTCTTCGGGATGAAGTGGGGCGACGACCCGGCGGCGCTCACGCTTCTTCTGATCCTCTTGTCGGTGGTCGCCGCGTCGATCGGCGTCTTCCTCGGTCTTCGCATACGGCGGCCGGAGACCGCCGCCGCCACGGGCGTTCTGGTCACGCTGGTCATGGCGTCGCTGGGAGGATGCTGGTGGCCGCTCGAAATCGTCCCCGACACGATGAAGAAGGTGGGCCACCTCTTCCCCACGGCGTGGGCGATGGACGGCCTCTTTCAACTGACCGCATACGGAGGAAGGCTTCCGGCGATCATGCCGGAGCTTCTCGTTTTGGGCGCCTACGCCGCGCTCTTCGCGTTCCTCGGATCGCGACTCCTCCGCTTCGACCGGTAATCACGTCGCCCATTGCGCTTTCCCGCCGGGCAACCTATAATCGGCGTGCCGGAGCCCTGTGGGGCTGAAAGGAATAGTGTCTTATGGCATATACACTTAGCTGGGACGTGGAAACACACTACGAGGAGGGAGGGCAAGGAAACCCCCTTTTCCTCATTCATCCAACCACGGTGGACCTCCGCTTCTGGACCCCCCAGGCGAAGGTCTTTTCGCGCTTCGCACGGACCATCGCCTACGACCGGCGCGGCCACGGCCGCTCCTCTCTCCCCTCGCAGGGGTACACGGCGGAGAACGAGATTCTTCAGCTCCGAACTTTGCTGGACGTTCTCCGGATCACCCGTCCCACACTGGTCGGCCTTTGCTCCGGCGCCGCGGTGGCGGTGCACTTCGCCCTGACCCACAAGACGCGCGTCCCCGCCTTGGTCCTCGCCAACCCGAAGATTTGGGGCGCGCCGATTCCCGAGGGCTCCTTCTTCCACGGGAAGAAGTATCCCGTCGCCGAGCCGGGCGCGCTCGACGATCCCCGTCTGTGCAAAGAGGCGCTTCGCCGCTTCTTGGACGGCGATCTCTTCGCGGCGACGCGCAAGAACGAGAAGGCGTTTCACATGCTGGAGAGCGTCGTCCTGAGCCACAGCTGCGCTCCCTTCCAGGAAGAGCACATGTCGGAGCCCCCGGATGATTTCGCCAGGCTCGAAGAGATTCAGGCGCCCACGCTGATCTTGTCGGGAGAGTTGGACGATCCCCTCTTCCGGCAGTGTGCCGAGGCGGCGGCCGCGCGCATTCCCGGCGCCCGCTTGGAGATTCTTCCCGGTGTGGGCCACGTTTCGAGCCTGGAGGCCGCGCCCGAGTTCAACCGGAAGGTGCTCGACTTCCTCGCATCTCTCGGCTTGATGGAGGCCGCGCCGCCCGGCGCGGAGCAGCCGCCCAAGCAGCGGCCCAAGAGAAAGAGCCGAGAGAGGGAGAGGCGCCCAGGAGGGGAAGGCTACCGGCCGCGCGAGGATGCCGCGCGGCAACCGAGGCGGGAAGAGCCGAGACGCGAAGAGCCGAGACGCGAAGAGCCGAGACGCGAGGAGCCGAGGCGCGAGGAAGCGCGCCCACGCGGACGGGACGAGAGAGGACGGGGCGAGCGGAGGCGAGAGGATCGGCGCCCACGCGGTGGGGACGAGAGAGAGCGTGGCGAGAGAGGGCGCGACGGCCGAGGCCGCGGAGAACGAAGCGATCAGCGCCGGGGGGGAGAGCGTCCCCGGGATGGCGAGGAGAGGAAGCGGGGCGATCGCGGGCGGAGAAGGCGCCGTCCCGACCGCGCGGAGCGGCAGGATCGGCAGGAAAGAGAAGAGCGTCCGGCGCGGCAGGAGAGAGCCGGCGGCGGGCGTGGAAGGGACCGCTCTCGTGAGGATCAACGCTCGGGCCGCGACCAGCGCGGAAGAGATCGCTCCTCCCGCGACAGAGGAAGGCAGCGGCGGGATCGCGAGGCTCGGGCGGGAGGCCAGGAGCCGCGTCAGGGACCGGCACGTCCCGAGAAGAAGCCCCGCTCCGACGGCACCCTCGGCAAGATCCGGCGGTTCCTGTTCGGAAGGAAGAAGAAAGAAGAGGAGTAGGGAAAAGCGGGGACAGGGAAAAGCGTGACAGCTACCCTATTTCGTTAAGAAAATAGGGTAGCTGTCACGCTTTTTCCGCGCTACTCCACCTTCAGCTTCACGTAGAGTGGCGACTCGCCGGAGGACCACTCTCCTTTGGCCACGTTTTCCGTTCCCTGAAAGACCAAGTAGCCGTACTTGCCGTAGTGCGGGATCTTCCGTCCGAGGGAGGGAACGACCTCGGCGTTTTCCGGCAGAAGAAGGGTCCACGAGAGATCGGGATCAACAGGGTGGCGCGCGGTGATCACGAGGGAATGATCGGCCGAAGTAAACTCGCCCGCAGGCAGAACCCACTTCGCCCCATCCATCGTTACGCCTTTGGGCAAGGTCGCCACGAAGCGATCGTTCAGCCCGGTCCGCCCGAGCAGGAAGACCGATTTCCCCGCGAGGTCCGTCTCCTCCGCACTGCCCTCCACCCTCTCCGTCCCCGGTCCCGACCACTGCCCGGCCAGATCGCCGAGGGCGACCAGAAGAGCCTCGTCTCCATCGTTTTGTACAACCACGAGCGTCGAGTCGGCGCCCAGAGTCCTGCTGAGCGAGACGGGAATCTCCGCGAGATGGACCTTCCGGAAGAGATCGAAGTCGGGATCCACGGCGAGAGCGACCGGCCGAGCCTCCCCCTTCCACCGGAAATTCTTCTCTCTTCCCTCCAGGTAGACGGTCAGGCTCTCCTCGCCCGCCTCGGTGGTGATCCGGACCGGCACGTCCAGGTGGTAGTGCGGCTTGTCCTGGCCGACCACACCCTCCACAACGTACCCGCCCCTCCATCCTCCTTTCGCCTCCACTTTGGCGAGGGTGACCTGCGGCGCACCCCGCCGGGTGGTCCACTCCTTGAAGAACCGGGAGAGATCCTCGCCACTCGCCTCCTCGAACGCCTCGCGTACATCCTCCCATGACGAGACTTGGAACTTCCGCTCCTCATACAGGCGGCGCTGCCCTTCCCGGAACGGGCGGTCACCGATCAGACGCCTCAGCATGTGAAAGACCATGGTCGACTTGGAGTAGCCCACCGCCTGAGTGGATGCATCGGAGCGGCTGCGGAAATCGATCAGCGGAAAATCCTCGTTCCCGCTCACGTAATCTTGGAACTTCTGAAGCTCGCCGCGCCGGTACGCCACCGCCTCGCCGTGCCCCTTCTCCTCTTTGTACGTATAGTCGGCGCCGTAGGCCGTGAGGCCCTCGCACCAGTTTCCCTTCTCCCAGTCGACGTAGACGCCGTTCCCCCACCAGTTGTGAAGGATCTCGTGCCCGTACGACGTGAACGGGATAAAGGGAAGGCGGATCACCTGCTCGCCGAGGAGCGTAAACGAGGGCATCCCGAAACCGGTCTGCCAGAAGTTCTCCACCAGGGCGAACTTCGCATACGGGTACTCGCCGATGTCGCGCCCGTACCGGTCGAGATACTGCTTCGTCGCCGCCACATAGCGCGCGCGGAGCTCGGCGGCGTCTTCCTTGTCGTAGAGATAGGTTTGGATTCGAACGTTCTTATGAGGGGTCTCTTCGAAGAGGTACGGTCCGGCGACCAGGTACACCTCCTCCATCGGGTGCTCCGCCACCCACCGCGTGATTCTCCGCCCGGCCTGCTCGTAGCGGGCGTCCATCCGCCCCTGGCTCACGATCTCCCACGAAGGCGGCACGACCGCGTCCATCTGAAACGTAAAGAGATCCCCTTCGATTGTCGGAACCCAGTAGGTGCCGCCGGCGAGGAAGGCGCCTCGATTCTCGATCAGACCGCTGGTAGTCATGAACGAGCGGGCGTACGCCTCCTTCGGCGGGCGAAGCGAATCCAAGATCACACCTTCATACGAGATCAGAACCTCCGCGAAGGACTCCCCCGTCCGAGGCATGTTGAACTCGATGGCTCGCACCCCTTCCTCTTCCTCCATGCCGGCCACCTCACGCCAGCGCAGGTCCTGCCCGTCCGCCGTGAGGCTCGTAATCTCCAGGTTCTCGTTCAGGGCGAGCCGGAGCGCACTCGCCTCGAGCCCCTCCACACGGAGGCGGTCGGTGACCGAGATGTGGGAACGATGCGGGTCGAGCTCGGCCCGGATCAGATGGTGAACGATGTGCGCCTCCGCCAGCAGCGCGGAAGGAGAGAGGATCAAAAGAAAAAGAACGGCGAGTCGATGGATCACGGATTTCGCCCCTTTCATCGGGATCGGAGAGTGGCCTCGAACCAGTCGAATTATAGGAACTGGAGCCGGGCGCCGCAAGGTCCGGGGCGAAGGCCTCTCGCCAAGGAGGGGCGCGTCGTGTACCATCGCTCCCATGAGAAGGGCCTTTCTCTTGCTCTGCGCTTGCGTCGCCGTCGCCGCCGATGCGGAAGGGCGCGGCCTCCGCACCGAACCGATCGTGTTCGACTTCGCCGCCGGCGACGGCTCGGGCTGGAGCGCGCCGAGCGGAACAATCGAGGCCGTCCCCGGAGCGGTCACTCTGACCGTGGCGGACCGGACCTCGTGCTTGGTCAGCCCGGAGGGGCTCGCCTTCGACGCGTCCGTCCTCCCCAAGGTAGAGGTGGAGATCTCCGTCGAGCCGAGCGGGGCGGGGGCGACGCTCTACTGGACGGACGACGCCTCCCGCGGCTTCGTGCCCGAGTGGAAAGAGAAGATCGGCGAGGAACGAACGGTCCTCGATCTCTCGCTCCATCCGTACTGGCGGGGCGAGGTGGACCGTCTCTTGATCGTGCCCGAACCGGGCGTGATCCGGATCACGCTGCGGCACCTCGAGGTGAGGGGAAGCCGCGGCTTCGCCGAGCGCACGAGCGACGGCTGGCGCGCCTTCTGGAGGACCGAGTTCCGCGCCGCCTACTCGGTCAACGGGATGATCGGCCCCTTCGCCGGGCCGGTTCCCTTCACGCTCTTGGTCGGCGTCCTCTTCGTGGCGCTTCCCCTTCTCCTCTCCCTCCGCAAGGGGAAGAGGTTTCCCGCCGAAGCACGCCGCACCCTTCCGCTCTGGATCGCCGCAGGCGCTCTCCTTCTGTTCGTTCGGAGCGGATTCGATCAGGTGCGGATCATCGACCAAGAGAGGCGGGTGCTCTCCGGAAGGAGCCTGGAGGAGAAGGTGGCCGCCGTCAACCCGGCCGGCTTCTACCCGCTTCTACTGGAAGCGTCCCGGCGCATTCCGCGGGACGGAACGGTGGAGCTACGGGCGACCAAGCCCTTTCCCTGGGAAAAGGGCAGCTTTTATCTTTATCCACGAAGGATCTCGCCGGAGGGCGACTATGTCGTCTCCTACCAGAGCCCGGCTCCGGCCGACTCGGCATCCCTCCGTCTTCTCTTCCGAAGGCCGGGGATCGGCTCGATCTACCAGAGGGAGGCGCGGTGATGCCTTACCTCGCCTCGGCCATCGCGCTGATCTTCGTCATCGCATCGGGCGAGGGGCTTCTGCTTCTCCTCCGCCTTCGCAGCTCCGAGGGGAGCGTCCCCTCCCGGATGTGCGCCGCCTTCGCCGCGGGGATCGCCGTCTGCGCCACGTGGTCCTTCCTGCTCGCCCTTCTCCATGTGCGCGCCACCGCGTTCCTTCTCGCCGCCCCGGTGATTCTCTACCCGGTGGGGCGGATCGCGGGGCGGCGCGGCGCGGCGCCGGAGACGGCCGGCCCGGCGCGAGGCCCGTCCCCCAAGCTCCTCGCCGCGGCGGCCGCCCTCGTCGCGGCCGCGGAGAGCACTTACGTCTTTCACCAAGCGTGGATCCGGCCGGTCCACGGATGGGACGCTTGGCGGATCTGGTCCTTCCGCGCCAAGGTCCTCTTCGTGGAAAGGGGGTTCCCGGCGGACTTCTTCTCGTCCGACTGGGCCGGCTTCCCCGGATACCCGCTGGGGATTCCCTTCGTCGAGGCCTTTCTCGCCCAGGCGATCGGATTCTGGCACGGCCCGGCGGTCAAGATGCTCTTCCCCCTCTTCTACGTCGCTCTCCTTTGGACGGCATATGCTCTGGTGCGAAACCGGTCGGGGCGGCGCGCCGCTCTGATCGGGCTTCTCCTGCTCGCGCCGGCGCCGCTGCTCGTTCATCACGGAACGGTGGCGTACATGGATCTTCCCCTCTCCTTCTTCCTGCTCGCCGCCGTCTTCTACGGCACCCGTTGGCGGGAAAGCGGATCGAGGGGCGATCTCCTCCTCGCCGCCCTCCACGCCGGCTTTCTCCCGCAGATCAAGAACGAAGGGCTTCCTCTCTACATCGTTCTGACGGCGTGGTTCGTTTGGTCCGCCCGCAGGGAGCGCGGGCTTCTCCGCAAGGCGGCCCTCTGGCTCACGGCGTCCCTTCCGTTCTGCCTCCCCTGGCTTCTCTTCAAATACGTCGCCGGCGTGCCCGACTCGCCCTATCACGCTCTCTCTTTTCCCGGCTTCCCCGCCCTCGCCGCGCGGCTGGCCGACATCCTCCGCCTCACCGCCATCAACCTCTTCCTCTCGGGAAGCTGGGGTGTGGCATGGTACTCCCTCTTGCTCCTCTTCATCCCGGGGCGCCCGCGCGGGGCGGGGGCGGCGCCCTTCGTCCTCGCCGGCGGTGCGCTCACCTTCGCCGCCGCCTATCTCTTCACCGAGAGCTACTCCTTCCTCCTGAACGGAACGGCCCTCGCCCGGAACCTCTTGGTCCTCCTCCCTCTCGCCGTCGCCACGGGCCTATCCGGCCTCGGCGGCGCGCCCGCGCGCAGCGCCACCCGCCCGGTGGAAGAGAAACGCCGAAGCTGATATATTCAGAGGGAATTGGTAACCCCATCCGCCCGGCCCCGGGCGGCTCGACACATTTGGAGAGAAGATGAACCAAGAAAAGGCCCCTAAATTCCGTTCGCCCATGGCCCACGCGGTCTACGAGGCATACCGCCGAGGCGAGGAAGACGAGGCGATGGAGCCTCTGGTGCTGAAAGATCGTGATGGAAAGCCGGTAGGGATCCCCCAGAAAGGGGACTCCCTGATCTTCTACGACATCCGCGGCGAGCGGGAGGTGGAGATCTCCCAGGCCTTCGTGGAGAAGGACTTCTCCCATTTTCCGGTGCGCGACTTCCTCGACCTCCGGTTCGTCACCATGATCCGCTACCACGAGAAGCTCCCGGCGCGCGTCGCCTTTCCGCCGCAAGAAGAGGTGGAGGGAACCCTGGGGGAGGCGGTCAGCAAGGCGGGCCTGCGCCAGGCGAAGGTGGTGGAGACGGAGAAGTCGATTCATGTCTCCTACTTTCTGAACGGGAAGCGCCGCGACCCGTTCGAGGGCGAGGAGAGGCACTTCATCGAGTCCCCGGTGGTGCACGACTACTCCACCGTGCCCGGGCTCGAGGCGGACAAGGTGGCCGACAAGATCATCGAGCGTCTCGGCGATTCCGGCCTCGACCTGGTGGTGGCGAACTTCGCCAACATCGACGTGCTCGGCCACCTCGAGAACGACGACTCGGCCGTCGCGGCGGTGGAGACGGTGGACCGGAACGTGGGGCGCGTGGTGGAAGCGGCGCGGAAAGCGGGCGTGCACGTGGTGCTCACCGCCGATCACGGAACCGTGGAGAAGCGCCTTTATCCGGAAGGGACGATCGACACCGGGCACACGGACAGTCCGGTTCCGGTCGTTTTCGTCCCCGCCGATGGCGGCGCCGACGGCGTCACCCTCCGCGAAGGAGGATCGCTCGTCGACATAGCGCCCACGGTGCTCGCTCTCCTCGGGGTGGAAAAGCCCGCGGTCATGACCGGCAAGAGCCTCCTCCGCGGGTGGAACGGAAGGGGCGGCAAGAGCCGCGTGCTCCTCGTGATCGCCGACGGTTGGGGCCACTCGGACAAGACCGAAGGAAACCTGATCGCCCGGGCGAACACGCCCCACATGGACCGGTTGCTCGGCGCGTACCCGAACGGGCTTCTGGCGGCGTCGGGCGAGGCGGTGGGCCTCCCGGCGGGAACGGTGGGGAACTCCGAAGCGGGCCACCTCCACCTCGGGTCGGGCCGGGTGATCTACTCCGACCGGCTCCGAATCGACCGCGCCATCCGGGACGGCTCGTACCGGAAGAACGAGGCGTTTCTCTGGGCGATGGACGAGGCGGCCAAGAACAAGAAGGCCCTTCACCTTCTCGGTATCGTTTCTTTCTTCAGCTCCCACGGATCGCTGGAACATCTTCTCGAGCTTCTCGAGATGGCGAAGGAACACTCGGTGGAGACTATTTATGTCCATAGTCTTCTCGGGCGGCGCGGCGAGAGGCCCGAGGCGGGCGCGAGCTACATCGAGCAGGTGGATGATAAGTGCAAGGAGCTCGGCGTCGGGCGCGTCTGCTCGGTGACCGGCCGTTTCTGGGCGCTCGATCGAGAGGAGAACTGGGATCGTGTGGAGAAGGCGTACCGTGCGATCGCCTTCGGTGACGGGCGGACCGTCGTGGCCGGATAGGCGGCGGACTCTCTTCTCGCCGGCGGTGTTCCTGATCGCGGCCTTGGTCGCCGGGCCGGCCGACGGCGCCGAAAACCCCTCTCCCAGCACGGACGGCTCGGGCGCCCCGCCGGACGGCGATCTCTTTCGCAAGAGGGCGGGCGCGCCTGCCGTTTCTTTCTCGCCCGGCGCTCCCACGCCGCCGGAGAACGACTCCCTCCTCTTCTTTCTCGCCGGAGAAACGAACGCGGACTCCCTCTTCCGGACCGTATCCGACCTAGTCGCCTTCGGGACACGCTACGAATATGCGGCGGAGCAGGAGAGCGCCGCGGTGTATCTCTTCGACCGTTTCGCTTCGCTCGGTTTCGAGCCGTACTACGAACCGTACGAGCTTTCCGAATGGGACATGATGGCCGCCTCCTTCCGGCCCGGCGGGGAGAGCGGGTGGATGGTCGCCTCCGACTACGGGGAGGGCGGGCGTGGCGCCGTCCTCCGGACCGGCGACGGCGGCGCGACATGGACCACCGCCTGGCAGGCTCCTTTCCGTCTGAACGATGTGAGCGCGCCGAGCGACAGCTCCGTCTGGGCCGTCGGCGACGGCGGCCGAGTCGCCCACTACGACGGGGCGGGGTGGATCGTGACCGACACGCTCGGCCATCCCGACGACGAGCATGTGGCCGTCGACTTCGTCGACACCGAGCGCGGGATGATCGCCAACAAGGCGAGAAACCGGCCGTCCATCGTCTTTCGTACGGAGGACGGCGGCGCCACGTGGATCGCGGACACCCTCGGCACACGGCAGCTCATGGACGTCGCCTTCGCCGACACCGCCGAGGCGTGGGCGAGCGGCGCGAGCGGGTTTCTTTGGCATTGGGACGGCGCCGGGTGGGAGGAAGTGCGGACCGGCCTTCGCGGAACGGTGCACGACATCGACTTCGCCAGCGCCTCGTTCGGCGTGGCGGCGGTCAGCGACTCGGCGTTCGGCCTATGGAACGGCTCGGAGTGGACGGCCCGGCGGACGGGAATCCGCTTCGGCTACACCGTCACCGTGCATGGCGATTCCACCGTCTGGATTGCCGGGTTGGACACGCTTCTTCTGACGCGCGTTCTCCGCTCCGATGACCGGGGGCTTACGTGGAGCGAGATCGTTTTTCCCTTCGGCGTGCTCTGGCGGAACGCGAACCACATCGAGCTCGGCGCAGGCGGGGATGTGCTCGTCGCGGGGTATGACGGCCTTCTTCTCGGAAGCGAGGACGGGGGGGCGTCGTGGAAGCCGGGCGACCTCCCCGATGAGGTGGTGCATCCCTCGAGGAATGTGGGCGCCGAGCAGCTCGGCGTGGAGCATCCCGACAGCGTGGTGATTCTCTCCGCCCATTACGACTCATACTCGGTCATCGACCCATACAACGACGCCCCCGGGGCGGACGACGACGCCAGCGGCGTGGCGTCGGTGCTCGAGACGGCGCGGCTCCTCGCCGGGCGGCGGACTGCGAAGACCGTTCGTTTCCTTCTCTTCTCCGGCGAGGAGCTGGGACTCCTGGGGAGCACGGCGTACGCCATCGCCAAAGCGGAGGCGGGCGAGAAGATCGCCGCCGACGTTCAAATCGACATGATCGGCATTCCCGGCGATCCGCTCCATCTCTACGCGAACGTGAGCTCGGCGTGGATCTTGGACGAGGCGGTTAACGTCGCCGGCGCGGCGCCCGGCTTGTACTACGCAGCGGCGATCGCCCCCTGCCA
>Ga0180432_10011281_pt1 | contig 10556 bp, 6 predicted proteins | sample SS_ome_10_FD_132414 | JGI IMG/M metagenome (GOLD analysis project Ga0180432, IMG submission 132414) | Hypersaline lake sediment archaeal communities from the Salton Sea, California, USA - SS_1_MS_2 metaG | ecosystem: Environmental > Aquatic > Non-marine Saline and Alkaline > Hypersaline >...
CATATGGAGAAACTGGGTTTTCTAGAAATGAAGCCTGAATATATTGTAACAGTTAAAAACAAAAAAAATCGACCTCTTTACCATTTGGCATTCTTCACTCGAAACCAACGCGGGATTGATTTTTGGAAGAAAGTTTTTAAAACTAGTAGTCAACAACGAGATCTTTTTCTTTGAAAATAACATCAATGGCTCAAAACAGTACAATAGAGTGGACTGAATCCACCTGGAATCCGGTAACTGGGTGTACCAAAATAAGTTCGGGCTGTAAAAACTGTTACGCCGAGCGGTTGGCTCTGCGTCTTCAGGCAATGGGAAACCGTAATTACAAAAACGGTTTTGCCGTCACGATGCACCATCATGCATTGGATATCCCCCTGAAATGGAAAAAACCAAAAATGGTTTTCGTCAATTCCATGAGCGACTTATTCCACCCGGAAGTATCACTTGATTTCATTGAAAAGGTATTCAATGTAATTGAAAAGACACCACAGCATACTTTCCAGGTTTTAACCAAAAGATCTGAACGATTAGTTGAAATACAAAAAGAATTGAAATGGCTCGACAATTTGTGGTTGGGTGTCAGTATCGAAAATGAAGAATGCTCTTATAGAGTAAACCATTTATTGAAGGCTAATGCCCGAGTGAAGTTCATCTCCTTTGAACCATTAATAGGACCGGTAGACTTCGTAAAACTCGAAGGTATTGATTGGGTTATCGTAGGTGGGGAATCCGGCCCGGGTGCACGACCCATGAAACAAGAATGGGTTGATAAAATCAGAATTGAATGTTTGAAAAAGGATATCCCCTTCTTCTTCAAACAATGGGGTGGGTTTAATAAGAAAAAGAACGGCCGTCTCCTTAACGGAAAAACATGGGACGAAATGCCCCGTATCCACGCTGTGTAACGAGGTCAAGTCCAAAAAGTGCTGTAAATTCGTTTTCTGTCAGGCTGTGTGAGTCGTGTTCACTGTGACAACATTGTTTGGTTTCTTTTCATTATCCGATAGCTTTTTCTTACCCGCCTTCCACTCGTCATATTCTTCCATGTTGAAGTAACGTCTTCCGGTGGACCACGCCTCGTGCTGTTCCGCAAGAAGAGCCCCTATCAACCGCAGCGCCGACGCTTCATTCGGAAATATCCGTATCACCCGCTCCCGCCTTCGAAGTTCCTGATGCACTCGCTCAAGCATGTTCGTCGTTCTCAGGCGTACCCGGTACCTTTCGGGCAGTGAAAGAACCGTGAGAGCATCATCAAGCCCATTCTCAAGAACATCAAGAGCCCGGTCAGCCCTGCCGGACAGCTCACCGGACACGGCCTCATACGCGCTCCAGGCGTCGTCCCAATTTTCAGACCCGAAAATCCTTCTTAAGCCCGCAACCATCCGATCCCGTATATGCCGGGGTGTTACCCCAAGGACATTGCGCATCAGGTGCACCTGACACCGCTGCCACGACGCGCCCTGAAAATGACGCTGAATCGCATTCACCAGTCCCCGGTGATCATCAGAAATCACCACCTCAACGCCGGACAGGCCCCGTTCCTTCAGCCATGCCAGGGTGTCGTTCCAGCTCCCCTCAGACTCACTATCACCAACCCGAACACCCAAAACCTCCCGATATCCCAGCTCATTTATCCCGATCGCGCTCAACACGCCGGTGGAACGAACCGCCTCGTCACGACGAACCTTGATGTACATCGCGTCCAAAATCACGAAGGGATACCAGTGACCGGAAAGCGACCGCTCATTGAACGCCGATACCCGATGATCCAGCGCTCCCGCAAGATCGCTCACTGTCGTTTTCGAAAAACTCGTCCCGCACAACTCCTCGGTGATCGCTGACACCTTCCGTGTCGACACACCCTGAACCACCATCTCCATCAGGGCAAGCACCAGGGCCTGCTCGGAACGCTGATATCTCTGAAACAACTCCGTGGAAAAACCGCCGTCACGGGACTGGGGCACACGAAGAACCAGCGGACCGACACGGGTGTACAGGCTCCGAAGTCGATACCCGTTGCGGTAGCCGGTACGTTCCCCGGTGCGCTCGTATGGAAGGGCACCTATATACTCCGTCATCTCGGCCTCAAGCACCTCGTTCAGTGTCTCCTCAATGAACTTTCGAAACTTATCACTGTTTGAAAAAAGGTCTTTTAAGTCGTTCCCTTTTGAGTTAGGATGCTCTTGAGTCATCGTTTTCCTCCATGTTTGGTTCTGTTTTTTGTACATACAAAACCTAACAGAAAACGATGGCTCTTTCTATACCATTCCCCTAATTTACAGCATTATATGGACACAACCGAAATGCCACCAGGTTGAACGGATCCCCGAATACCTACAGGCGGCGTTTATGCACGCGGTGTCCGGAAGGCCGGGTCCCGTTTACCTGGAGCTCCCCCCGGATATCCTCTTTCCGCCGATTGGAGAGGTTGAGATTCCCTTCCCGGTAAAGCGGGGCGATGTTGCCGCACCGTCACCCGGAGAGGGTCTGGTGGAGGAGGCCGCCGAGCTTCTCAACAACGCAAAAAGGCCGATTCTCGTGGGGGGAGATGGAATCTGCTGGAGCGACGCCGACGCGGAGCTGTTGAAGCTGGTGGAAAAGGCGGACATCCCCACCATGCTGATGAACTGTGGACGCGGCGCCATCCCTGACGAGCATCCCCTCTCTCTCTGGGGGGGTGGATTCGCGGGGGCATTCGCGGGTCTCACCATGGCCGATGTGGTTCTCGCCGTCGGCATCCGGTTCAACTGGGTTCTCAATTACGGGGAGTATATGGCCAACGCCAAGGTGATCCGGGTGGATATCGATCCCGTCGAGGTGAACAGAAATCGAGTTCCCGACGTCGCCCTGGTCGGGGACGCCGGCGCGGTGCTGAGACAGCTCAATCCCCTGGTCAAGGACAAGAAACGCAGCGAATGGATAGAAACCCTCGCGGGCATTCAAACCGCCGTGAGCGAGGAGGATCGGAAGCAGATGGAGACTCCCACTGATCCAATCCATCCCTTCCGGCTCATGCATCAATTGAGGCAGGTGGCTGGGGACGATGCCATCTATATCATTGATGGGGGTGACACCGTCTATTTCGGCCTGATCATCCTGCGTTCGAGCGTGAAGGCCGGTGTCATCGCGAACGGGCTTCAGTTCGGAAGCCTGGGAATAGGTTTACCGTTTGCTATGGCCGCCAAGCTGGCACGCCCCGAAACGAAGGTCATACTCGTCTCGGGCGACGGCTCCTTCGGATTCAACGCCATAGAGTTCGAGGTCGCCGCTCGCCACTCCATCCCATTGGTTTCGGTGATTTGCAATGACCAGGCGTGGGGCTCCGCCAAGCATTCCCAGGAGATCTATTATGCGATGGATCGGGTATGTGGGACCGAGCTGGGTGTCGTACATTACGAACGCATGGTGGAGTCCCTGGGCGGGTACGGCGAGTTCGTCACCAAGGACGAGGAGATCGCCCCGGCCATCGAGAGAGCCCTGCAATCGGGGAAGCCCGCTTGCGTCAACGTGATCACCGATCCCACCATGACCAGTGCATCGACGCATGTGTACGCTAGTAGCCTCCAGGAATGGGAAACAAAATAGATCAAAATAAACCGAAACAGGTTATAACGATTTTCTCAATAAAAAAGGGTTAGCCTATTTTTCGCATTATTGCATGATTTAGGCTAACCCCCTGCACATGACTCGGGGTCGTGAGGTCGGAGGCTCAAGTTCCCTCATCCCGATCGGCATAATCAGGGGATTACGAGTCTTCTCGTGACCGTTTCAGATATCATCCCGGATCAATCCCATGCTCATTTCCGCAAGGACCTTCCTGTTCTGCTACCCTTCTTCCCACCTCTTCGTATGTATGTGCAAGATCAGGGAGGGCACCAAGGGATTCACCTTCTTTGATTGACCTGTTCCACGATGTGTACGCCTTTCGGCAGCGACCTGAAATCCAGTAATACGACCCGATGAGTCGAAAGAGGTCCGTTCGGGCCGAAGCGTCACAACGTACGAGCCTGCGGGCCTTCCGTATGTATGTATCAATTTCAGATTTCGCCTTTTTTTGCTCAGCAGTTTCCGAGTTTTCCAGGAGGTACAGATAGTGGATTATGGCTGCCATGATGTATTTCAGCCGGTAATACGGGAGTCTTTCAATTGATTCTTCGTATTGTCGGGCGCAGGAGAGAGAAAAGGCGGAGCCGGGGAAGTCACCGGTTAAGGCTTGAGCTTGGGCCTTTGTTGCATGGAGTAGATTCAGCAAAATCTTCAGGTCATGTTTTTTGAGATATGCAAGAGCTTCATCAATTGAATCCAGCACCTCCAGAAACAATCGGCTCTTCATGAGCTTTTTTATTCGCAGGGCGTGCCAATAGGCCCAGGCGTACGTGTTGTTATACATCGATGCCACCTCATGGAGCGCGTTGAGCATCTTCTCGGCGGCGCTCCCGTCGCCTTTTTCTATAGCAAACTGGGCATGCAGGGTGAGATAATTTACTGTATTCATGATTTCTCCCGAGGCAAGATTGGAGCGCAGCGTACTATCATCAAAAACATTCTCGTCCCATCGCCCTGTAAAGAAATTATGGATCATATCGGTGATCTCGAAATACATCTTCGAGCGGATATCATCTCCGTCCAGCTTCTTTTGGACGAACGAGAGAACTTTTTCACTCAAGGTGAATGATGCCCCCGTCCACGAGAATACCGCGCTGTAGCCTGCAAACATGGCGATACCATTCTGGACGTGTGTAATATCGAAGTTGACGAATCGTCGAGCAAAATAAAATGATTCAAACAGAAATCGGATAGAATCGATATTGGCCAGGGCCGAGCTCTTCATGTAGAAAAACCTGATGAATTCCTGATCGCGCTCCGTGGGCACTCTACGCCATCTCAGTTTGGGGATGTACATACTGATGAGAAAATCGGTAAATCCGACAAGAAATCGCACGGTGCGTCCAAACGTGGTTGTCGGTTCTCTTTCACCCCATTCGGCAAGCACATCTCGGAAGTACGACAGGGACTCCTCGTATCTCCCGAGATAATAGAGACAGACGGCTAAATTTTTTGAAATAAATATCTCTTCGTCCCGGTCTCTCATACCAGCCGGTTGTCTGTGGTGAATTGTAAGGGCTTCCTGGAAGCAATGAAGGGCCTCGGTGAAGGCCGCGGTTTCCATCGCCTCCGACCCCGCCTTTACAAGGTATTGCTTCGCCTTCACATCGGCCCCGGCCACTCCATAGTGGTATGCCAGAACGCCGAAGAATTCATGGAGACGGTGATAGTAGATGCGCTCGATCGTATCGGCTACTCGAAGATGAAGACCCCGTTTCTGATCCTCATGCATTGATTCATAGGCGGTTTCCTGTCCCAGGGTGTGGACGAGAAGATGATCATGAGCCTCCGTGCTCTCTCGATACAGGGATGCAAATCTCCTAAAACCTTCGTCGGATTCTCTTGTATCCCCCGAGACGGAGGTAATCTCATCCAGTACACGGGACATGATGGTCTTTTCCATCACCGATGCGGTTTTGATGAGGTCCTGTGTATCATCGTTGAGTCGAGAGAGACGAAATTTGAGGAGGTCCTTGAGTGTATCTGGGAAAGCTATCGTCTGTATTTTATCCGTTACGGTCAGAACATCGTCTTTTTTTACTATCACTCCCTCATCCACCAGATGGCGAACCGCCTCGACCAGGTACAGGGGATTCCCCCGGGCCTGATGGATAATGTGTTGAAAGACGTCTTCAGGAACTACTGGATTCCCTAGAAGATTGGAAACGAGTTGGTGGCTATCGCTATCTTCGAGCGGTTCGAGAACAAGAGTAAGGGAATATTCCGGACTGATCTCGTCGGTGATTGTTCGTATGAGATCGGTGTGTGGCTCCACTTCGGGAATAGAGGCGATAAGAAACAAAATCGGATTGTCAGGGATCAACTGACACAGGTACTTCAGGAGATTGATGGAACTGCGATCCGCACATTGAAAATCTTCAAGCAGAATAACTACCGGGGCATTGGCCGCGATTCCGGCAACGAGGGTGCGCATATGTTTGAATATCAGGGTTTCCCTGGCTTCCCCATCATGTATGGAAGACAATAAGGCGGGGGATTCCGATGATCGCAAACCTATAACCGCCGAAATAAAGGGAAATATTCGCTCGGGATCTTCTATGGAAAGAGCGGACAACGCATCGGAGAGCTTGGAGGCTGTGGTGGATTCCTGTTCCGCTTCGTTTATCCCGGCCCAGCTCCGTATAACGGGTACAAAGGGGTGGAGGGCAAGATTGTGGCCGATGGAAAGGGCCCTACCGGTTAACAGCGTGAAACGACCCGTGATCCGTGTTTCAATAAACTCCTCCACGAGCCGGGATTTGCCGATCCCGGAGGGTCCCTGAACGTGGATGACGCCGCCGACTCCGTGTGCAAGTCGATCTGCAAATCCGCACAGAGCCTCCAGCTCCATATCCCTGCCCACCATCGAAGAGGTGAGGTCATACGGCGTCCGGGATTTTAATATGTCGGGATTGGCTCCCGGTCTTTTTTCGGATTTTTCCACAACTCATTCCCGGGGAAGAAATAGAAACAGTTCGGTCCACACCATCCGCTTCTCGGCGGTTTCACCGATCATACGATCCAAAAACACAAGAACAATAGTAGAAAAAACCCTTTGTTAAATCAAGTGGAATTATGTAATATATATTTGGTAAAATAATTACCGTTGAACGTGCCTTTTGCCGTTTTGAAATATTCATTATGGATAAAAAGCCAAAACCAGCTGTAGACCCCGCTCCACATTCACCTCGAGATGATACAGCATCGAATGCTGATCCCGTGATTTCCAATAATCAGATGACAGACTCCGACGAACATCTTCATCGCGTCCTCAAGGACGTTGCCTCTTTCAAAAACGAAATCCAGGCGTATACCGACCAGTTATTCAGCATGCAAAACCAACTGGAGTCGTATCAGGCGAGATATCGGAAGCTCTTCGAATCCTCACCCATCGCATACTTCTCCGTGAATGAAGAAGGTATCATTATTGAAGTGAACAGCGCGACGGAACAGATGCTGGGAATTCATCGCTCGTCATTGGTACATCAATCATTTTCATCGTTCATCATCAGGCCTTCGTATACACATATTATGTCGGGGACAACTCATGGGGAGCCGGATGCAGCCGGGTTCGCTCCCCCGCAATCAAGCATCGAGGTGACATTCAGAAGCAAGGAAGGTCACGAGATACCGGCGCTCATGAGAGTCATTGAGATAGACGATACGGTCAGGGAGACTCCTCTTTTCCTGGCGGCGGTTGTGGATATTACCGATCGGAAGGTCGCCGAGGATGCGCTTCGGGAGTCAGAGCGGCGGTACCGGGATCATATCGATAACATCGGGGATATCATATACGTGCTGGGTGGAGAAACGAATTTAACCTCGGTTAACGCCACGCTCGAGCAGATTATCGGGCGTCCAGGTGATAAGACATATGAGGATTTTGCTCGAACCATCGGAGAACGGGCAAAAAGACGATTCATCGATGACACCCATGACAAGGGGGAACCGGAGGATTCTCTCTTTTTTGAGCTGAAAGTTGTCGATACCTCGGGGAGAAAAAGGATCTTCGAAGTGTCCGAAACGGTCGTGCGCACCGACGGCCGAATAACGGAAATACACGGCATCGGCCGGGATATCACGGAACAGAAGCGGTATTTGGATACCATATTCGAGAGTATCGCGGACGGTGTCTGTTCAGTCAACCGGGATTTCATTATTACCTCTTTCAATGGAGCGGCGGAAAGCATCACGAGCATTCCCCGTACGGCCGCCGTGGGCAAAGAGTGCCGGGACGTTTTCCAATCGTCACTCTGTGAGGGGAAATGCCCCATCGAGAATTCCATTGAGACCGGGAAGCCGATCGTGGTGGCCGGAACACGCATCGTCTCGGCGGACGGCTCTCGAGTGCCGATATCATTAACCGCCACGGCGCTCCGGGATGAAGGGGGAGAGGTTGTGGGCGGCGTGATCACGTTTCGGGATCTCTCGCTTATCGAGGACCTGAGAAAGGAGCTCACCGAGAGATACAGTTATCATGATATCGTCAGCAAGAATAAGAAGATACGTCAGATATTCAATATACTTCCGGATATCGCGTCGAGCGAGAGCACGGTGCTCATTGAGGGGAGAAGCGGAACCGGCAAGGAGCTGTTCGCCCGGGCGATTCACGGTCTCTCGCAGCGAAATAAGGGGCCGTTCGTCGCCGTCAACTGCGCCGCCCTCCCCGAAACGCTTCTTGAATCGGAGCTCTTCGGATACGTCAAGGGAGCGTTTACCAACGCGGTAACGGACAAGCCGGGTCGGTTCGCCGCCGCAGAGGGAGGCACTCTCTTTCTCGATGAGATCGCGGAGATGACCCCGGCCCTCCAGGTGAAGCTCCTCAGGATTCTCCAGGAGCGGAAATACGAGCCCCTCGGGTCGATCAAGGCAAGGACGGCGGATGTCAGGGTCGTCGCATCGTCCAACCGGACGCTTTCAGACGAGGTGGCCGCCGGATCATTCCGGGAGGACCTCTACTATCGGCTCAATATCGTCAAGATACAGCTTCCGAACCTGGCCGATCGGCGGGAGGATATCCCGCTTTTAATCGAACACTTCATCAGAAAGATTTCCCTGAAGACGGGAAAGCAGGTGGACGGAGCGAGTGAGGAGGTAATGGAGCTCCTCATGAGATACGACTATCCCGGTAATATCAGGGAGCTGGAGAACATTATCGAACACGCCTTCGTGCTCTGCAGGGGCCCGATTCTCATGGTGCGCCACCTTCCCGAGGAGCTGGTCGGACCGACGGGTCCCGCCGGGGATGAGAAGGCACAGCTCGATGACCTCACGGCGGCCGAAAAGAGGATCATTGAGGAGGCGCTCATCCGCCACAAGGGAAACAAGAGCAAGGTCGCGAAATCCCTCAACATCGGCAGGACAACCCTCTGGAGGAAGATAAAGGAATACGGATTGGAGTGAAGCCTGTCCTGAAACCAAGCATATTTTTTCGTAAAAATGGAAACCCCCGCCCTTTGAATACCCTGTGTTTCAAAACGAAACAGAATGACATCTGAATCATTCCTTTTTGAAACAGTCATCTTTTTACCCCTTCCTCGCGATTTCGTCCGCATCCTTCCTGTAACAATCAGATATCATTGGTGATTCTCACTGGTGATATATCTTGGTTGAATTGTATTGCAAATATCGAAGACCTCCCTCAGCGTACCGGCCCCATCCTGTTTCATTTAGAAACACCCCGCTATCTCACTACCCGGGACGCTTCAAAGTCCTAAATCCCTAACATGCCGAAATCACAGCATATTTTCATTTACCACTGCTAGACCACAAAATGGCACGATGCTTGCTGATGTATGGGATCAATATCCATGTATTAAGCTGTGCCGATTTTTACATCAGAGAGGGGGCAGGTTGGACACCCAGGCAAAGATACATACATCCTCCCTTTCAACTGGGATTTCACAGATCCGATATAACATCAGCAAACTCCGGCACATCGGACAGGGGTGTGTCTATTTTTATCCCGGCAATTCAATGGAGCACCTGACAGATTACAGAAGGCGGGAAGCCGCATTTGGAGGCCGGGTGCTCCCGATCCTCGTGGTTGATCGGGACTGCCGGATGTACGTAGACTGTCCGCTCTACTCGCCGTGGGAATGGATCCCCAAGGTGATCTCGGTATCACCGCCGTTACAGCGTGGATTCGGGTCCAGGGACGTGCTCGACGCCCTCGAAGAGATTGCTAATGAGAATGACCGGGTAAAACAATGGGTCACGTGTGATCTGGTGAAGAGTGTCAATGACATCACTGATGAAAAGCCGCGATCCGATATGGCGCCTCTATTGTTTATCAAAAAGCTCCTCGATCGCATGACACGTTTCAAAAAGGACCGCACTGCCGATAATCCATACCGGCAGAACGGCAGCCATCCGGTGCCGTGTCGATACTTCGATGAGCCTGTTGTAATCATCCCCTACCGACATGACGGTGAGATCATCACGTTTGATACGTACAAGGAGTGGAAGTCGGATGAGGAAAGGGCTCCCGCCGATGATCCGTCGGAATGCCTGCCGCTGGAGTTCCACGCGCCGCTTCTTGGGGTCGAAAGATACCTCGAGGAAAGGGGCATGACCGGTTTTGATATCGTCAATCTCGAAAGCCTTGTAGAGACATAGGGAAGTGATATTCAGCGTAAGTAATTCAATGAAGGAAAAATGAGAGAATTTGCGAAGCACATCTGTTCTCTTGGAAGAGCGATCGTATCTAAAAACTGAAGTGGATTTTCATGAAATCAGGAAATAGTTTCTGCATTGAAGTTGATAGGCTGGGACCGGTGAAGTTCTATGCTGTTGATGGGATGGGTGAAGGTGCGCGGGCGGTGTACAGGGCAAGATACAAGCTATATGCGGATGAGGGCAGGTACCTTGCCGATACCGGGATAACATTACATCATGAAGAGGAAATGGAATATGATATTTTTGATGAATTATCTACCCATCTCGTTGCG
>Ga0180432_10011282_pt1 | contig 10554 bp, 8 predicted proteins | sample SS_ome_10_FD_132414 | JGI IMG/M metagenome (GOLD analysis project Ga0180432, IMG submission 132414) | Hypersaline lake sediment archaeal communities from the Salton Sea, California, USA - SS_1_MS_2 metaG | ecosystem: Environmental > Aquatic > Non-marine Saline and Alkaline > Hypersaline >...
CAGATGAATATCTTTAGCCAGAAGACGGGACTTTAACCAGGTGGCCTGAAATAATGCCAGTTTCAGCAGTTGATGGTTCGAAGTATCGATTATCTCAAGGTCTTTGAGCGCCAGAACTCCAGAGGATGAAAGCTCCGCCTTTTTGTCCTTAGACTGGATATAAGACAGGCTGACATTAAGATCAAGAGAACCCGAAGGAATTTTCAGATTTGTCTTGTAAGGAATGTATGCAAAGTAATAGGGGAGGTCTATCCCCTTGAGTTCAATATCAAAGACGGTTTCCAGAGACTCATGCAAAGGCTTGGTCTTGCCGACCAACAATATCGGTTTGTCATTAAAGGCGGCCGAAAAGTGTGGTTGAACGAATACTTCCAGATTGCTGCCGATATTAGAAATAAAAGGAATTATCAGGTTTAGTCGGCTGATTTTATGGATCTTGTCTTTTGGCTGATCAAGGATGTCCGCACTTCCGTTAAGTATCTGTATGTTATACAAAGAAAATTTGAATGGCCTGGATGAAGAATCGGCAGATTTTTCAGCATCTGTGGAGTCGTCCGGCTCCGTGGAGCTAAGCAGGTCTGAAAAATTATAGCTCCCGTCCATGTTGCGGACAACTTTGATATAAGGTCCTTCTATCCTGAATTCTTTAATGACAGGGGCAAGTTTAAAGATCGAAACGCCCTGCAGGTTTACGTAAAGGCTGTTGAAGGATGCAAAGTCCGCAGGCCTCTCCCGTTCCTTGACTGACAGTCCATTGATGGTCAATGACAGCGCATAAGGATTCAGCTTCAGATCTTGAATCATCACGGTACGATGCGTGGCCTCTGCCAGTTTTTTGACCGCGACGTTTTTAATTATCAGAGGCAGAATCAGAAAACCAAAGATTGTATAAACTGTAAAAAAGACAACGACTCCGAGACCGATCTTTTTAATACGTCCCATAGCTTTGATTCTTTGGATTAGATTCATGAATGTTATTCCCTCTGTCTGATAAATTTTATACTTTCCGAGGTGAGAAAGCAAAGGAATTCCCAAAAAGATCAAAAGAATAAAAGAAGAGGGGATTGAGTAAATAATTGAGCAAGTAAATGATGAAGCAATGACGCCGCTTCAGAAAAATGTCGAGAGCCAGCAATTAAGATACCATTTGGAAATCCTTAAAAAATCAGTTACTGATTCGGGGGATCAACAACCGCTATTCGATTGACTATACGCAGAATGGCTTCTTTTAACGGGGTTGGCGGATTAAAAAACCTTAAACCCAGTCCGATGTCCCCCTTTTTCCCTTGGGAGTTAACCCATGCAACCCCTGCATTTACTTCTATCTCGTAAAGCTCATTAATGGAGAAAACCAGTTTGACATGGGTCCCGACAGGGACGAGACTGTGTGTACAGATAAACATACCTTCGGCAGAGATGTTCTTACTGTATGAAATGAGATAATTGTCCTCATGGGAATAGTCTACTTTGAATCGGGCGGGGATACGGACACTTGCTCTTTGCTCGGTTCCAGACACTCTCTTTCTCCTTTCCTGACTGCATATTTTTCTGAAAATACGCAGTCAAAAGACCTTCTGTATTTTCAGATCTAACGTGTCAATCGGAAGATTTCCCTTCGGGCTGAAGTGCTAGGATTAATTTTGTTTTTGTTGTCGATATTCCAGAAATGTCCGGCACACCTTCCAAAAATCCGTTATAATCAGGGAAAATGGATATATCACCAATAAATATTAAAAAAAATCAATCTATTACCATCAGTGTTGATTCAGTGGCTTATGGGGGTAAAGGTGTCGCTCGACTTGATAATTTTGTAATTTTTGTCAGAGATGCGCTTCCCGGTCAGCGTCTGAAGGTAAAAATTATTAAAAAAAAGTCTTCATTTGCTGAAGCTATTATCGAAGAAATTATTACTCAAAGTCCGGATTATGTAGATCCCAAATGTGTATATTTTAATGATTGCGGTGGTTGTACTTTTCAAAATCTTGGATATTCAGCACAGTTAAAGATGAAAAAGCAGCAAATTGAAGGTGTGTACACACATTTAACAAGGTTGACATCCGTAAAGATTTTGGAGCCTTTGGCTTCACCTGAAATCTGGGGCTACAGAAATAAAATGGAATTTTCCGCCGGAGATAATCGATGGTTGATGAAGGAGAATGATCCTGAAACACCAAAAGATTTTGCAATTGGTCTGCATGCACCGAGACGATTCGATAAGATTTTAGATATTAAACAGTGCCTTCTACAAAATGATACTCCCAATAAAATATTTGCAAATATCCGGCAATGGATGCAGGAAAACAAAATTACCCTGGACAGTCCAAGAAATCACACGGGTTTTCTTCGCAATATAATGATCCGCGAAGGGGCTCATACTCGTGAGATAATGATCAATTTCATTACTCGAGAAAGTGGAAAAGAAGTATTAAAGACTTTGATTGATGATTTGATCATACGTTATCCGGAAATTACTTCCATAGTAAATAATGTTATAAAATCAAAGGGCCAGACTTCCTGTGGTGGCGAAGAGATCCTTCTCTACGGCGATTCTGTTATTCACGATAAAATTGGAGGTATTCAATACGAAATTTCAGCAAATGCATTTTTCCAGACAAATACGAGGGGAGCGGAACAATTATATGATGTCATCAGAGAGTTCGCTCTGGAGATGGATAAACCGGTTATTTGGGATTTTTATTCAGGAACAGGGTCAATTGCCTTATTTCTGGCGGATATCGCAAAAAAGATCTATGGTTTTGAAGTCTGTTCTGCAGCAGTAAAAAATGCTAATGAAAATGCGCACAAAAATAACATTGATAATTGCGAATTTTTTGAAGCAAATTTAGATAAATTTTTTCAAATGAATCAGCAATTTATTCGATCCTTACTGCCTCCTGATATTGTTGTGATTGATCCGCCAAGGGCTGGAATCCATCCGAAGTTTCTCAACCATATAGTGAGTTCAGGCGCTTCAAAGATTATTTATGTCAGCTGTAATCCTTCTACTCAAGCCAGAGATGTTGAACAATTTGTTTTGGTGTATGGTTATAAAGTGGAAAAGATTCAGCCGGTGGATATGTTTCCTCATACCTGGCATATTGAATCCGTCGCATTACTGACGAAATAGAAAAGACAGGCCCTGTGAGCCTTAAATGGCCGGTGTCTTTGTGGTGTGCGGGCTTGATCCTTGAATGCGTGAACGATAAAGATTTTCAATAAATTATGAATTCCTGTGCCTTGTGTTGTACTATGAATCGTTTTGTCTTGACAAGCTGAATGTAAAAAGTTAAAAACCGCGACTTCTCTCTTAATTATTATATTCAATCAAAGATATAAAGTAGAATTAAGGATTAAATATTTTTTTGAGGCAACAAAAACATGAATAGAGATAGGGCAATGGTAAGAAACATCGGCATCAGTGCCCACATTGATGCGGGAAAGACCACTCTTACCGAAAGAATTCTTTTTTATACTCAACGAATTCACGCCATCCACGACGTGAAAGGCAAGGACGGCATCGGAGCGACCATGGATTTCATGGAGCTCGAAAGAGAACGTGGAATAACAATTACCTCTGCCGCCACCTACTGTGAGTGGAAGGGCTATGAGATAAATATTATTGATACTCCGGGGCACGTAGATTTCACTATTGAAGTCGAGAGGGCCCTGAGGGTACTTGACGGCGCCGTACTGGTCCTTTGCTCCGTTGGAGGTGTACAGTCTCAGTCGATTACAGTCGACCGGCAGATGTCCAGATACAAGGTCCCTTGTATCGCCTTTATAAATAAGTGTGATCGTAGTGGTGCCAACCCGTTCCGCGTTATAAAACAACTCAGAGAAAAGCTGAACCATAACGCTGTTGCAATGCAAATACCTGTAGGTCTTGAATCTGACTTTCAGGGGGTTGTAGACCTTATCTCCATGAAGGCTATATATTTTGACGGCCCAAGCGGTGAGCAGACACGTTTTGAAGAAATACCTCAAGGGCTTCGCTTAGAGGCTGAGGCCTCAAGGGAAAGACTTATTGACGCCGCTTCAATGTTTTCTGATGAACTCATGGAGGCCGCCCTTGATGACAGGGTCACGACAGATGTATTGGTTGAAGCGATAAGAAAGGGCACTCTTGTCCGCGGACTTACCCCTGTATTTATTGGGTCTGCTTACAAGAATAAAGGGGTACAGCCTCTCCTTGATGCAGTAGCTCAATACCTGCCGCAACCAATGGATATTGAAAACTACGCCATAGATCTGGAAAATGAGGGAGTTGAGAAGAGACTTGAAACAGATCCTTCAAAACCTCTTGTAGCCCTCACGTTCAAGCTGGAAGAAGGCCGTTACGGACAACTCACTTATATCAGGGTATATCAGGGGACCCTCTCCAAGGGAGACACCATAGTAAATTCCAGGACCGGTCAAAAGGTCAGGGTGGGAAGGGTTGTACATATACATGCCGACCAGATGGAGGAAATAGGGTCTGTCGCTGCCGGCTATATTGGGGCACTCTTCGGTGTGGACTGTGCATCCGGTGATACCTTCACGGCTCCGGGAATTAGATATAGCATGACCTCCATGCATATACCCGAGCCGGTTATCTCACTGGCAATTTGCCCTAAAGACAACAAGGCCCATGTCAAAATGTCAAAGGCCCTTTCCAGATTTACCAAAGAAGATCCTACATTCAGGGCGTACGTTAATCACGAGACCGGAGACACTATTATCTCCGGCATGGGAGAACTTCATCTTGAGATATATGTTGAGCGAATGCGCAGGGAATACGATGCAGACGTTACTACCGGCATACCACAAGTAGCATACAGGGAGACTGTTACCAGGCATGCCGAATTCAACTATACCCATAAAAAACAGACAGGTGGTGCGGGTCAGTTTGGAAGGGTAGCCGGTTATATTGAGCCCGTTGAAGACGAATTTGTCTTTGAAAACAAGATAGTCGGTGGTGCTATACCCACGGAATTTATCTCTTCCTGTGAAAAAGGTTTCAAAAAAAGTATGGAGAAAGGGCAACTGTTGGGCTTTCCTGTTACAGGAGTAAAAATCGTTATCAACGATGGTCAATCCCACCCTGTTGACTCTTCTGACATGGCTTTTCAGGCTGCATCCCGCAGGGCCTTTTCGGAAGGCTACAAAAAGGCCAAACCTGTCATATTGGAACCCATAATGAAAGTGGCGGTGGAGACGCCTACTGAATTTCAGGGGACTGTAATGGGATTACTTAACCAGCGGAGAGGGATGATTCTGGGTACACAGGATGAAGGAAATATAAGCGTAATAGAGGCTGAGGTCCCGCTCGCCGAGATGTTCGGCTACTCTACAACCCTGCGCTCCGGCACGCAGGGGAAGGCCCAGTTTACCATGGAATTTTCTACCTATCGTCAGGTACCTAAAAACATAGCAGATGAATTGATAAAAAAAGCCGTCGAGGAAAAGAAAAGGGCCGCTTAATCCCTATGTCTTTCAATCTGGTTTTTCCAGACGAAACTTTGAAAAAAGTTATGAATTTTGAATATTAAATTTTAAATTTTTGGAATAAAATATCATATTATATAGGTATTTCATTAATCCAGTACTCAGCATTCAATATTTTATAAAACCTCTCTTTTTTAAAAAAGGTCTTTAGTATGTCAGGGAACAATCTAATTTTTAAAAATCCGCTGGAATTTATCAAGGAAAATGCCGGACATCTCCCGGAGGATGGACAATTCGGTGCAATACTCGCCAGGGCCGGAGAAGGCAAGACTTCTTTCATGATGCACCTGGCCCTGGACAATTTGCTCAGAGGAGAAAATGTGCTTCATATATGTCTGGGGCAACCGATAAAAAAGGTGTGTCTCTGGTACGAGGAAATCCTCCAGGGCATATCAGATCAGTACGAGTCAAATAATACCAACTTGATGTGGGAGATGATACTTCCTCACCGTTTTATTATGACTTTCAGTATTGAGGACTTCAGCGTAAAGCGGCTTGAAGAACGTCTAGGCGACCTTACTGAACAGGGCATATTCTTTCCTCAGATAGCCCTGGTAGACGGATTGTCATTTGATAAAATAGATCAGGCTGCCTTAATCAAACTCAAAGCACTGGCCAAGGAACACGGTTTTCCTATATGGTTTACTGTAAGGATTCACAGGGAAGATAACCTTGGACAACAAGGTGATATCCCGTTCCCAATCAGCCCGATATCAGATCTTTTTGAAGTAATAGTGCAGCTCAGGCCTGCAGGACATGAAATCAATGTGCAACTCATCAAGGGACAAAGGCTGGACAAGGTCCTGTAATTAGAAACCGTGAGTGACAATATCCTGCTTTCTGTCAAAGGGCTTGAAATTGAGATCAGGACCAATAGAGGATCCGTGCTCCCTGTAAGGGATCTTTCTTTTTCTGTTAAAAAGGGGGAAAACGTCTGTCTCGTAGGGGAATCCGGTTGTGGAAAAAGCGTTACAGCTCTTTCCCTGCTGGGCCTGCTCGCAAGTCCTCCGTTTAACTTAAGAAGTGGAAAAATAGTATTTGAGGGTGTAGATCTCATGGACCTTACCCCTGGTCAGTTATGCAGCATCAGGGGTAAAAAAATAGCCATGATTTTTCAAGAACCTATGACGGCCCTCAATCCGGTTTTCACAATTGGAGATCAGATTTCTGAAGCTATAACAACCCATATCAGACTTTCAAAAAGACAGGTTCGAGAACGGATTATTGAGCTCTTAAGACAGGTTGGAATGCCCTCACCCGAAGAGAGGATTACAGCTTATCCTCATCAGCTTTCAGGAGGGTTGCGTCAGAGGGCTATGATAGCCATGTCCCTTGCATGTCAACCAAAACTTTTGATAGCAGATGAGCCCACTACTGCTCTGGATGTGACCATACAGGCCCAAATCCTTGAAGTACTGAACAGGCTTCGGAAACAACATGATCTCGGCCTCTTACTCATAACGCACAACCTTGGAGTAGTAGCCCAGATAGCCCACAGGGTAATCATAATGTATGCGGGGAAAATAGTTGAAGAGGCATTAATTGATGATCTTTTTGAAAATCCCCTCCATCCATACACCCAGGGTCTCCTGGATTCGGTACCCTATGGTATGCCTCCGGGCTCCAAGCGTCTCATTTCCATCCCGGGGCATGTCCCTGCCTTGGATTCCACCCCTTCGGGATGTGCTTTTCAGGACCGTTGTCCCAGGGCCATGGATATTTGCAGAAAGATAGAGCCTGAAGATTTGCGTCTGGAAAACAACAGGCGCGTTTCCTGTCACCTTTTCACATAAATGGTATCAGTCGCCTCCACCAGGATTCCTCTGATTCTTTTGCTATATCTGTCTCGTTAGTAGAGGCCTGCCGAAATATTTCATCCTCTTTTAGAAGATGTGCCGCTTTTAACCCGGCTGAGGTATCCGGATAAATATTCATGGCGATCTCCAGACGATTTTTAGCTTGAGGCACCTGCCCGGTTCGGGTATACCATTGTGCAACCAGGAGTTCATGTTGGGCCAGACGCTCTCTTGCCTCCGCTATTCTCTTACGGGCCTCATAACTATAGGGACTATTTGGATGCCTGCTCAGGAGCCGATCATAGGTCTCAATGAGTTTATGGGTAGAGGTCTGTTCACGATCAGGGCCTTTCATTAACCTGTAATAGCAGGAACCCTCCTGAAAGATAACATAGATAACCGCCTCATTGGTAGGATGAAGCTTCTCAAACTCCTCATAAAGGAGTAAGGCTTCGCTATAATTGCCCATGTGGAACTTGCAATCTGCAAGACGCAATTCCGCAAGCGCAGCATACGAGCTGAAGGGGTAACGATCTCTTATTTTTTGAAATATCTCCTCTGCCATGGTATAGCGCCCTTGCCGAAAATAGTCCATGGCCCTGTCAGACAGATTAATCTCGTTCTCCGGTTTCGCTGGACCAGCTGCAGACCGAAACCATGAAAACATGCCTTTATCTTTGTCGGACTCAATACCTCGATCCTTGCCGGCACATCCGAAGGAAATACCCGTAATCAAAAGGCTTAAAAGCACAAGATATCTTACCGACAATCTTTTACAGCTTCTTGTTCGATGATGCGATTTATTCATCATGGATTACGTTGCAGAAAATGTTTTCTCACAACAAAAACACAAAGCGCTCAAAATGCATTTTTTTGAAGATCAGGACAACGCCTTGTTAATAGCGGATTCGATAACAGCCTTTCCTACCGCGCCGGTAATTTGTTCCACAACCTGTCCGTCCTTAAAAACGATTAAGGTGGGAATGGCTCTTATGCCATACTTGCCTGGAGTAACAGGGCTCTGGTCTACGTTCATCTTGGCTACTATTAGTTTTCCTTCATAGGCTTCTGCCAACTCCTCAACTATCGGTGCAATGGCCAGGCATGGTCCACACCAGCTCGCCCAGAAATCAACCAGTACAGGTTTATCAGATTTTAAGACCTGGGATTCAAACTCTGCATCAGTTACATGCATCAACTTGTCTTCAGACATGATCTATATATCTCCTATTATTTATAATAAAATATAAGGGCTTAACCTCAACATTTCTGCGAAGGCAATATGCTTCAAAGGCCAGTATCAAATAGTAAGGGTGAATGTAGGCCAGGGCTTACTGACTGTCAAGAGACTTCAGACAGTGCCGTTATCGCCTCATCTATTCTTTTCACCGAAAGGATCTCCAGGCTATTTGAATACTTGATACGATAAGATCCCGCTCGAGGAATAATGCACCTCTTGAGCCCCAGACGGGCAACCTCGTTGATTCTTAATTCCATCCTTCCAACCGATCTCACCTCTCCAGTAAGACCGACTTCACCAAAAACCGCGGTGTCCATATTAAGTGGAATATCTCTGAGACTTGAAACAATAGCCATGATTACGGCGAGTTCACTTGCAGGCTCGGATATTTTAAGCCCACCAACCACATTTATAAAAATGTCTCGGTCAAAAAGTACCACACCCAGATGTCTTTCTGCAACCGCAATGAGCAATGCCAGACGATTACTGTCAATACCGGTTGAGGTTCGCCTTGGTATCGCCAGGTGTGAGGGACTTACCAGGGCCTGAATTTCTACCAGTATAGGACGGGTGCCTTCCATACATGGAACAATTACTGAACCCGGAAGCGCCTTTGGCCTTTGGGCAAGGAAGACCTCAGAGGGGTTAGGAACCTGTTCCAGTCCGCTTTCAGTCATTTCAAAGACACCTATTTCATGAGTTGGGCCGTAACGGTTTTTTACAGTCCTCAGAAGTCTGAAAGTGTGACTCCGATCCCCTTCGAAATACAATACAGTGTCCACCAGATGTTCAAGTGCCCGAGGTCCTGCTATGGCCCCTTCCTTTGTTACATGGCCCACAAGTATCGTCGATACGGCTTTGGACTTGGCAAGCTGCATGAGCCGTGCAGTGGTTTCCCTGACTTGGACCATGCTCCCGGGAGCTGACAATATCTCGCCGCAAAACAAGGTCTGTATGGAATCTATAGCCAGGATAGAATGATCCTGTTCTTCCATAATCTCAATAATTCGATCAAGTTCTGACTCGCAAGCAACCCAGAGATTTTCAGGGATCTTTCCCAACCGCTCAGACCTCATCCTGATCTGAGCCAATGATTCTTCGCCGCTGACATACAAGACTTTCTTCTGCTTTTGATTAGAGGCCAGATGGCAGAGTACCTGCAATAATAATGTAGACTTACCTATGCCAGGCTCTCCGGCCAATAATACCAGGCTGCCCGGTACCAGGCCCCCGCCTAATACCCGATCCATTTCACTTATCCCAATGACAATTCTGGCATCATCGACGTCTGCAGACACCTCCATCAAGGGTAAGGGGGCAGATCGATTCACACCTAAAAGACTTCGGTCTTGTACATTCAGGGTATTTACAGATTCTTTCACCAGTGTGTGCCATTCTCCGCAACCGGGACAACGACCAAGCCACTTGGCCGAAGTCTGGCCGCATGTCTGGCACACATAGATTGTTTTGTTATCTTTGCTCAATACCTGAATCCCTCATTTATTAGTATTGAATTTAGCACCCTCCAAAATTTATTATACGGATTTTAAAGGTTACACTGCTTAATCCATGTCAATCCGTGTAATCTGTATCCCCCCAAAAGGGAATTCCCATACTATAGAATTAATGGCATGGTAATGTAATCTTGACAATTACGCCGCCGCCTTCGCGATCCATAAAACTGATCTCACCACCCATCGCTTCTAATAAACGGTCTACTATGGCGAGACCCAGTCCGGTACCTTTTGTTTTGGTGGTGATAAACGGTTCAAAAAGACGATTTTTCACATCCAGAGGCAGGCCTGGGCCATTGTCCTCTACCATAAGAGTCAAAACAGGGCCGCTGGATCTTATGCTGAACCAGATTTCCCCTTTGTTAATTTCACTCACTGCCTCAACGGCATTTTGTGCCAGATTAAAAACTACTTGCATCAATTTTTCTCTGTCAATATACAGTTCCAGTTTCTCACACGACATATGAAATTTCACGTCACCAATTAAATGGGCAACACTTCTTTTAATTTCCTGGCAGAA
>Ga0180432_10011283_pt1 | contig 10554 bp, 10 predicted proteins | sample SS_ome_10_FD_132414 | JGI IMG/M metagenome (GOLD analysis project Ga0180432, IMG submission 132414) | Hypersaline lake sediment archaeal communities from the Salton Sea, California, USA - SS_1_MS_2 metaG | ecosystem: Environmental > Aquatic > Non-marine Saline and Alkaline > Hypersaline >...
AAGATTGACTATCACCTGCCGGGCTGCCCGCCGTCGGCGGAGACGATCTGGCAGGCGCTCACGGCGCTGTTGAACGGCAAGCCGCTCGACCTGCCGTACGAGCTGATTAAGTACGACTGAGCATGCTTGGAGGACAACTGTGGTCGCCACAAAGGGCTTGAAACGAATCGCCATCAACCCGGTGACCCGCATTGAGGGGCACGGGAAGGTTTCGATTCTGCTCGACGAGGAGAACCGGGTGAAACAGGCCCGACTGCACATTGTGGAGTTCCGCGGCTTCGAGCGGTTCATTCAGGGCCGGCTCTTTTGGGAGGTGCCGGTGATTGTGCAGCGGCTGTGCGGCATCTGCCCGGTAAGCCACCACCTGGCGGCGGCCAAGGCGATGGACCTGATCGTCGGCGGGGAAAAGCTCACGCCGACAGCCGAGAAGATGCGACGGCTTATGCACTACGGGCAGATCCTGCAGTCGCACGCGCTCCACTTTTTCCATCTGGCGTCGCCGGACCTGCTGTTCGGGTTCGATGCCGACCCGACGATTCGGAACGTGATCGGTGTGGCGGCGAAGTTCCCCGACCTGGCCGTGCAGGGCGTCATGTTGCGCAAGTACGGGCAGGAAATGATCAAGGCGACGGCGGGCAAAAAGATCCATGGCACAGGCGCAATCCCGGGCGGGATCAACAAAAACCTTTCGGTCGAGGAACGAGACGCGCTGCTGAAGGATCTAGACAAGACGGTCGAGTGGGCACTCGGCGCGGTGAAGGTCGCCAAGGACTACACCGTCGAGCATCTCGACGAGCTGGCGCCGTTCGGGTCGTTCGAGTCGAACCACGTTTCGCTCGTGCGTACGGACGGCGCGATGGACCTTTACGACGGCAACCTGCGTGCGATTGACGCGAAAGGCGACGCGATTTTCGATCAGGTCGAGCCGCCGAAGTACCTCACCTATATCGCCGAGGAGGTCCGGTCGTGGTCGTACATGAAGTTTCCGTTCATCCGATCGCTCGGGCCGGAAAAGGGCTGGTATCGCGTCGGGCCGCTCGCGCGTGTGAACGCATGCGATTTCATTGACACGCCGGAGGCCGAGGCGGCGCGGAAGGAGTTTGCGGCGGTCACGGAGAACAAGCCGAACAACATCACGATGGCTTATCACTGGGCGCGGATGATCGAGCTGCTGCACGCCGTCGAGAAAATTAAGGAATTGCTGCACGACCCGGACCTGCAGGGCACGGACCTGGTGGTCAAGGGCGAGCGGCGCGAGGAGGCGGTCGGGCTGCTCGAGGCGCCGCGCGGGACGCTGTTTCATCATTACCGCGTCAACAAGGACGACCAGGTGACGATGGCGAACCTGATCGTCTCGACGACGAACAATAACGAGCCGATGAACCAGGCGGTGCGGAAGGTGGCCGAGGATCATCTGTCGGGCAAAAAGATCACCGAAGGTTTGCTCAATCGGATCGAGGTGGCGATCCGGGCGTACGATCCGTGCCTGTCGTGCGCGACGCACGCGCTTGGCCGGATGCCGCTGCTCGTCGAGCTTTTTGATTGCGAGGGCACTTTGTTGGACAGCAAAACGAAAGGCGACACGTGCGCAAGGGCGGACGGAAAGTGCTCGTGATCGGCTACGGCAACCCCGGACGTCTCGACGACGGCCTCGGGCCGGCGCTCGCCGCGGGACTCGAGCAGCTTGAGCTGCCCGACGTGACGATCGAGGCCGACTACCAGTTGGCGGTCGAGGACGCCGGGACGGTCGCCGAGCATGACGTGGTGGTGTTTGCCGACGCGAGCCTCAGTGGCCCGGAGCCGTTTACGTTTCGCCGGGTCGAGCCGAAGGCGAGTTCGAATTTCAGCAGCCACATCGTCGAGGCGGAAGGGGTGCTCGCGCTGGCGCAGGAGTTGTTTGGGGCGAAGCCGGACGCGTTCATGCTCGGCATCCGAGGTTATGCCTTCGACGAGTTTGGCGAGGGGTTGTCGGACGGGGCACGAAACAATTTGGCCGCGGCGCTCGAGTTCATCGAGCGGGTGGTGCGCGAAGGATCGTTCCACGAGGCGGCAGCGGCACATCGGGAATCGGCGGCGCCGGAGGGCGCGCCTTCGAATGGGGACGGGCCATGCAAGACGGAAAGTACGTAATTCTCTGTATTGACGACGACGAGGACGTCCTCGAGGCGCTGCGGCTCCTGCTCGAGGCGAACGGGTACATCATGGTCGGCGCCACGACGGCCGAGGAAGGGCTCAAGGTCTGCAAGGAGTCGGAGCCCGACCTGATGATCGTTGACCTCATGATGGAGGAGGTGGACTCGGGGGCGAGCTTTGTACGGGAGCTCAAGGCGACCGGCACGACGGCGCCGATCTATATCCTGAGTTCGATCGGGGATAGTTTTTACATGAGCACGGACGCGGCCGAGCTCGGGCTGAGCGGCGTGTTCCAGAAACCGATCGAGCCGGAGACGCTGCTGGCGATTCTCAAGACGAAGCTCAAATGAGGTCGCGTATCGAGGGCGAAGGCTTGAGGTGATGGCAGAGCGCAAGACGGTTTTGATTATTGACGACGATCCGGACGTGCTCGAGGCGATGCGGTTGCCGCTCGAGGCGCACGGCTACAATGTGGTGACGGCGACCGAGGGCGACGAGGGGCTCGAGAAGGTTTTGGAGCACGACCCGGACCTCATCATCCTCGACATCATGATGCTCACGCCCACGGAGGGGTTCCACGTCGCGGCGAAGCTCCGGAGCGATGCGCCCGACTCGAAGTATGGAAAGTACCGCGACGTGCCGATCCTCATCGTGACCGCAATCCACCAGATGACCGACATGCGGTTTTCGGTCGAAGGGAACGAGGCGTTTCTTCCCGCCGACGAGTTCATCGAGAAGCCGATCGAACCGGCCGCGCTGCTCGAGAAGGTCGAGCGGTTCATCGAGCGGAAGTAGCACGGTTCTTGCTTGTGATAACATTGGGCTTGACTCGGGAGACGCTCCAGGCTAAAAGCGTTAATAGGAAAAAGTAGGGACCGAGAAATGGCGCGGATGGGATACAGTGAGCCAATGTCTGCGATGGCCGTGCGGCCGTTTTTCGTCGAGGTGTATCCCTTCGGCTTTACGAGCCGGAGACGCACGGGTCCCTAGGCGACCGGAGAGTTGAAAAACGAAGCCTCAGGACTCGGCGTCCTGAGGCTTTTTTGTTGGGCTGCATGCCGGCGCAGGATGCGGCGGCGCAACATAGGGAGAGCGAACCATGATTATTGTGATGAAGCGCGACTCGACGAAGGAACAGCTCGAGCACCTGTTTGAGCGCGTCACGTCGCTGGGGCTAAAGTACCAGGCGATCTACGGCGAGGAGCGTGTGGTCGTCGGCGTGATCGGCGAGGAGGACGTGATCCGCACACTGCCGCTGGACGCGATCCCGGGCGTCGAGCGCAGCTTTCCGATCCTGCACGAATTCCGGCTCGCGAGCCGCGACTGGCGCGAGGCACCGACCGAGGTTGCCGTGGACGGGGTGATCGTGGGCGGCAAGAAGATCGTGGTGATCGCGGGGCCGTGCACGGTCGAGGACGAGGCGATGCTCGTGCAGACGGCGCGGCGCGTGCAGGCCGCGGGCGCCTCGATCCTGCGCGGCGGCGCGTTCAAGCCGCGAACGTCCCCGTACACGTTCCAGGGCCACGGCGAGGCGGCGCTCGCGTATCTGGCCGAGGCGCGCAGCGTGACGGGGCTGCCGGTGATCACGGAGGTGATGGACACCTCGGATATCGAGCTCGTGGCGAGCTATGCGGACGTGATGCAGGTGGGTGCGCGCAACATGACGAACTTCAGCCTGCTCAAGAAGGTCGGCAAGCTCGATAAGCCGGTGATGCTCAAGCGGGGCATGGCCTCGACGGTGCGCGAGCTGCTCATGTCGGCCGAGTACATTTTGTCGAACGGGAACATGAAGGTGATCCTGTGCGAGCGCGGCGTGCGAACGTTCGAGGACGGGACGCGGAATACGCTCGACCTGAGCGCGGTGCCCGCGCTCAAGGAGGTGAGCCACCTGCCGGTCATCGTTGACCCGAGCCACGCCACCGGCAGGAGCGCCCTGGTGCCCCCGATGGCGAAGGCGGCGATTGCCGCCGGCGCCGACGGGCTGATGGTCGAGGTGCATCCCGACCCGGAAAACGCAATCAGCGACGGCGCGCAATCGCTCACGCTCGACCAGTTTGACACGCTCATGAAGGAGCTGGCCCCCATCGCTGAGGCGGTCGGGCGCGAGATGTGATACGCGAAAAACTTGTGCGCGTGCCGGCTGCGGTCTAGACTTGGCGCCGCGACGGTGCGAAGGAGCCGCAAGGCGTGATTCAATTCTACGTTGGCGACGGGAAGGGCAAGACGACGGCGGCGATCGGGCTCGCCGTGCGCGCGGTCGGCGCGGGCAAGCGAGTGGCGTTCGTGCAGTTCGATAAGGGCCACGACCCCGGCCGAGAGGACTACTCGGAACGGGCGGTGCTGCGGTCGCTGCCCGGCGTCGAGCTTTTCGTGACCGGCTGCGAGCGGCGACGGCCTGACGGCACGTTTCGGTCGAGCAACACGGATGAGGACCGCGCGGAGGCGCGAGGCGGCCTCGGGCTCCTCCACAAACTCCTCGACGAGGGCGAGCACGATCTTGTTGTCTGCGACGAGCTTCTTGCCTCGGTGACGACCGGTTTGATCAGGCGGCACGAGGTGGAAGCGCTCCTCGACCTGCACGGCGGCCGCGAGGACGTGGAGCTGGTGATGACCGGGCGGTGCCGCGAGCAGGCGTTGCTCGAGCGGGCCGACCTGGTGACCGACATGTGCAACGTGAAGCACTACTACGATGCCGGCGTGCCGGCGCGCCGAGGGTTCGATTTCTGATGGCGCGCCGCCGACTTCCCAAGCCCGTTCGTCTCACCGACGATCGCGGCAGCGACAAGTACCCGCGCATGATCGTGGACCGCCGTGGCCGGCAGTGGTTCGTGTGGCAGCGGTTCGCCGGCGACCGCGACAGCGTCGTCGTGACCTGCCTGCGCGATAACTGCGTCGTGCTCCAGCAGGAATTTTCGAACTTCGGGTGCGCATATAAGCCGGTGCTGTGCGAGGACGCGGCCGGGCGAATCGTCGTGGCGTGGTCGGAGGTGGCCCAGGGCGGCGCGAACGTTTTTCTGACTTCAATTCACCATGGACGGCGCGCGATGGCCGTGCAGGTTTCGCTGGGCAGCAAGGACCTCGAGCCGGCGCTCGCGGCCGACGACAAGGGCGGGGTCTGGGTGGCGTACCACTCGTTCCGGACGGGCAAGGCCAGGGTGTTTCTGAGACGCTTTTTGGGCGGATGGTCGGACGAGATCGAGGTGGCGCCGGGGATGGAGGCGTATCGTCCGGCGCTGGTCGCGCTCGCCGACGGCAAGGTCCGGGTGTACTTCGACGCGTTCGCCGGTGGACGATACGACGTGTACGGCGTCGAGTGCGACGAAAACATGGGAGTAAGCGAGCCGGTTCGCCTCTCGAGCGGCGTGACGTGGTGCACGACGCCGGTGGCGGTGCCCGATGGGAACGGCGGCGCGGTGGTCGCGTGGAACGGCATTGGTGCAGATTCGTACGTCTGTTACGACGTGTCGGCAGCGGGCCGCACGGAGCGGGTTGCCTCGACCGGAGGCCGGTGTGCGTCGCATGACGTCTGGGCCGACGGCGATTCGGTCTGGCTTGCCTGGTGCGACGGCCGGTTGGCGATCCTTGCGCGACGCCTCGACCGGGCCGGGCAAGAGTGGTCGGTGCCGGTCGTCGTGTCCGGTCGCGAGCCCTTCAACCGGCGGCCGACGATGGCCGTGGACGGGTCCGGGGCCGTTTGGTTTGCCTGGCAAGCCTCGCCCGGCAGGGGCAAGGACGCGGCGCGAAAATCAGACATTTACATCCAGAGGCTCTATCCGGCAGAGGCGGCCGTTCTGGGCGATGCGTCCATTGCGTGCCACGCGTGGCCGAGCGAGACAGGCCACGAAATCGTCGCGTCCCCCGAGCTGGCCCGGTTTACGACGAGCTCCGGCGGTCAGGTTTTCTGGGGCGACATCCATGGGCACGCGTGTTTCTCGGACGGGCTCGGAACGCACGACGAGTTGTACAACTTTGCGCGAAGCGTGAGCCGGCTCGACTTTGCGGCGGTGACCGAGCACTGCGAGTTTCCCGACGAGCTGTCGGGCTCGGAGTGGAACGTGACGGGACTGGTTGTGTCGGCCTTCAACGAGCCGGGGGCGTTCGTGACGTTGCTTGGTTACGAGTGGACGTCGAGCGAGGTCCGAGGCGACTACGGCCACAAGAACGTGTATTACCCCGGCGACGCCGGGGAGGTTTTTTCGCCGTGCCGCGAGCGCGGCGCGACGCCTGAGGCGCTGTGTGCCGGCGCGAAGCAATACGGCGCCCTGGTGGTGCCACACCACGTCTCGGTGAGCTGGGGGGCGACGGACTGGTCGCACCATGACCCGCAGGCGGAGCGTGTGTGCGAGATCGCCTCGGTGCACGGCGTGATGGAGTACGACGGCAACCCGCGAGCGCACGTTGATCCGCCGGTGCCGAACCGCTCGGTGCAGTCCGCGCTGGCTCTCGGCTGCCGGTTGGGCCTTGTGGCGAGCGGCGATGCGCACAGACTGGCGCCGGGACGCAGCGGCGGTATCGCGGCGGTTGTTTGCGACAAGCTTACGCGCGAGGCGGTATTTGGGGCGCTCAGGTCGAGGCATTGTTACGCCTCGACGGGCCCACGGCTGCTCATCGAGTTTAGCGTGGATGGCCATGGCATGGGGGAGAAGGCGCCGCCCAAGGCGCTTAGCCAGGCCGGGGTGGTGAAGTACGCCGTTGCGGCCGATCGGGCGCTGGTTGCCGTCGAGATCGTCAGGGACAATGAGGTCGTTCATCAGGAAGGTCCAAGTGGACAAAAGATCTCCGGTGAGTGGCAGGATCTGTCGCCTGGGAGCTACTACTACCTCAGGATCGAGCTTGAAGGCGGCGAATTCGCCTGGTCGAGTCCCATCTGGACCGGTTGATCACCCCACCACCGTGCCCACGAGGTTGCTGCAACCTGTTCTGTGCCAAAGGATAGGGATGTAAATACGAGGGGCTGCTTTACGGAGCGAAAGGCCAGAGGTGTGCGGGAAAGAGTTGCAGCAAGGGTGTGAATAACTCACGCGAAAAGGACTTTTTTGTTCCCCTTCCTGGTTTCACCGATGACGCGGTGTGGGGTTTTTGAGGCGCGGAGAATGGAGCGCACGGCGGCCAGCTTGCTTCGGCTGACAACGAGGATGAGGCCGATGCCCATGTTGAACGTGCGGTGCATTTCTGTATCAGGCACGGCGCCAGACTGTTGGATGAGGTCAAAGATTTTTTGTGGTTTCCACGATCCGAGCCGGATGACGGCGTCAATTCCCGGGGGGAGGATTCTGGGGAGGTTGCCCTCGAAGCCGCCGCCTGTGATGTGGGCTATCCCGTTAAGGAGGCCCTGTGTCGATAGCTTGTGGACAACCCTTGAATAATCCCGGTGCACCTTGAGCAACTCCCTTCCGAGCGAGGTACGAAGCCCAGGGAGTTTGGATGTGGGCTTATGGCCGGCTTTTCTGAGAAGTACCTTGCGTGCAAGGGAATAGCCGTTCGTGTGGAGGCCGGATGAGAGGAGGCCGACCAAGGCGTCACCAGGTCTTATCTTGGACCCGTCAATGATTCTTTGGCGATCCACGACCCCAATGATTGTGCCCACGAGGTCGTAGTCGCCCGGCTGGTAGACGTCGGGGAGCTGGGCGGTTTCACCGCCAAGAAGCGCGCAGCCCGCGGTACGGCAGCCGGCGGCGAGTCCGCGAACAATTTCCGCGACGATTTTGGGCGGGAGCTTTGAGAAGCCGATGTAGTCGAGAAAAAAAAGCGGCCTGGCGCCTTGAGCCGCGATGTCGTTGGCGCAGTGGGCCACCAGGTCTCGGCCCACTGTCGAGTGGACACCCATCAGGCTCGCCACCTTCAGTTTGGTGCCCACGCCGTCGACACTCGCGACGAGCACCGGCCGCTTCATGCCGAGAGAGTGTGCGTCGAAAAGCCCGCCGAACAAGCCGATGTCGGCCAGCACGCGTTTCGAAAAGGTCGAGCGCACAGTGCGCGCGATGACTCGTTTGACCGAATCCGTCGCTTCAATGTCCACACCGGCGTCTTTGTAGGTCAGACCGCGCGCGGCCATCTACCTCCTGTCCGGGTCCTGGGCTTCCCGAGGAAGCGTTACTCTACGCGGGTCGGCTGTGGGAGCGCAAGAGAAAACTTCGGGGCGGCGTGATTTTTCGTGGATGGCTTTGGGTTCTAGGGGCGGGGTGTGAAATATGCTGCGTCTAAGTGCCTGTTGGCCTGAAACTTGATTGTGGGAAGTTGGATTGTTGTCTCGGAGACTCTTGTGGAAACCAAAGCAGAAGGAGTGCGAGAGATGGTCAGGGCAGGGTTTGTTGTGTTACTTCTTGGGGCGCTGGTGGTTACGATCGGCTGCGGCGGCGAGGGGGACAAGGAGGGGCCGAATGCTGCGGTGGAGCCCGAGTATTGGGGTTCGGAACATGTGAGGTATGCCGAGTACGTGGACTGGGAAGATGGGCAAGATGTGCCGGGTGGCGAGCAGTGGAGCAGCCCGCCGGCGGGTGAACGGTATGTCAAGTTCACGTACTACGGTGAGATGCTGGTCAAGTTGGAGGCGTTCAACGAGGATGGCTCCCCTGGCTTGCGGTTCATGCCTGATGCGTCCACCAGGTACGTGTTCGGCGAGTATGGGTTGGGGGTGGATCGGAAGCTGAGACGCGCTGCCGGCACTGAGTCGCTGTATGCCGCCAACGGCGAGGTGCTTGAACAGCGGTGGTTTGGTACGGATGGAAAGGTGGTCATTCGTCACGCTTACCGCTATGATGATGCCGGGCAGCTTGTCGAGCTGGCGAAGCACGCTGAGGGGAAGACGACCGAGCGCCATGTGTACGCCTATGACGATGCGGAGCGGCTCGTCGAGGAAACGGTGTACGGAGAGGACGGCGAGGAAAAGACGACCGTACGAAAGTACACGTACAGCGCCGATGGTCAGGAACGCACGGAAAGGATGGAACTCTACAGCGATGCGGGTGCCCTGACGCATGTCGGCACGTTTCGAGAGGAATGGGATCCTGTGAGGGAAGACTGGAGGAAGACGGGTGAGACGTGGGAGCAGGCGGGGTGAGCGAAAGGCGGATTTGAATGCTCCCAGGAAAAGGTGCGGGGTATTTCTGGAGGGCGTGAAGTGATGAGCAGGTTGCTTGGTTTGGCCGTGGGTGTGGCGCTCGTGGTGGCGGTCGGCTGCGGCGGGAATGGGTCTGAAGAGAAGGACAAGAATAACCCTGGGAAGGACCTGAACGCGGCGGTCAAAGTGGAACAACTGGGCCCTGAGCGCGTGGTGTACGCGGCCGACATCGAGGGGTACTGGGATTCTGAGAAGACCAGGCCGGGCGGCGAGAAGTGGAAGAGGCCGCCCGAGGGCCGTGAATACTTGAAATTCACCTACCACGGCGACAAGCTGACCAAGCTCGAGACCTTCGGCGAGACGGGCGCGCCGTCTCGGTGGTTGAAGGCCGGGGTGCGCGTCGAATGGAAGTACGCGGCGCACAGCGGCGTGCTCGAGGAAACCGGCTACAACGAGGAGGGTGAGGTTGAGGAGCACAATAGCTGGCGCTACGACGGTCGCGGCCGGATGATCGAGGAGGCGTACGGCTACGGCGGCGGCGAGGTGCTTGCAAAGACCACGTACGACTACCTCGGCGACAGCAGGGATCCGGCAAGCGGGGAGACTGTTGACGGGGACGGGAACCTCCTCAGCAAAAGCGTCTATACCTACAGCGAAGACGGCCGGGAGCGCATGGAGCGATACGAGGCGTACGACGGGAACGGAAGGGTCACGCACAGCCGGCCCTCGATGCAGCGCTGGAATGCCGACCGGCGTTCGTGGGAGGAGCTCGAGGAGTAGGGGACGGCGCGACGTTTGCTGTCGCCCCTTCGGGGCTCGGAATATCTGTTTTCTCGTCGGAAACCCGGGGCTTATGCCCCGGGCTACCGGCTGTTGCACCTCCGGCGCTTTGGCCCTTGCTGAGGCCTCGACGGGCTTGCGCCCCAGGCTGGGCCTTTCTCCCTGGCGCCGCGGCTATTCGTCGAAGAGCTTTTCGAACGCGTCGGTATCTTTGCCCTTGCGTTTCTGCTGCGGGAGACGTTCGGGTGGCTCCTCGTCGCCGGCGGTCGAACCGCCCGAACCGCCGGAGCCAAGCACAAAGTCGGGGTTGAGGACCTGGTGCATTTTGAATGACTGAACGTTCATGTCCACCAGGAGCCCGAGCTTGAGCTTGGCCGCCTTGATGCAGGCGGCGACCTGGGCTTTGAGCAGCCCGGGATGACCCCCCTCGGCCGCGAGGCGCACGTACACCTTGTCCCGGACTACGAAGTTGAGCGTGTACTCGCCGACGGTCGCGTCCTTGTATGTGATGGGGATTTTCTTGCCCTGCTCGTAGGGGATGTTGCGGCGCGTCAGCTCCTGAGCGAAGGCGCGTTTGTAGG
>Ga0180432_10011287_pt1 | contig 10551 bp, 17 predicted proteins | sample SS_ome_10_FD_132414 | JGI IMG/M metagenome (GOLD analysis project Ga0180432, IMG submission 132414) | Hypersaline lake sediment archaeal communities from the Salton Sea, California, USA - SS_1_MS_2 metaG | ecosystem: Environmental > Aquatic > Non-marine Saline and Alkaline > Hypersaline >...
AGAAGGAGTACTCCCATTCCAAGCTACTGCTTCTCTCACCTGACACTTAGGATCCTTAGACAACTTAGACAACACCTTAGAAGGAGTACTTTCATTCCAAGCTACTCCTTCTCTCACCTGACACTCAGGATCCTTAGACAATCTATACAACACCTTAGAAGGAGTACTCTCATTCCGAGTTACTGCTTCTCTCACCTGATACTCAGAATCCTTAGACAACTTCGTCAATACCTCGAGAGGAGTACTTTCATTCCGAGCTACCCCTACTCGCACCCCCGCGTCTGCATCCTTAGACAACTCCGACAACACTTCCAAAGAAATGCTCCCATTCCAAGCTGCCGCTTTTCTCACTCCCACTGAAGGATCCTCAGACAACTTCTCCAATACCTCGAGAGGAGTGTTTCTATTGTAAGCCGCACTTTCTCTCACCCTCCACTCAGGATCCTCAGACAACTTCGACAACACCTCGAGAGGAGTACTTTTATGACCTGCTACTCCTACTCTCACTCCCCTCTCAGGATCCGAAGACAACTTAGACAACGCCTTAGAAGGAGTATTTTCATTGCGAACCACTCTTACCTTCACTTCCTCGTCAGGATCCTTAGACAACTTCGACAACATCTTGGAAGGAGTATTCTCATTCCAAGCTGCCCCTCTCCTCACTTTCTCGTCAGGATCCAAGGACAATCTCTCTAATACCTCAGAAGGAGTATTTTCATTCCAGGCCACTGCTTCTCTCACCTCCACGTCTGGATCCGAAGACAACTTCGACAACACTTCTGGAGGAGTGTTTCTATTTTGAGACAACATCATCTTTAATTTCAGCATGTTTCACCTCTCTCCCTCTCACTTCCATCTTAGGATCCAAGGACAATCTCTCTAACACTGATGGAGGAGTATTTTTATTTCGAGCCACTCCTCTTCTCACTTCCATCTTAGGATCCAAGGACAATCTCTCCAACACTGATGGAGGAGTATTTCTATTCCAAGACACTCCTTTCCTTACTCCCCACGTAGGATCCAAGGACAATCTCTCCAATACTGATGGAAAAGTATTCTCATTCCAGGCTACTCCTACTCCTACATCAGCGTTAGGATCCAAGGACAATCTCTCTAACACTGATGGAGGAGTACTTTCATTCCAGGCCACTCCTCTTCTCACTTCCATGTCTGGATCCAAGGACAATTTCTCTAACACTTCCAGAGGAGTATTCTCATTCCAAGACACTCCTTCCCTCACCTCCTTTGAGAGATCCGAAGACAACTTCTCCAAAATCTCGGAAGGAGTACTTTTATTTCGAGCCAGAATCACTTTTAATCTCCGCATTTTTCCTCCCCCCAGCCAGCAACTTTCACTCTAGCCTTCTTAGAATAGAAGGCTAGAGACATTTCTATCTAACTAGTACAGCTTCTTCTCATCTTTTAACGAGAGAGCTATTGCTGACTGAATACTCTTCAACACTTCCCTGTCTCCCGGATACTCCTTGGCATACTTCTCTGCCAATCCAAGGAACGAGCGAATCTGCCTGTTCATTTTCTTTGCCACTTTCCTCTCCCATAACACTACGTCTTTTTCTAATACTCGCAGAGCCTCTGCCTCTGCCTTCCCTCCCACGAAGACCCCACGAGCGGCCTTCTCTATGAGCTGAAGGTGCTTCTTCCTTACCTTCAACTCCTCCCAGATAATTTCTGCAGAAGGCCTCCAACCCTCCTCCTCTCTTACCCATTGCAACTGCACAATGGGCATAAGGTCTCCCCAATGATCAAAAGCTGCCAGGGCTATGGATCCTTCTTTGTTTACCACCCACTCTAGACCTTCTATTTCTTGGGTGATCAGTTTTCCCTCTGCTCGAGGATCCTCTTCTACCCTGAGAGACCCCTCGGTTCTTGCTGTCTGCAAGATTGCCTGTTCCACGTCTGCCAAGGCTACCTCAGAAAAAGCCCACCCATTTCCACACGTACGAGCCAACCGCTCTGCCATCTCTACCTGTATTCTCGTCAACATTTCTAACCTCTCTACAAAGCCAGATGTGATTCCTTTATTCCTAGGAGGAACGTTCTTCAGCCAACCCTCGAATGAGTTGTTCTACCCAACGTTCCTCCTTTAGCTAGTGAGATGTTTAGTCCCACCATAGCGTGAAAACCATTTCCCCCTCTTCCATACAGACACACGCCTCGTCGACTCCCAAAGTCTAGTGCAGCCCCCACCAACTCTAGCACGTCCTCCATCACCTCCTTCTTTAATACTACGAATACTTCGTCTATCCGTAGTGTGTCCGCGGTTGCACCTTCAGGAATCTTCACAAACGCCTTCTCGATTTTGTGGGACTTTGTGAATGAGTCCTACTCTTCCTTATCCCAACATGCGTTGGGTGCTAATTCATCTACCCCAGAAATGCCAAAACGCTCATCTTGACCTGCTCACTCATGATATTTTCCTTTACTTTTACTGATGTTTTCTTTTATAGTAGTAGTTGTTATTATAAGTATACACTATTGTAAGTTGTAAAGCAGGTGTATACTTTCTAGCGTTTATATCTAGGCCAAGGTTTCTGTCATACACATCCTCCAAGTTAATCGTGGTATGCCCGCCCCTATGAAAGCAGACGGGCAGTAGGCTTAGATGTGGTCACCTCGGTCTATTTCCTTATGCTTATGTGGGGAGAACAAGAACCAACCCGCATAAAAGGACACCACCAACCACCAAGGGTCTATTTGAGTCAGCAGCCCGAGCATGCTCTTCACCTCTCTTCCTCTTGTTCTCGTTCCTCTTGCCTCTGCTTTTGGAAGTCTTCATCCCCAAACCATGCATCGAGGACTTTCTCGATCTCCTGATCCATCGCAGGACTCATGTCCAGGAAGTCTTCCTCTAGACGAGGAAACTTCTCCCGTAACTCTTGTACTTCCAGAGTGCCGGCATACTTGGAGGCGATGCCTAGCAGTGCGCTGTCTGGATTTTCCACGCCCATCCAGTTTTTGTAGGCAAGAAGTAGCAGTTCTTTTTGTCGTGATTCGGTCATCTTTTATTGCTCCTTATTATTTAGAAGGTTTTACTCCCCAGACACCTTCCCTGATAGAAGGGTGGATTAAGATTTTGCTTCCACTTAGGTCTAGGTTGAGGTTGAGATGAAGGTGTTACTAATCAGCGGAAACGTCTTCCCGGCTGGTTTAGGGTTTCTCCTTTTAAGAGGTTTCAGGGGTAAAGGGTTTCAAAAATGAAAGCTGAGGGTTTCAACAATGGAAGCTGAGGGTTTGTACCCAAGTGTTTCAACAATGGAAGCTGAGGGTTTGTACCCAAGTGTTTCAAAAAAGTGGGTACGTCGAAAAATCCTGACCCCCCGGCCCGCGAAAATCAGGCCCACTGCCATTTGTTGTTTGGGATTTTCCTACGATCGAGCCTAAAAACTTAAGCCCCCTCACAGTAAGGTCGAGGGGGCTTAGGGTGTTTACTTTTATTGGGCGCGACGATAGATCTTTCTGGTCGCGTGTGAGGGATCCAGTCGAGAGACCAGCATCCCTCTTCCTTCTAGATCACGCAGAATCTTATTGGCCTGAGGTGCCCAGCTCTGGGGTTTGGCTTTACCTCCAAACAAGAACTGTTGAAGGGAAGCTCTAGTCACTTCTCCCCGCTGCTGGATATAGGCCAGCGCCCTTTGCTCTCGAGTAGAGACCGTATGGGGATGCGGGGGAGCCTCTACCTGTTTGGACAATTGTGTGGGAGTATTAGGAACCCCGGGAGTATTAGGGATGACCGGAGTATTAGGAACCCCGGGAGTATTAGGGATGACCGGAGGGGCAGTCGTTGGAGGAACCACACTTCCTCCCTTGGACGTAGACTGGATAGCAGCAACTACTTCCTGTAGCTTGTTCATAGTAGCCACTAACTCTTGAGACAAAATCAAGGCCTCTTCTTCTGTGGCGTGAGTGCTCACCTCTTTAACAATCTCGGATGCGTAGGTTACTACCAAATCGGTATTCATTGTGTTCTCCTATACTTCGTTAGATTGCTCCCTAGATACCTCTCCTAATGAAAGGTGGGATTAAGACTTTACTTCCCTTTCAATCTAGGTTAGGAAGACCCGAAGGTCTCCCTTTACTTTCAGTAGGCAGGATATCTTACTATTGTAACCCCCCACCTACCCGTCCAAGCTTTGCCTACGTATATAGTTCCTACCCTAGTGCGTAGGCCTCCTTGACTCCACCGGCATCCCACAGACACACAAGACCATAGAAACTTGAACAAGAACTTCATAGTACTCTCCTTATAGTGTATCCAAACCCCTACCTGTCCCACTGTTGGAATAGGTCTTATCCTGGTCCTTCAGGGTTTGGAACTTACCAGGACTGTAAACTAGATAGTGGGGCGCCGCAATCTCCTGAAGTACCTATACTGAAAATCATCGTCGAGGCGCACTACCTCTCCTGACTTAGTTTTACGACGGGCCAGGCAGGTGACGCTAAGAAAGTCCCGCCCTGCCCATACACCTGCAGAGCGGCCATCCTTGGTCTGCAACTCTCTTCCATGTCGGATAATCCCTTCAGAAGATTGTCCGGGGGAGGAAAACAGTTCCTCCCACATCTTACTTTTAGTCAATAACTTGATGGCTTTATGTTCTGTCATGACTCTTCTTTCCTTTCTCATCCTAGGGACCCGTGCCGTTGAGGCACAGCATCCCACTCTATGAATTGAGGTGCCTGCTGCACTGGCTCAAACCTCACCAGTACATCCCTACCTTCCTCACTCTTATATATTGGGCGGTGTAGTTCTGAAGATCTACCCAACCCTTGAAACACCACGTACGCATGTCCAAAATTGTCTCGGGTGATTCCTTTCCTCACCCACTGGGGAAAACCTCCCCACTCAAAAACCCACTCGTTTTTGCTGTCAAGACTACGCGATAGTAGTACGGGGGTGGACAGGTAGGGGTTTGCATCACTGTGTTTTCCGATGGTTGTAGGTATCTGCATTTTACAACTCCTTACTACGTTATACTTCTCAAAGTCATCACTCCCTAGAGCCTTCCCTTGTGGAAGGTAGGATTAAGATTTTGCTTCCTTTTAATCTAGGTTTTCTATTCTTTAAGCCCCAAGGTTAACTTTTTAGAAAGACTGACCCCCCGGGTAACCCTCCCGCAGTTAAATCTTTAACAAGGATCGTTAAATCATTAACAAGGATAGTTAAATCATTAACCTTCCCGCTCACGTACCCAAGTAGGGTACTGTACCCCATTTTAGGATACTTTCAAGGGAACAAGGGACATCGCACTCATAGTGTGGCTTCTGAGCAGTTCCCTTGAAAGTACCTTAAAAACCGAGCGGCGATTTTCGTATGGGGGAAGCGTCAAGCCATCTGGATACTACTTTAGGATACTTTCAAGGGAACAAGGGACATCGCACTCATAGTGTGGCTTCTGAGCAGTTCCCTTGAAAGTACCTTAAAAACCTAGCGGAGATTTCTCTCTAAGGGAAGCGTCAAGCTGTTTTCAAGTCATCTGGATACTACTCTCTTGGAGCCAAATGCTCCAAGGGTATCCTGTACACTTCCTTCCAGAAAGATGTCATACCCCTCTTTCTAAAACAAGCGGTGTGACATCTTCGATGATAAACAAACTCATACAAGTCTTTTCCTCTCTTCACCTCCTCCCTACACCAGGTGCCTGTATACTTCCCCCCAAAGATACTCTCCCCTAGGTAAGCCTGCAGCATATCCTCCCTGACCTTCTCCACTGTCTCCAGCCAATTGGACAACTCACTCGAGATAGTAGTAGGGAGTTCTTTCACCTCCACCTCATGGAAGAGGCCCAAAAAGATACCGAATAGAGGAGATGCTAGGCTCAAATGCACCTGCTCGTAGTTATGTAGGACGTCTGGGAGAGGTTCATCGGCTCTCCACTGGACTACTTCCTCCACCGATCCTTCTGTATCCAAGTACGCGACCAACTCCAAATGATGTGCTTCTGCCTTGATCTTCATCTCATCTACGTTCATTTCAAAATCCTTTCATATTTGCGTTGTATGCGAAGGTACTTTTGAAGCTGATAAATTCCTCAGCCACCGAGGGTACCTTCGCATCTTGCTACTGTTTTGTGCGAATTAGAGTAGGTTTAATCTCTCTCGATCGATCAGATTTTATAATCTGCGACCAGGAAGCCCGGTCCACAAGCCTGTTGGGTGAGTAGGTTTTATCCCATACATCGTTGTTCTCCACACCCAGTAGGAAGTAGAATGTGGGGACCCCTCTAGAGTTCTGTACAAATTACCTTTGGCTGTTTCTTCCATCGCCAACTCAGTGTACTCGTTGATATCACAAGCAGTATGACCTTCCAACACTTTCCCTGCTTCCAGACATTGATCACAGGCTGCTAGAATGAATCGAGGAAACTCCATGACGTTCTCCTTTTTGAAAGTACCCTTTGTTAAGTGAGAGACCCCTAATAGTATATAAATACTATTAGCCTTTCAACCAAGCATAAAAAAAGCCCTCTCCCGAAAGAGAAGGCTAGGATAACTTTTAGTCTAGAGGGTACACTAGTACGTATTTTCCCTCCACTTCCAAACGATGTCGATCATCCTCCTGAAGCATGGCTGCCTTGAACGCCTCAGCCTCCACATGACAAGAGGTGGTGATGCGATAACCGTGACCCGAGGGGAAAGTTTCTCCCCTCACTAGGAAGTGTCTTTTGAGGGCTTTCTTAAACACTCTACGAAGTAACACTCTTCCGATGTCCATACTACTCCTCCTCTTCTACGATGGCAAATCTTCTTCTACGATGGTAAATCCTCTTCTACGATGGTAAATCCTTTGGCTTCTACTTCAGTACGAAGTACGAATACGGGTCTATGAGTCTTCAACTTCCTCCCGATTCGATCGTAGGCTACTGCTCCTGTCCGTTTGGTCTTCCAACCAATCACCGACAGACTCTCTCCCTTGGAAAGGTTAGTCAACATGATCTCTCCCTCCCTACACTCAGGATGTGGTTAGACTCTTATAATGCGATCTGAATAACCCATTTTCAAAATCCTTTCATATTTGCGTTGTATGCGAAGGTACTTTTGAAGTTGAGGAAATCCTCATCCATCGATGGTACTTTCGCATCTTGCTATGTTTTTGTGCGAATTAGCGCAGGTCTAATCGCCAGACTTATTCTCGCTTTCGACTTTTAGGAAGACAAGTGAGCAGGAAAGCTGTACACAGTGAGCCATCCCTGATGTGGGATAGACTCCTCCAACATCACTTTCCCCCTTCTTTCGTCTAATCGAAAACGATAGAAACAGTCCTGATGTAACTCGGTCGTCATCATCTTCTGACACCACTCTTGAGAGAAGCATCCATCGAACCTCTCAGTCGCCAACCGATCTTGCACTTGCAGAATACGAACCCTGTTGAATTTGTCTATCTGGACGCTGAGGCGTTGCTGTATATAGTCCTGAGGAGACTGTTCCTGTTGCATGACAAGAAAATCACAACAGCCTGTGGCGGTGTCTTCGAACAGCAATTCCAAATCCTCTTGCACAGAGTAGACTCGTTGAGGAATAGATTGATCAGCCATCCATTTAGCTACAAAAGCTCCATCGTATTCACTGTAGGCAGTAATGGCTATAGCGCTCGTAGTAGCTCCCGGAATCTCTACATGACCCTCAGGATCTTGACTACAATCCAACAGTCGATCGTGAAGTCCGTAGTGGCCGGTGAAACCGAAAAGGAACCCTTGTGTTTTAGGTTTCTTTCTTTCCTTAGCAGCTTCATCGATCTTACGTTGAAGATCCTTCAGCACAATCCCCCTATCTGCTGTCATAGGAGATCCCAAAGGCATCTCCTTTTCAACCGCCAGCTTCTCAGCTTCTTCGTTGATCTCATCCAGGATGTGTTGCTCCAGCTCATCCCTATAGGCGTATACGTGGTATACGTTGATTCGATAACAATCAGATCCAGTGCCTCTGTTGGACCAACCATATCCAATGGTCACCTCACGCAAACCACCCGAGACCACACTTTCAAACGGCACATGCTTCAGTATGTTGATACCAGTATTAAAACTCATTTTCAAAATCCTTTCATATTTGCGTTGTATGCGAAGGTACTTTTGAAGTTGAGGAAATCCTCATCCATCGATGGTACTTTCGCATCTTGCTATGTTTTTGTGCGAATTAGAGTAAGTTTAATCGATAGACTTATTCTAATTCGAGACTTTCAACCAAACATAAAAAAAGCCCTCTCCCGAAAGAGAAGGCTTTTCGATTTTATTCTATTGCGAAGGAGCCGCCCAATAACGGTAGACGGACTTAGTAGTGCCTCGAGCAGTGACTTCATCGAACTTACGACGATGTACGTGTCCCTGTTCAACCAACTGACGAAGTCCATTGTTGATCACACTCTTAGGTCCCTCATCACGATAGTTGGTGCCAGGGAAGAGAGCTTGCTGAACTTCCAACTGCTTGAGTTGAAGGGGCTGAGCCTTCAACAATTGCAAGATGCTCTGAGCGTGAGAAGTCAAAGGCATCGTCCTCAGTTGAGCCTTTGGAATGTAAGGGGAAGGGGATCCCTCTGTCGTAGTTGGTTGCACAGTAGGAGTCTGAGGTTGCACAGTAGCAGTCGATTGCTCCAACACCTGTTGCAACTGCGACATCACCGAAGACAAGTTACTGGCAGGCGTGAGGGGGTTGGGATCCACAATCTCTTGAGCCACTGGAATGTTCTGAGGAACCGTAGGCTCAGAAGGGATGTCGAACTTGGGAGCAGCAAGATCTTCTCCCATAGCCACCTGAGCGATCCGACGAACCTTGACCAGCTGAGGCATCAAGGACTCGATCACTTCTTTGACTTCCTCGGGATTGTCCAGCACTTTGGAACGCATGGTCTTCACGAGAGCGTCTGCAGATTGTTTCATAGTCATCTTATTGCCTTTCTTGTTAGTGGTTTTTGTGGAAGAGATCTCTTCAGTGACTCCTGCTACTTTGGTTGTTTCAGACATCGTGTTTCTCCTTGTTATCATTGAGTTTGTTGCTCCCTAGACGCTCTCCTTATGAGAGTGGGATTAAGACTTTGCTTCCCTTTAAGTCTAGGTTTAGAGAGAGGGAAGTGATCCCCCTCTCTTTACTTTTAGAGGTAGTGGGTTACGTCAGAACCATCCTGAGCGTAGCCGCTCAAGAAGTAGAGCACCTCACCTCCTCGTTTACGATAATCTGTCCGAACCACCTTAGCGCCGGTGGCAAGAAGTAGCGAACCGTAATCCGTAGAGTAGAAGGAATGCCACTCTTCATGGCTCAAGGGACGGCCAAAGGAGATGTTGAGAATCGAACGGGCTTTCTGAGGTCTGATGCGTTTTGTCAACATAATACTATCCTTTCAGGGTGAGTCAACAAGGTAACCGCTGCATCGTAGTCACCTTCGTTGCAATACTTTTCTGCTAGCTCGGCGTGAGCTAACAAAACTTTGGATCGATGCTGTGCCCCTACGCCAGAACGTTTGGAAAGTTCGATGGAAGCTTCCAGCAATTGATCGATGGCTCTGAGGGCAGTTTGCCTGTTTGCTTTCATTGATTCAAAGTTCCTTTCGTTTGATTGATTGGAGGGAAGTTTCGATCCCTCGTTTGATTGATTGGAGGGAAGTTTCGATCCCTCGTTTGATTGATTGGAGGGAAGTTTCGATCCCTCGTTGGAAACTTTGGAGCCATCGTTGAATCGGTTGATCGATAGAATGGTTCGTCGGTCGAAAGGTGGGTGGCTCCCTCCGAACCTTGATAGCTCCCTTCCATCGTTTGGAGGGAAGTTCGAACCGTGCATCGGTCGAAGGTTTGGATCAATCGTTTGATAGCAAGGCTTCCTCCAAAGTTCCAATGGTTGCAATCCACGGAAGAAGGGTAGCCTTCGCCTATAGCACCAGGCATAAAAAAACCCCCGACGGATGCCAGGGGTAGGTTATTTTAGTAGAGGGCGCGAGAGACGTTGGAGGCCCAACACTGTCCTCCCCGCTTCCCCGAGTGGCCCAGGGCCATGTACACCAAGCCCTTGTCGCGCAGAGAGTGCAGCTGGTTACGGACCTGTTGATAAGAAGGGTTGCTGACCAAGTGCTGACGGATATCCCAGATGGTACATGGTCCGTGATCGTGCAGCACGGAGAGTATGTCCTTTTGGGATGTGCGTACGTGCGGGGTCTTGGCTACCGGGGTTGTAGAGGGTTCAGGGGTAACCGTAGGGGTGCCCAATGCCTGAGCAAGTTCCTGGTAGACCCGGACCTTCTCTACGGGCAGAAGACCGGCTGTGCTGGTCTCGATATAGACCAGAATATCGTTGGTGACGGCACTATTCATTAGTAGACTCCCGTTTCTCCCGAGTATAAACTCGAGCAGCAGCTGTGCGTGTAGTTAATAATAATTTATTTATTATTTATAATTATATTATAATATATTATATAATATAATTCAAGATAAAAATATCCATATAAAAAAATATAAAAAAGCAGGCCTCCCCTACGACTTTACCCCCTAAGAAAGCCCACGACAAACTAGAAATATACTTACGATAGATTAAGGAGTAGAAGAGTTTCTTATA
>Ga0180432_10011288_pt1 | contig 10551 bp, 8 predicted proteins | sample SS_ome_10_FD_132414 | JGI IMG/M metagenome (GOLD analysis project Ga0180432, IMG submission 132414) | Hypersaline lake sediment archaeal communities from the Salton Sea, California, USA - SS_1_MS_2 metaG | ecosystem: Environmental > Aquatic > Non-marine Saline and Alkaline > Hypersaline >...
ACGTGATCAGCAGCACCCCCAGCGGACGACTGCGACCACCGCCTTCGCGGATCAGCAGCGCCGCTGCCCCCATCAGCACAGCCCGCACCACCGAGGGCTGACCGCCCGCCCCGTCCGCGGCCGCGACGGACACAGGCTCCACCACCCGCCCCGGCAGCATGCGGACCAGTCTCTTCATTTCGAGCTGGATCAGGATCGAACCGACCGTGGCCGGCGCGAGTCCTGTTCCGCGAATGATTCCGTCCACGTCCCGCAGCCCGTCCGTATCGAGCCATTCCATGACGCGGGCCTCTTCGTCCGAGAGCGGCGGCCGCGGCCGGGCCGGCGCCGACCCCCGACCGGGAGCGGGCAAAAGCTGTTCGTACTCCTCGATGACGTCGTCCACACCCGTGACCAGTCGCGCCCCTTCTTTGAGGAGATCGTGGCAGCCGACCGACGCCGGGGAGTCCACACGGCCCGGCACGGCAAAGACGTTTCGCCCGCTTTCGAGCGCCTCCCGGGCGGTGATCAGGGCGCCGCTCCTCTTGCCGGCCTCCACGACCACGACGCCCGTCGCCAGGCCGCTGACGATCCGGTTTCTCATGGGAAACGTGGTCTTGTCCGGCGCCCGTCCGAACGGGAATTCGGAGATCACGGCACCGGACTCCGCGATACGGTCCGCCAATTCGGCATTTGATTCCGGGTAGAGGCGGTCCAAGGCGCTCCCCAGGACGGCAAGGGTGCGCCCCTTGGCCCGCAGTGCCCCGCGGTGCGCGGCGGTATCGATCCCCAACGCCAGGCCGCTGACGACGGTCCATCCCGCCCGGGCGAGCTGAGAGGCCAACCTTTCGGCGGTTTCGCGTCCGTAGTGCGTCGGACGCCGGGTGCCCACCACGGCAATGCCGTGCCGGTCCCGTTCCTGAAGCGAACCGCGAACGTACAGCGCCAAAGGCGGATCGTGAATCTCGCGCAGGAGCGCGGGATACTCCTCGTCAATCCGGGTAACGATTCGAATCCCCGCGGACTCCGCCCGCGCCTCTTCCGCCCGCACATCCACGCTCTTCCGCTGCGCCAGAATGGCCCGGGCGTATGCCTCCCCGGCACCCCGCGCTCTCACCAGATCGGCCTTGTCGGCCTCCAGAATGGCCCGGGCACTCCCCAGCATCGCAAGGAGCGCGCCGACGCCGACGGGCCCCGTGCCCTCCATCATGTTGAGCGCTATGTAGGCTTCCCGTTCGTCCATTCCGCTTTCGCTCCCCGGTTCGGGCAAGGTACGTAGCAGATATTTCGCCGTCTTGCAAGGAGGGAGTTGGGTGCAGCGTGTCGCGTGTCGCGTATGGCGTGTCGCGAACCTCCCAACCCCTGAACCTTGAACCGTTGAACCTTGGACCTCCCACCCCTTCGTTGACAGCGCGGAGGGGCGCCCTTTACAATTCCCGTGTGATCTACTTTTCGCGTACTCAGCGCCGGATCCTGCTCGGCGGTTGCGTCTCGATTCTCGTTACCGCTTTCCTTGTGTCCCGCGCCGTGCGGTGTGCCCGGCGGGCAAACCGTGAACCGCCGGCGGAAACGGCGGCAAGTCTCCTGCGTCCGGTGCGACCCCTGCCGGACCGGTTCCCCAGAAACACCCATCTACCCCCGCTGCCCGAGGGACGCGTCAGCGGTTCCATTGACCTCGGCACGTTTTCACCGGGCCGGGACCTGACCTATCTGGAGGACGAACGCGTGTGGTGGGAAAGCGACAGCGATACCAACGACGTCGAGGATGACCACAGCATGCATGCGTCGCTGGAGCTCCCGCTCAGGCGTCTGATCGAGCTCGTGGACCGGAGGGGCGCCCGGCTCAAGGTCCAGGACGCCTATCGGCCGACGCGCATTCACAATGCGCGGTCCCTGCACAAGGAGGGCCGCGCCGTGGATGTGACCTGCGAGGATATGCCCCTGGAGGAACTCGCGAAGCTCTGCTGGGCTGCCGGGTTCGACTGGGTCTACTACGAAGACCGGCCCGCCAAGGGCGCACACATTCACTGCTCGGTCCGACGCGACCGGAACGACCCCGCAGGTGACGGCCGGGACTACGCCTCCGGCGGCTTCGGCAGGCCCTCCAGCGCCACGAGCGACCTCAGCAGCTGCTCCTCGGGCAGCGAGTAATCCGAAAGCTTCCCTTCCAGGAAAGCCTGGTATCCGGTCAGGTCCATGAGGCCGTGTCCGGACCAGTTGAACAGGATCACCCGCTCCTTTCCTTCCTCCTTGGCCTGTTTGGCCTCCCGGATGGTCTGGGCAATCGCGTGCGCGGTCTCGGGCGCCGAGATGAAGCCCTCCGTATGCGCAAAGAGCATGGCCGACTCGTAGCACTCCATCTGATGCAGCGCCTCGGCCTGAATCAGTCCCTCGCGCAGGCAGTGGCTGACCAGCGGCGCCATCCCGTGATAGCGAAGGCCGCCGGCGTGGATGGGCGGCGGGATGAACTCGTGGCCCAGGGTATACATGGCGATCAAGGGAGTCATCATGGCCACGTCGCCGGAATCATAGGCGTACGGAGCGCGCGTCATGGTCGGGCAGGCCGACGGCTCGACCGCAACGACCTTGATCTCCTTGCCGGCGATCTTGTCGCACACGAACGGGAAGCTCAGACCGGCGAAGTTCGAACCGCCCCCCGCGCACCCGATCACGACGTCGGGATACTCTCCGATCCGCTTGAGCTGCTTCTTGGCTTCCAGCCCGATAATCGTCTGGTGCATCAGCACGTGGTTCAACACGCTGCCCAGCGAATACTTGGTGTCCTCGGAAGTCACGGCCGCTTCGATCGCCTCGCTGATCGCGATACCCAGGCTTCCCGGCGTATCGGGGTCCTTTTCCAGGATGCTCCGGCCGGTCTGCGTTTCGGTGCTGGGACTGGGCAGACATTCGGCCCCCCAGGTCTGCATCATGATCTTGCGGAACGGCTTCTGGTCAAAGCTGATCCGAACCATGAATACCTTGCACTCGATCCCCATCAGCTTGCAGCCGAAGGCCAGCGCGCTGCCCCACTGCCCGGCGCCGGTCTCGGTGGTCAAACGCTTGGTGCCGAACTCTTTATTATAGTACGCCTGGGCCACGGCCGTGTTCGGTTTGTGGCTGCCCGGAGGAGAGACCCCTTCGTTCTTATAGTAGATCCGGGCGGGGGTGCCGAGCGCCTTCTCGAGGGCGCGCGCCCGGTACAGGGGCGAGGGACGCCATTTCAGGTAGACTTCCAGCACCGGCTCCGGAATGTCCACCCACCTCTGCTGGCTGACTTCCTGCTCGATCAGGTTCATGGGGAAGACGGGCGCGAGGGCGTCGGGCCCAATCGGCTTGCCGTCCTTTCCCAGCGGCGGGGGGACCGGCCGGGGCAGATCGGCCTGGATGTTATACCATTGCCGCGGGATTTCGTCTTCGTTGAGAAACACCTTGGTCTGTTCGCTCATGGGATCTCCCGGTTTGGGGTTCTGTGAATCAGACTGCGGCCAAGCGTTCGGGTCATTATGCCGGTTTCCGCCCCGCCGGCAAGGCCTTTTTTGGGGGCAAATGCCGGAGGAGGGAGTCGAACCCCCACGGTGTTGCCACCGGCAGATTTTGAGTCTGCTGCGTCTTCCATTCCGCCACTCCGGCACCCGCGGCAACGGCGCACGTTCATAACACTCCACGCCGCGCCGTTCAACGCCTAATACGTGCTCGCCCACCCCGCCGTTCCGCGCCGCCCAAGCCAGACCGGGAGCCGATCGCGGAGCGGGCCGGGCTCCAGGCGGGCCGCCTGCAAACCGGCCAGGTCCGCCCAGCGAAAATCCACGTGTGCCTCCCGCGACGGCGGCGGCCCCGCGGCCGCCAGTCCCGGAAGCGACACTTCGAACACCAGGTTGATCTCACAGTGCCGCGTCCCTTTCTGTACAAACGTGTGCTCGACGACTCCGAGAAAACGCCGCACGACCGCGTCCCATCCCAGCTCTTCCCGGATCTCCCGCGCCAGGGCGTATCGCGCGCTCTCCCCGAACTCGACATGGCCGCCGGGCAGGTACGTGTTCCGAGCCCCGCGCGAATGGCACAGCAGCACTTTGCGTCCCACCCGGCATACGCCCCGGGCGAGCACCTCAACGTCTCCGGTCTGCTTCGCGGCTCCCATCACCCGTCCCTCCCCCCTTCTCGATCACCTCGCCTACAAGGAAAAGCGATCCGGTCACGCACACCACCCCGTCCTCGGCCCGCGCCCATTGCCCGGCACGGGTCAGCGCCTCCGTTACGCCGGACGCCGCCACCGCGTCGCATCCGGCGCCGCGCGCCGCCCGAACGAGGACGCCCGCCGGAGCGTTCCGCTCCGACTGAATCGGCACGACCCAGACCTTCCTGGCCAGGCCGTGGAACGGTTTGAAGAACCCGGCAGCGTCCTTGTCGGCGCACATCCCCGCCACGAGCGCCAACGGCCGCTTGCCCGCCAGCCGCGCAAGCGCGCCCGCCAGGGCCTGCGCCGCGCCCGGATTGTGCGCGCCGTCCAGGATCACGGGCGGATCCTTCCCCCACACCTGGCAGCGGCCCGGCCACGACACGCCCGCCAGGCCCTGCCGGACCGCCGGTACGGGGAACGCGATTCCGACCCTTTCACCGAAGCGCTCGATCCCGGTCACGGCCGTCGCCAGATTCTCCAGTTGGTATCGCCCCGGCAACGGGAGGTGCACGGTCCCGTACGACGCCAATGGCGTCTCGACGCGAACCCTGGAACCCGCCAGGCTCTCCGACACGAGCGCGACGCTCACGTTTTCCGGGGCCGCCGCCAGCGGCGCCCCCTTGTCCCGCGCCTCGAGACGCACGATCTCCGTCGCTTTCTCTTCCATCCTGCCGCACACGACGGGCACCCCGGGCTTGATGATCCCGCATTTCTCATGCGCGACGTCCTCGAGCGTATCGCCCAGGTATGCCGTGTGCTCAACGCTGATCCGGCAGATCACGGAGAGGAGCGGCGTCACCACGTTCGTTGCATCGAGACGTCCCCCCATCCCCGTCTCGATCACCGCAACCCGCACCTCCCGCCGCCGAAAGAACTCCAGTGCCATTGCCGCGCTGCACTCGAAAAACGTCGCTTCTTCCCCACTCGTCCGCTTTACGGAAGCGGCCGCCCGCTCGACCGCGTCCAGGACCTGCGCCAGTTCCGCGTCGGTGATCATCCGGCCGCCCACCCGGATTCGCTCGTGAAAGGAGACCAGGTGGGGAGAGGTAAACAGGCCGGTCCGCAGCCCCGCCGCCCGCAGAACCGCATCCAACAAAGCGCAGACCGACCCCTTCCCGTTCGTCCCCGCCACGTGGATCACCCCGTACCCGCGCTCGGGCCGGCCCAGCTCTTCGAGCAGAAGGCGTTCGACGTCCAGACCCGGCCGGATGCCGAAGCGGCGGCGACGGTAGAGCCGTTCCAACGCCTGCTTCATGGGCGCGCTCATCCTCCCCGCGCCACGGTCACCACGCGAACCCCGGCCGCGCCGGCGCGCATCAGGACCGACGCGCACTCGGACACCGTCGCGCCCGTGGTCATCACATCGTCCACCAGCAGAAGACTTCGCCCCTCGATCCAACCCGGATTCACCGCCGCGAACGCGTTCTTCACGTTCTTCCGGCGGTCTTCGGCCTTCATGGCCGTCTGCGTGGCCGTGGCGCGGACCCGTCTCAGGCACCGCGTAAGCAACGGCTTGCCCAACGCCGCGGCCACGCCCCGAGCCAGCAGATGAGACTGGTTATACGTCCGTTCACGCTCCCGCCTGGCGTGCAGCGGCACAAACGCGACGGCATCGAACCACACCCCGGCATACTGCGTCCGGACACACGCCACAGCCAGCGAGACCAGATCAAGCCGAAGGCTGCTATCGTGCTCGTACTTGAACGCACGAATCGCCGCGCGAACGGGCCCCCGGTACCGGACCGCAGACCGCGCACTCTCGAAGGGCATTTCGCGCTGCCGGCACCAAGAGCAAAGGTACTCGTGCTCCACGTGGCCATCCGCGGGGTCGCCGCATCTCCGGCAAAAAGGCGGCGTGATGACCTCGATCCGCGACAGGCAGTCCCAGCACAAGCGGCCCGACTCGCTCTGCAACGTCGCCCCGCAGCTCACGCACTGCCGCGGGTAAACCAGGTCGAGCAGCGCCGTTACCGCTTGCGTGGGTATGTTCATCGGCCGATCCGGAAATGGCACGCGAACGTCGAACATTCAACATCGAACGCTGAACATCGAAGTCTGCCATCTCTGATGTGCGTGTCCTTCTCCCCTCCTTCGATGTTCGATGTTGGAAGTTCGACGTTCGATGTTCATGATGATCCCAAATACTTTCCCACGATGGGCTTCAGCACCTCAATCCGCTCGGCGCGAATCGCGTCGGGCCGGGTGATGACGGCGTTCGCCAGCGCGTGGCCGCATTCGCACGCACGGCCGGCCGGCAGACGCGGCGCCAGTTCACAAATTACTTCCCTGGCCAACGCCGTGTTTGCCTGCACATGCTCCATGATCATCTCGACCGTAACCGCATCCTCCGACTCGTGCCAGCAGTCGTAGTCCGTCACCATGGCCAGCACCTGGTAGCAGATCTCCGCCTCCCGTGAAAGCTTGGCCTCGGCCAGGCTGGTCATGCCGATCACGTCAAAGCCAAGCCTCCGGTACACCTCGGATTCGGCGCGCGTCGAGAAGGCGGGCCCCTCCATGTTGACGTATGTGCCCCACTCGTGAATCTGCACGTCGCTCGCCGACGCCGTGCGGGCCACGGCGCGCCGGGCGGCCCCCGCCAGCAGCGCCCGCAGCTCCGGGCAGGACGGGTCGGAAAACGGAATATGGCCCACGATCCCGTTCCCGAAGAAGGTGTGTTCCGCGGGCCGCCGGGTCCGGTCAAAGTACTGGTCCACCAGCACGATGTCCCGCGGGTGCAAATCTTCCTTCAGGCTGCCCACCGCGCTCACGGACACGATGCGATCGACCCCCAGCACTTTCATGCCGAAGATGTTGGCCCGGTGATTGATCTCCGAGGGCATGATGCGATGTCCCCGGCCGTGCCGCGGCAGGAAGTATACCTCCACGCCTTCGAGCTCGCCGTGAACGAACACGTCCGACGGGGGGCCGAACGGGGTCTCGGGCATCTCTTCGCCCTTCGTGCGCAGCCCTGGCAGGTCGTACAAGCCGCTTCCTCCGATGATCCCCAACTTCATGTCGTGTCTCCTCTTGTCGTCCACTGACCGTAGAATGTTGACCGGATCTACAGGATCTACAGGATTCGTACCTGCTTCGCAGCCTGTAGCGCGCTGCAGGCGCGCTCAATCATCCTGTCCAATCTCTGATGATCCGCTTCCCTCAACGCTTACCTCTCTCCTGCGCGGGGTGGGCGGGCGTAGAATGGAAACCCCCGCCCATCCGAGCCCGGCGGAATATACTTCCACCGCTTATACATCCACAACCACTGGCCCGGATGCTCCCGCACCGACGCCTCGATCAGACGGGCCAGCCTCTGCGTGGTCTCACCGGCCGTTTCTCCGCCTTTCGCGACCCGAAACGCGGGCCGGCACACGACCCGGTACCGACCCGTGTCCTCGATGACGCAGTACCCGTAGCAGATCGGCGCGCCCGTGCGCGCCGCCAGCGCGTGCGCGGCCTTGGACACCGGGACGGTCAGACCGAAGAACTCCACGAACACGCCCCCGTCTCGAGGCAGCACGTTCTGATCCAGGAGCAACGCGGCCTTCCCGCCCGCGCGCAGGGCCGACACCAAAGCGCGGACGGCGCCGCGCTTGGGCGCAATCCTCAGTCCGGACGACGCCCGCAGCCGGTTGAGCAGACCGCCCGCCACCGCATTCGGAAGCGGAGCCGCCACGCTCTCAAGCGCCGCCGCGCGCATGGCGACCGCCTGTCCCAGGATCTCCCAGTTGCCGAGATGCGCGGTCACGGCGACCGCGGGACCCGCTTCCCGGATTTCAGGGGCCAGTCCGTCAAGGGCGACCCAGGCGGCCAGGCGGGCCCGGCGGCGAAAGCCGAACCAGAACAGATCAAGAAAGACAAGGACCGCCGTCCGGAAAGACTCTTTGGCCGTGCGCTCCCGTTCCTTTGCCGGAAGCCCGGCTCCGAAGGCGACCTCCAGATTGGCAAGCGCAATCCTGCGAAGCCCGCCGCAGAGCCGAAAGGCCGCCGATCCGATGCTTCGGGACAGGCCCAGGACCGCGCGGCGGGGGAGCCAGGCGACCAGCAACAGTCCCAGGCAGAAGACCGCCAGCCCGGACAGCCGGGCCGCCCCATTCACGGTGCCTACGGCCTGTTCGGTTTTGTTGACGGATGTTTCCATGCCTGGGCGGAAAGACGAGTGATCAGTGACCGGTAATCGGTAATCGGTTGGTAGGCAGTATGCTCCAAGCTACCCGGATATCGAGCCAACGTGCGCTCCACCGAAGGGTATAGCCTTCTCATACACCGATCACCGGTGACCGATAACCGATTACCCGCCTCTGCTGGGGGCAAAGGCAAGGGTAGGCCGTCGGGGACTCGAACCCCGGACCCGTACATTAAAAGTGTACTGCTCTGCCACCTGAGCTAACGGCCTACGGGAGACGGCAGAACCTACCATACCCGAACCAAAAGTCAACCGGCAGGCCGGGGTCACCCGTCTCCGTCATCCCACACCGAGCTTGGCCAGGGTCTTTTCCGCCGCCCGTATTTCGGCCTCCTGCTTGTTGCTCGCTCTCCCCCTGCCGTACTTCTTTCCGCCCACGCTGACTTCCACGGTAAAGCGCCGTGAGTGCTCGGGACCTTCGCGCTTGAGCGTCCGGTAGGACGGGCTCTTGCGCCATCGGCGTTGACAGTACTCCTGAAGCCGGCCCTTGGGGTTGTCCGCCCATACATCCCCCGTGAGGCGTTCAATCCACGGATGGAAGATCTGCTTGAATACCCGTTCCGCCGCCTTGGTTCCGCCGTCCACATATGCGGCGCCCACGACGGCTTCCAGCGCGTCGGCGAGGTTCGACGCGCGCTTGCGGCCGCCCGACGCCTCCTCGCCCTTTCCGATCCGCATGAACCCGCCCAGCCCGATATTCTCGGCCAGGTTCGCCAGGGCCTTTCCGCTGGCCGTCTGGCTCCGCAGCGAAGTCAGGAACCCCTCGGCCTCGTCCTCGAACTGGCGGTAGAAACACGCCGCCGTCAGGAGACCCAGCACGGCGTCCCCCAGAAACTCCAGCCTCTGGTTGTCCTCCTCCACCCCCTTGTTCTCGAACCGGTAGGACCGGTGCGTGAGCGCCGCTTCAAGCAAATCGCGTCTCTTGAACCGGTGCCCGATCCGTTTCTCCAACGCCGCATACGGATTCTTTCGTCTGCCTACCATACTCCTCCTTTGATGCTTTCCACCCCGCTTCCTGATCCCAAGGCGGCCTACGGCCGCAACCCAACATCGAACATCGAACATCCAACATCGAACGTCCAACGACAAGAACTCTCGCCATTCTCTTTCGTTCGATGTTCACTGTTCGATGTTCGATGTTGGACGTTCAGCAACCCCTCCCTCCTCCCCTACCCGCGCGGATGAAAACGCGCGTGCACGGAGCGCAGCCGGCCCTGATCCACATGGGTGTAGATCTGCGTCGTCGCAATGTCCGCGTGCCCGAGCATCTCCTGAATGATCCGCAACGGCGCCCCGTTCGCCAGCAGGTGACTGGCGAACGAATGCCGCAGCGTGTGGGGAGACACCGTCTTGGTGATGCCCGCCCGTTTCGCGTACCGCGCGATCAGCTTCCACAGCCCCTTGCGGCTGAACGGCCGACCGCGGTAGGTCAGAAAGATTTGCGGACCCGAGCGCTCGTTCGCGAACTTCGGCCGGCTTTCCGCGAGGTAGTGTACCAGACACTGTTTCGCTCTTCCGCCGAAGGGCACCACCCGCACCTTGCTTCCCTTGCCGACGCAGCGCAGATACCCCGAGTCCATATGCACGTCCTCGACGGAAAGCTGAGCCAACTCCGACACCCGCAACCCCGTGGCGTAGAGCAGCTCCAGCAACGCCTTGTCCCGCAGCGAGATACGGTCGTCCCCGATCGGCGCGGTCAGCAGCCGGTCCACTTCCTTGAGCGAAAGCGTGCCCGGGAGCACCTTCCACAGGCGCGGCGACTCCATGCTGGCCGTCACGTCGCGGTCGAGCATACCCTCCTGCTGCAGGTACCGAAAGAAAACCTTAATGGCGACCAGCCGCCGGGAGATCGAATTGACGGTCAATCCCCGGTCGCGCTCGCTCATCAGGTAGTCGAGGATGTTCTTGCGGCGGACCCCGTTGAACGACTTCACGTTCTTTGCAGCCAGGAACCCCGCGAAATGATCCAGATCCGACCGGTAGGCCTTGCGCGTGTTGTCGCTCAGCCCCCGTTCGAGAGCCAGGTGGTCAATGAACTGGTCAATCAGCACGTTCATGGGTGCGTCGCGCGGATGCCGGGTCGGGCACGTATTCGGACGAATCCTACCAATCCCTTGCGCCGCGTACAGGCAAAACCGGCAGCTCCCGCCCCTATCGGTTGCGCCGGAAAGGGCGACGTGGTAAGGTAGCGTGGTTTCAGGTTTCAGGTTTC
>Ga0180432_10011290_pt1 | contig 10550 bp, 16 predicted proteins | sample SS_ome_10_FD_132414 | JGI IMG/M metagenome (GOLD analysis project Ga0180432, IMG submission 132414) | Hypersaline lake sediment archaeal communities from the Salton Sea, California, USA - SS_1_MS_2 metaG | ecosystem: Environmental > Aquatic > Non-marine Saline and Alkaline > Hypersaline >...
CCATATCCCAACCATCATCTAACTTCAACTCGGGCACCTGAGTATTATAGATTGAAGGAAGCAGCGTATCAGGAAACAACAACACTCTAATAGACTTGCCCGAAGTGTCCTTAACTTGCCAGCTCTGGTAAATTTCGGTAGTCCTTCTTTTAAAGTTATCAATGGTTACATATTGCGTAGCCCCTTCCACTTCCGCTTCTGCAATCTCAAAAAATGCACCATTAGTATAATAAGCGTTGTTGGATATCGAAATTAAGATATCCCCCTTAACTAAGGTGCCATATTGCTCGTCCGGCTTTAAACCTTCCCGAATGCGCTTATTTAAACTAACGCGGGATGCATTAGTCCCAGTAATCATTTTACAAGGGATATCTTCTTTGAGAAAGGATAAGGCTTTCAGCGACGCCTCACCTGAGATAAGACTAACACCCTGCATATTCTCTTGAGGAATGATCACTTGTTCTGTTTTCCTAACCGCGGTGGCCAACGCAAGTAAGTCAGAGTCATACCTTACCACCTCATCCAATTGATAATTAGGTTCTTCGAGCAAACCTGGGTCATCACCTATGGGACGAAGCTGGAAGCTATCCCCTACAAAAAGGACTTGACCTGCAAGGTTCTTAGTTCCCGCCCTTAAGATATCCTCCATAATATCTTCTGGTACCATGGACGATTCATCTACAATGAAAAAATTGCCCTTGTCTAATATCTCCCGCGGCTTCCCAATACGGAAAGACCCTGAGCTATCCGGTGGCCCATATAAAAGACTATGCAAAGTGCTAAACGCCTCTGGAGGCGCCCAATCAAATTTCTCATGCATCACCTGAACCGCTCGATTAGTCAAGGACAGCAACATAGGCATCCTACCTATTTTGGTAGCATATTTAAATATGTTTTCCAAAATAGTAGTCTTACCTGTTCCCGCATAACCCGCAAGGATCTGAGCAGAACTTACAGGATCATGCATAAAATCTGCTATACCTTCCAAAGCGTCCCGCTGACCCTGAGTGTATGGCCAGTCTCTGCGGTTCAATCTTAGTATAGAATGCATTTAAACTCCCGAATATACGTGAAAATTCTTAAGATACTGCACGAAGGAGTATTACCGCGGATTAACTACTCGCCGCCAATCTAATGCGGGTAGTCTATCCGTAATATCTTCGAAGACTTTTTTCCTGAACACCGACTCCCCCATGGTAGAAGGATCGGATTGACGAGACTGCTGAGAAGGGGATATGTACTGAATCTTAGTCCCCTTAACCCCTACAACCTCAATATCATCCCAAACTAAACCTTGCCCCCAGCGAACTTGTCGAGGCGGACTAACCGAATACACGTGCCCGACCTGTATTTCTCCTTGGTACATAGCCTTAGGAACTCCAGTAAATTAAAGAAAGATAAGCTATTTCCTAATATACCATGTAGGTAGATAAGTACAAAGGAAAAACTACTTTTACACAGAAAAATTAAAAAAAAAATATTTTTGGTGAGAAAATACTTGACTTCCGTTCAGAAAAAGTGTATCTTATAGTAGATTAAATAAGGCGTAGGGGACGCCGAACAAAACACTAAACCTTAGGAAAGGGAACTACAATGGAAGAGTCAATCAAACTTACAGCAAAAGAAGAAGCAGTCGTAAAGTACGTCTGCAGGTCAGGCTTGAGCGTAATGGGTGGTCGCCATCCTGAATCCTTACTCGATGTCAACTTCACTTAGTTCAAGGCTGAGGAAGTTGCTTCCGCGCTCGGCTTTAAATTAAGGGTCGTCACTGGCTTAATGAGCAGCCTGACTACTAAGGGCATCATTGCCAACAACGATGACGATCGGGAATATCCTAATTACCTGACGGAATTAGGTATTCAATATTGCATTGGCAAAGTCAATGCACATGAGTGGTACTTCGATTCCACCCTTACAGTCGCTCGCTCAATCGAGCTTGTAATCGAAGTTGAAATCCCCCGAAAGGGATGGGACGCTACGGACACACCTAAGTCTTTTGAGGAAATCAGAGATGAGTTCTTAGAAGAAGCTGCTGAGCTGCTCGCTGCCAAATTAAAAATAAACGCTTCCGGTCTCAAAAAGGAATACTACGTAGGTGAGCCAGTCGTAAGGATAGGTAGAAGTTAAGACTACTTACGCTCCAGAAAAAAGCCGCGGGATATCCTGCGGCTTTTTTATTGTGTTGCCATCTCGAACATATTTTATAAGGATTAAGGCTCACCTGAGCTTCCCGCACTCCAAAAATTCAATGGAGGCAATCTTACCGCCCCCTTGCTCAATAGTAAACTACGGAAAAGGATACACCCGCGCCTTAAACAGCTCTAATAAAGCGCGTATAAGCGATCGCTAAAAAGCCACCCATATTAAACTATTGCCCCTTAATCACTAACGCCTTATAGTGGGAGTTATTTAACAGCCAATAAAAAACGGGAGGCAGGGGAACCTCCCGTGAGCCCTTCAGAGAAAGGGATAAGCTGAAGGGATTAAAAAATTATTTAGGGTACATCCACCCATCGCGTGCGCGAACGAGCCTGCAATTTTCGGGCAATCCTACCTTAGTGTCCAGCCGGAAATAAGTCTTATATTCATCCGTGATGCACATCGCAAAATAGACTACTTCCCCGTGTTCACCATTGAAACCTAAGACACGTCCGGTCATACCGAAAGTTTCCCCCCTTACATCCGTGTCTATAATTTCCCACAGCCCCCCGATTTCAAATTGAGACAAGGAAGTCTTTACAGTTAAGAACTCAGGTATCAATAAAAGCGCGTCCCCCTGTTGTACCTTTTGTGCGAGGGAAGGGTATCGTGTCTCCGGCAATAAGCAGGATACAAGATTGCCCGAATAGATGCGCATCATCGTGTCAATTAAACCTTCCATCTCTCCATCTTGCCCATAGCGAGACCAGATAAGGAATTGGATAACCGATCCCTTATTAGGTAAGGGATAGACTACCTTGTTCTCCAGCGTCACTTCCAAGCCGGCGGGGCTATTGACTCCCATTACGTGGTCAACACCCTTACGAATAATGTACTGCATTGCGGAACCCGCAGAATGCACAGGTGCGTTCTGTGATTTGGGATCATCGACTTGCACAGTCGCTTCTTTGTCATTGAATACGATGGTCTTCCCATTCATCGTAGTCACAGTCCCTTTTATAGAGACTACCTTATAACCGCCCCAATAAACTTCCATTACAACCTCCGTAAATTAAATGGTTAACTTGATGGGAAAGGCGAAGACCCTTACGAGCCTTCGCCATGTGGGATGGAGGAGAAAAAGTATTAGTAGGAAATGACCACTATTAAATTATCGAGGAATGTGCAAGCGTCAGCGAACTTATCTACAATCTGCTCACTACCATCTTCATACTTAACCACCCAACAAATCTCTTCATCTTCGTCCTGTTCCTCAATGCTACCTTGATTGTTCATCGCGGCCAACTGGATAAAAAACATTAAGATAGCGAGCCCCTTTTCTAAGTTGACTGTTGTAGGTGCATTAAGACTGCCCCGAGTATAAATATCAAAAGTGTCACCTTCCATCGCAACTTCGGTGTTCGAAGTTAAAAGAGCGTAGCCGTAGACGCCTTCAATAACTTTACTCTCATTAAGTACCATTTTAGAATCCCTTTCCTTGTGTGTGTATTAAGTCTCCCCTGACTTAATTTACTTATAAGATACACTTTTCCTACGCAGAAAGCAAGTTTAATCCCTTTAAAATAAACTATTTTTAAAAAAAGTGCTTCGTATTTTTTGTCCTCAAATCCGCAAAATCTTTGATGCTCCCAGCATCTTTTGTCCAGGCCACCGGTAAAAAGTTTGTTGCGCCAAGAATCTCTTGTAAGAACATAAGAGCTGGCCATAAAAAAGGGCGGGTAGTTAACCCGCCCCCCTTCGAACGCCTCCGCTATTTTTTCTTCAGCCACGCCCGATCCATGTCCTCCACCTCGCGGACGACTGACACACGAGCTAACCGCTCCAGGGTCGGTAGATCCTTGAGCGCCTCGCGCACCAAGGTAGTCTGGCGAAGTACCGCAGTCGAGGTTTCACATCTCCTGAACATCTCAAGGACTTCGATCTTCATCTCATAACCCTTGGCCAGCTCTTCCAAGTCCGCCCGGAACTGCGCTGAGTAGGTATTACCCGCAGTCTCCATCGAACAGGCGTGCGCCACCTGGTAGGTCTCGAGTTTTGACTGAATGTCGCTTGCGATAGTGTCGGTCATCTTTCCTCCGTGTTAAGTTAGTCTTAAGTTATCCCTTAACTTAAGTTATATATAAGATACACTTTTCCGTTCCAAGAATCAATAGCTATCGTACAAAAATAAAAAAATAATAAAAAAGGGACAACCTTTCGATTGCCCCTTTTAAGTAGGATAGCCCTACAACTTATAAGTCGCAGCTTCTCCGTATCTGATTCACCACCCAGGCTACAGGTATGCCGTCAGAAAGCGTACCTGTCAGCTGCCTCGGGATTATAACCTTGCGCGTTTTAGAAGTGGTGATAACCTTAGTCATTTCTAAAATGAGCAGTGCAAGCTCGTGTTGGAAATCTTCGTAGTTAGTCGCTAAATCGAACAGGGCGACTATGTCATCAGAAGACAAGTCATTTAGCTCTTTTATCGGGCTCAAAGCGATAGTATCCATGTTCCAATCACCCCCACCGATCCAGCAACAATCGTCCTGTGTACGATATAGATGGCAGGCACCCGCACCTGTACCGTTTACACCTATACACTGGGCAAATTTAATGACCGGCGGTTCTCCGTTAAGCGCGGCTTCGGATGCGTCTACAATCCTGTAGACTTCGCCTACTCTATTCGAATCCGTTACTCGGATATCCTCAGTCGAAAAGCCCATTCCACCTTCCCGATTCTTCCAGGCGTCACTAATTTGTTGCGCCGCCTTCATTTCCGGAAAGTCGATATCCGGTACAAGCACCCGATAACTTTTTCCTACAATACGATTCATCTTTCCTCCGTCAGTTTAGTTAATCTTAAGTTATCCCTTAACTTAAGTTATATATAAGATACGCTTTTTGCTACGTGAAGTCAATACCTACCCTACAAAAATAAAAAAATAATAAAAAAGTTGCTGTTCTTTTATTTATGTCTGGACAATAAATATTAGGAGCAGCAAAGATTTTGCCGGTGGCGCGGACAATAAAAAAGGGACAACCTTTCGATTGTCCCTTTTAAGTAGGATAGCCCTACAACTTATTCCCAAGCACCATTGCCAAAGTAGAAGTGTTCATTGAGGTCATAGCCGTTACTGCCTCGCGGGTGTTCCCATCTAATATCGAGACGGTAACTAACTGCCTTTTCAGCAACCCCGCCTATCTTAAGTGAGGTGACCGTAGCATTTTTAAAGATTGCCTTCAGTGGTCCAATATTGTCGAGTGCGATGTCCTTGTCTTCTACAATTGTATACCACTGACCATCGAGCTTAAACTCACTACCATTTAAAGCAAAGTCAAAGCCTAATTGATCGAGCTTTTCATTCAGCGCCTCGACCGCAATGTCAAAATTATCTTTACGTCCCAAACCGTAATAATAATCATTGGAACGAAAAACTAATCCAGCGTCAATCAGCTCATCCAGCGTTATTAATACCTGAATGCTCATCATCTTCGTAATATCCATTACCGTATCGTAATGAACGATAGTCTTACCGTCTACTAATTGTTCTTCCAGCGCATTAAGTACTGCTTGCTGAGCATCTGTTTTCGTCATTTTTCTTTCCTCCGTGTGTGTTATCTTAAGTTATCCCTTAACTTAAGTTATATATAAGATACGCTTTTGCGTTCCAAAAGTCAAGGGCTATCGTACAAAAAATAAAAAAATAATAAAAAAAGCACTACAAAAGTTGTAGTGCTTTTTAGACTAATCCCCTGCCAGCAAGATTACTTAAGCAGACGGGATATCTACTTCGTCGAGACGCCTATTTCATCGAGCGGCAAATCCTGCAGTGAGGCTCCCTGACCTATCACCTGCGGAGCATCCCCTTCGCCTTCGTCATCAAGTAGGAAATACTCGAGCTCACCGAACCGCGTCCGCATCTCTTCAACCTTGTATCGGTTGAACTGCCCGAACGACTTTGTCTTCCAAAATATTTTGCCTCCCATAATTCCTCCCATTGAAGGCGCACCCGAAAGTGCGCCGTTCTTATAAGGTAAGTCTATCGCTTCAGACCTACAATCTTGCCTTCTGTCGAGATACTCAGCTTCGAAAAATAACCTGACCGAATCCGCACCCACCCCGAGGCGGATTTAGCTTCATAGCGCACGGCAATCCGGGACAACTTGAAGCGATAAGGACTACCGTTCACTTCCTTCTTCAGGTGACCCCACCGGTCAAGTGTCCACCCCTTAGATTCTGCCCAGGCTACAAATTCTTCCTTCTTCATCTCACTTCCTCCGTGTTAGTTAGTCTTAGGCTTCCCTTACCTAAGTTATATATAAGATACACTTTTTGACTTCGAAAGTCAAGGGATATCGTACAAAAAAAATCTCAAGTTAAAAAACTTGAGATTTTAAGTGTACAATATTTAAGGTAGGATAACCTATGCTTCATCAGCGAGCTTGCGGACACGGTTGAGCTCTTCTTCGCTGTGGGGTGTCCCCCCACTGTTCATCTCTAAATACCAGGTAAGGACATCCTTGCGGTTTTTCAAGTCATTGATATGAAAAGTGAGGTCATTACCTGAAGGCATCCGTCCGGTGAACTCAGAGAACAGCTTTCCGAAGACCCGAATCTCGTCGTTCAGGAACCTCATGATCGCGGTAAGTCTTTGCAAGCCGTCTACGCAGACAAACTCGCCTTCAAAGCTTCCCATCCAGCCCGGATGATTAAAATAGATGTCCCTTCCCGAGGCACCGCCGCGCAGCAAGTAAGTTACAAAAGCTATCTGCTGTTCAGTGGTCCACACATGACCTCTTTGAAAATCCGGATTCAACTGCAATCCGTATTGAGAAACGTATCGTTCGATCGTGTAAGGTACATCTTCTAAGGGGATCTGCGGCTTGTAGCTTGCTGTCTTAGTTAGCTGTTCAATATCTTTAAAATCCATCTTTTCCTCCGTATGTTGTCTTAAGTTATCCCTTAACTTAAGTTATATATAAGATACACTTTTCATACGTGGAAATCAAGGGATATCGTGTAAAAATAAAATAAGGAAATAAAAATGCTCGGATAATCCCTAATGCGGGACACCGAGCATCATCTCGAATCAAATTCGAGCTAAATTACTCCGTACTTTACTATTGCGCGCGATGCAAAAGCGGCTTAGGACTGGTTTATCAAAGCCGAGTTATACCGTTCAAAGGAACTTAGGGGCAACAAAGATTTTACACCCCCGCCCGATAGACTACGCCCCGCCTGCACAAGTGCCTATGACTCCCAATAGCCCTATAATCAATCCGATGAATCCAAAGATAACCGCACAAGCAAAGATCAGAGCTTTCTGTTCCGCGGTGTTGTGCACTAAAGAGCTACCTTCAGCTTCGTCCCGAACACTATCCCGATTATGATGCCTACAACTGTAGATATGAACATCATAACAATATCCCCTTACTTTCCTGGATATGAATCTTCGCGAGCCCGATAGACTACCTCGTCAGGAAAGGTCACGTACTCCTTTCCGATGCCCGCATTAACTACTTCATCAGGAAGGGGATAGCCTAAGTGCTTTTCCAGTGTAGGCAAATAGAGGTAATCCCACTCCCAAACTAAACCGGTGCCGGTAGAATCAGCGAACCCGAGAGCGCAATAAGCACTTCGCGGTTTGCAATTCCAAGACCTACCGACAACCCTGTGACTGAAATCTACGACTGCCATTCTTCGACACCCTCCGTAGGCTGCTCATCGAACCCTTTATATTGCCATTGATTCTCTGAGCAAGCCGTAACAAAATTTGTTTCCAGAGCTGCATAATCCCTTTTAAAGATTAACTGCTCGATAACTGGAGGCGCGCCTTCTTTTTCCCTATGTGCCCCAACCGCTTTGTCCATATTGAAAGCCGGATATCCTACCGCACCTTTGCATTTCCTGTACGTGTCAAGTAGAAAGGATGTATACTCGTCTTCGTTTAAGGCTATCCGAACACCGCACATCTTATCAAAATTTACAAAGGGAACCATGCAAGTATAATAGGATAAACGGATGTGACGCCTACGGTGCAGATAGACTGCCCCTATAACAAGTGCTGTGAGTATTGTAATTATTGTACCCATCATACCCCATAATGCTTGTTCAAAGCTTCCCCATCCGCGGATAAGACTAACTGCTCAAAAAGGGACATCCCCGCAGTCGGTATTCTATAGGCATTAACCGCCAATTCCATATTGGCCTCTGGAAAGCCAATCGCACCTCCGCAATTAACACATTTCCCTAATATAAAATTGGTATAACCGCTTGAAGGGGATAGCCCTAACTTGACCTCAACAGTAGTCGCGGTGCCCTGGTCTACAACCTGCGACTTGCAATTGCAGTATGCAGGTTCCACTATTAGAGGCTTCTTCGGCTTTCTCCACCATAGTAGATTAAGCTTCATCGTCTGTTTCCTTTTGGGTATCTGAATGTAACTTGTTCTTACAAACCGCACAAAGGTTACGGTCTTCAAACTCATCATCATTATAACCCGGTTCCAGCATTATACCGCATTCATCGCAACATCGAAACATCCTACACCCCCTTTCTCCATTTAAAATAATTGTACAAAGATGTCGTCCCATAGATCAAAGAGGTTATACCTATTTGGAAGGAGTCTATACTAAACGCATAGACTACCCAAACGACCTGAGCAGCGAAGTTGATAACCCAACCCCACTTGCTGTAATTACCTACGGTCACCATACTGACTAAGACTAAGGCTACAGCGAGCCAACCACTAATTTCCCCTACCATGATTGCTTGCTTCGGTAGGTCAGTGGTCGTTTAGTCTTAGGGTCAATCCCTAACAATTGCATTTCTTTTTCTGTCAGCTTGTCGCAAGCTCGCTCAATGAGGTAATCCTCATCCAGAATGAGTTGCGGATTCATAGCGACAGGATGTTGTACGAAAAGGATATCCCCGTTCGCTTCGATGACAGACCTTTCAACTATCGAAGCAGCTTCTGCGCTCTCTTCCTCTGCGATACCTTCGGCTACTTCCTTATTGAAGGATGCCCCTAATATCTTATTCCGGAGCGGTCTGCCTTCCTCGTCACCAGCACAAACAGTGTAAAGTGTTCTGACTGTTGTATTCATTTCACAATCCTTGTTACAGTTACCTAATTAATATACGCGTAGGGAATAAGGCGTAGGCATCCCCCCCTAATTTACATTCCATTTCCCAATTTGGATTGCAATCCTTATAAATAGACTACCGTACACACATTTGTAATCCATTTCACAGGTTTGGTTAAGATTGCCCCCGTTTGCCTCAAATCGTAATAAGACTACCTCGAGATATATCCCTTCGCTGTAGATTGCACCCCTTTGCACTGCAAACTATAGGGATTAGGTAGGATGGCACTCATTCGTAATCCATTTCACAAGTTTGGTTAAGATTGCACAGACTTGGTTAAAATTGCCTTCTGGATCACCATAGACCTAACCTTTTCAATATCTCTGGGTCGGTTTCGACTATCCGTATAGCCCTATCTATACTCGCGGTTTCACCGATTTCGCTGTCGTCTTCCTTAAAGGTAGCAACCTCACCTGCCCACCATTCATTGTTCAACATATTCCAATACGCCCCTACTAAGGCTTGCAGCAAGTCGTGCTTCCCCCCGGCAGGATGGTCTACAACTCCCTTACCGGATTTCATGTTAGGATATATCTCTTCCTGCTCGATCATCTGCATCAAAGAACAGTCAGTCTTCTCGTATTCAGGGACTTCTATACGGTCGTCGTAAAAAGCCTCACGAAAAGCAATCCAAGCGGACAGTGGCGCATTGGGCACTGGCAGCCGCACCGAACCATATTCGGATTTATCTTTGACTCCCGCAATCACCACCCTATGCGCTGTATGATCGATACTCAAAACATTGGCAGGAATTCCATAACTATCCCAGAGCGTTTGGATAACATTAAGGGACTGAAACTGATCGAAGGTTACCAGTCCCATCTTAAAACCTCTGTTCTCCGTTTCGATTATTAAATTAACTACATCTTCTATCCTTATATCTGTCTCCCCTGCTCTCGGGTACACCTCATGTAGGAAATCGAATCTTGCAATAGGTAGTCTTATCTGCCTATCCTTAGATATTTTCCAACCTTTGCAAAAACAAGTTGCTACGGCTGCTACATCCCTATTCTTCGCCAGGTCACCGTGACTGTATCGTAACTGGGTTTTGTAAACGTGGTTATCGGGAGTGTAATCTTCCTTTAAGGCTATCTTCTTATTCCCCCGCCTTATTGCATAATTAGGGAGATCCTTGCGTGTTTTGATCTTTCCGATATTAGTAAAGAAAGGGGATATCCCTGTAGTGCATAGTGCAGCCAAATCCCTTAAGGCTCGGTGCGGATTCTCCTTAAACCTTTCCACCAGTTCGATAGGGACTTTAAGG
>Ga0180432_10011291_pt1 | contig 10550 bp, 5 predicted proteins | sample SS_ome_10_FD_132414 | JGI IMG/M metagenome (GOLD analysis project Ga0180432, IMG submission 132414) | Hypersaline lake sediment archaeal communities from the Salton Sea, California, USA - SS_1_MS_2 metaG | ecosystem: Environmental > Aquatic > Non-marine Saline and Alkaline > Hypersaline >...
CGACGCCAAAGCGTTCGATTACGCGCCGGAGAACGTGCCGGACGCGCTCGACAACTACCGCCGCACGCTCGACCTGGTCGGGCAGATTTCGGGCGACACGATCGCGCCCCTCTCGGCGGAGATCGACGAGGAAGGCTCGACCCTGTGCCTCGGGGAAGGCAAGGTCCGGTACGCGGCGGGCATCCGGCGGGCGCTCGACGCCCTCGGGCAGGCCGACCTCATGGGGGCCACGCTGCCCCGGCGGTTTGGCGGGCTCAACCTGCCGGGCGTCATCTACGCCCTGGCGACCGAAATCGTCAGCCGGGCCGATGCCAGCCTCATGAACATCTTCGGCTTGCAGGGCATCGCCGAAACGATCAACATGTTCGCCTCCGAGGACCAGAGGCAGGCCTTCCTGCCGCGCTTCGCCTCCGGCGAGGTCACCGGCGCCATGGTCCTGACGGAGCCCGAGGCCGGCAGCGACCTCCAGAACGTGCAACTGCGGGCCACCCAGGACGAGAACGGCGAGTGGCGCCTCTCGGGCGTCAAGCGATTCATCACGAACGGGTGCGGCGAGGTGCTGTTGGTGCTGGCCCGCAGCGAGGCCGATGAGACGGGTGGCATGGGCCTGAGCCTGTTCCTGACCGAGCGCAACAGCCGCATCCGCATCCGCCGGACCGAAGAGAAGATGGGTATCCACGGGTCGCCGACGTGCGAGATGCAGTTCAACGATGCGCCGGCGGAACTCGTGGGCGAACGCCGCCGCGGCCTGGTCACCTACGTGATGGCCCTGATGAACGGGGCCCGCATCGGCATCGCCGCCCAGAGCCAGGGTATTGCCGAAGCGGCGTGGCGCGAGGCGCGGAACTACGCGGCGTCGCGCGTGCAGTTTGGCCGGTCGATCGACCATATCCCCGCCGTGGCGGACCTCCTGGCCGAGATGAAACTCGCCGTCGAAACCGGCCGAGCCTTGCTCGTCGAAGCCGCCCTGGCGGCCGATTACGAGTTCTTGCTGGAGGAGGCCAAGGAGCGCGCCGAGGACCGTGACGAGCGCACGCGCCTCAACAAGCAGCAGAAGAGGTACAAGCGTCTGGCGGGGTTTCTGACGCCGGCCGCCAAGTATTGGATCTCCGAAATGTGCAACCGGGTGGCCTACGAGGCCATCAGCGTTATGGGCGGGTCCGGGTACATGAAGGATTACCCGCTCGAACGGTTGTACCGCGACGCCCGCATCACGACCATCTACGAGGGCACGAGCCAGTTGCAGGTGGTGGCGATCGTCCGCGGCGTCACGAGCGGAACCGCCGAGAAACGCTTCGCGGAATTCGCCGAGAACGAACCGCCGCGCGGCTTCAAGGGGCTGGCCGGCCAACTCCAGCGCGTCCGCACGAAACTGGCCGAGACCGTCGACGCCGTCAAGAAGGACCAGTCGTCGGATTACCTCGACCTGATGGCCCGGCCGCTCGTCGACGTGGCCATCGACGTGTACGTATCGTACCTGTGGCTGGAGATGGCGCGGCACAGCAAGGCCAAGGCCATTCTGGCGAGGCGGTTCGCCCGCCGGGCCGTAGAGCGGTGTACCCACCGGCTCCGGCTGATCGCGAGCGGCGACCGCTCCACGCTCGACGCCTTCGACGTGCTGGTCGGACCGACGTTCGACGAGGCCTGAGCCGGGCAGCCGAGTGCAGCCCGGAGGCCGCAACGAGGAGCCCAGACCACCATGGCACGATGGCAGCGCGACCCGAAACTGCGCAGGCGCGCCCAGATCCTGCTGGCGGCCGGTGAAGTGCTGGCCCTTGGGGTTTGCTTCTTCGGGATCTTCCAGGCGTACCTGTATCGCATGATGTTGCGCCTGGGCGTGGCGGACCCGCCAGCGAGCGGGTTGATCCTCGTCATGGCCGCAACCGTCCTGTGGGCCGCCGCGGCGGTCTTCGTCGCTGTCATGTACGTCAAGGGCCGACGGTGGGCCCGCGGCGCGCTGATCGCGGCCAACTCGGTCCTGGTGGCGCTCGGCCTGTTGTGGTTCGTCATTCATTTCACGAGGGCAGGGGGAGACGTGCGGGATACCACCGCCAGCCTGGTCGGCCTGCTGCTGCCGATGGTCACGCTGTTTCCGCTGCTGTGGCCGCTGCTGACGTTCCGCCAGGACGGGCCGGGCCAAGGGCCCGGCGCGAGGGCAAATCGGTAACCGCCCGCTTTTTTCTATGACACGAATGCGCCGCAACCTGTACAATGCCAAGCGATACGACTCCACGAACCCTTAGAAGAGGGCCGAGACCCTAGGATGACCCACCTACCGGGTGCCGGCGTGAAGCCGTTTCGCATCTCCCGCCCTGTGGCAGCCGCGGGCGTTTGCCTGCTGGCAGCGGCCCTGCTGGTCGGCGTCTTGGCGGCGGCCGAAGCCCAGAAGGCCGGGCCACGCATCGCCGACGTTCTGGTGCGCGGCAACCACCGCGTCAGCACGCACCGCATCCTGGGCCAGATGCAACTGCGCGCCGGCAGCGCGTACGACCCAGCCGTGCTCGACGAGGATCTGAAACGGCTCTACGCGCTCGGCGAATTCGACAACGTCGTTATTCAGCCCGAACGCCGTGGCGAGGAACTGCTGCTTATCGTCGAGGTCACGGAGCGACCGGTCCTGAAGGGCCTCGAGTTCCAGGGCAACACCGTCCTGAAGGACGAGACCCTCCAGGACACCGTCGGCGTGCTGCCAGGCAGCCTCATCGACCGGCACAAGATCTTCAACGCCGTCCAGGCCATCGAGCGCCAGTACCGGGAGAAAGGCCATTACTTCGTCTCGGTGGAACTCGACGAGACGCTTCTCCAGCAGGACCAGGTCGCCCGATACGCGATTACCGAGGGGCCGCGCGTCCGCGTGCGCCACGTCGAGTTCCAGGGCAACGCGTCCGTCAGCAAGGGCGAACTGACGAAACGCATGGAGACCAAGAAGTGGTTCCCGCTGCTCGTGGCCGGCCTGTACGAGGAGGAAAAGGTCGAGCGCGACATCGTCAGCGTCCGCAACTACTATGTCGAGCAGGGGTTCCTGGACGTGCAGGTCGGCCGGGAACTCGAGTTCAGCCCCGACAAGGAAGATTTGACTCTCCGCATTATTGTCGAGGAAGGGCCGCGGTACCACGTCCGCTCGGTGGCACTGGAGGGCGTCGAGCGGTTCAGCCGGTCGCTCCTCAAGAAGCAAATGACACTCGAGCCCGGCGAACCGTACACGGCCGAACACGTCAAGAACGATGTGGAACTCGTCCGCGATACCTACGGCGAGGTGGGGTACATTCACACGGCCATCAAGCCGGTCATCGACTTCACGGAAGAGCCCGGGCAGGTGGACGTGGTGCTCAAGGTGGAGGAGGGTGAGCCCGTCGAGATCGGCGAAATCCTCATCCAGGGCAACCGACTGACCCAGGACAAGGTGATCCGGCGCGAACTGCGGTTCTACCCGGAAGAGCCGCTCAACATGAAACTTGTTGAGAAGGCCGAGAAGCGGCTGAAGGGCACCGGCCTGTTCGCCCGCGACTCGGTCTCCATCACGCCCATCGCGACCGAGGAGCCGGGCATGTCCAACGTCCTCGTCCGCGTGGAGGAAACCGAAACCGCCAACCTCATCCTCGGGGCGGGCGTTTCGAGCAACAGCGGCGTGCTCGGCAACATCTCGTTGTCGCAGCGCAACTTCGACGCCGCCGACTGGCCCAAATCCAACGACGATTTCTGGGCCGGCGAGGCCTTCCGCGGCGCCGGCCAGACGTTCCGCATCGTCCTGGAGCCGGGCACCGAGTTGCAGCGGTACAGCGTCATCTTCACCGACCCGCACGTCTTTGACACTGAATACAGTTTCTCCAGCAACGTCTTCTTCTTCGACCGGATACGCGACGCGTACGATGAAAGTCGCATCGGCGGCCGCTTCGGATTCGGGCGCGAGATTCGCGAGGACCTGCGGGCCTTCATCCACCTGCGCATCGAGCAGATCGACATCAACGACCTCGACACGGTGGTGCCCGCGGACGTCCGCGACGTGGAGGGCTCGTCCACGTTGACGAGCGCCGAGGTGGGCCTGACGAAGGATACGACCGACAGTTTCCTGTTCCCCACGGAGGGGTATCGATTGACGGGGTCCGTTGAACAGGCCGGGGCGCTGGGCGGGAGTTACGACTTCACGAAGTTCACCGTCGACGCCCGCCGGTACTGGACCGTCACACGCGACGTGCTGGACCGCAAGACGGTCCTGTCGGTCCGCGGGCGGTTGGGATACATTGCGGGCGGGGCCCCGATCTTCGAGCGGTTTTTCGCGGGCGGCCACGGCAGCATTCGCGGGTTCGAGTTCCGCGGCGTCGGTCCCCGACAGTTTGACACGAACTTGGGCGGCGATTTCCTCGCCCTGGCGAACGTCGAGTACTCGTTCCCGATCTTCGGCGAGAACCTGACCGGCGTCCTCTTCATGGACAGCGGCACCGTGGAGGAGGACTTCGAGGTCAACACGTGGCGGGCGGCCGTCGGCGCCGGTATCCGGTTCACCGTCCCGTTCTTCGGCCCCGTGCCGTTTGCGTTTGACTTCGGTGTGCCGGTCTCCTCGGACGACGATGACGACGAGGAGGTGTTCTCGTTCTCGATCGGCACGTCTTTCTAGGCGATCTGGGCAAGACGGGGAAAACCGGCGAGGTTTTCTGTGGTGACAGTACCGCGTTTTTCCGATAATGGGATTGCAATCGATTCGGGAAGTCTCTCTGGAAAAGGAGCCATTCATGCGTAGGTTAGGATGTTGTCTGGCCGTTGTGACGGCCGTTGCGTTGGCGATGCCTGTTGTGGCGCACGGGGCGCTGAAGGTTGCCGTCGTCGATCTCGTCAAGGTGACGAACAGCTACAAGCGGACCGAGGACGCCAGTGCCGACCTCCAGGTCGAGCAGGCCAACCTCAAGGCCGAGACCGAGCCCAAGGTCAAGGGCCTCGAAGAACTCCGCCTTAAGCGCGACGGGTTCAACAAGGGCACCGAGGAGTGGGAGAAACTCAACGACCAACTCCTCGAGAAGAACCTGGAACTCCGCAACTGGGTGGCGATGCAGCGCCTCAAGATCGAGCGCCGCCATCGCGACGTCCTCCTCGACATGTACCGCGAGATCGCCGGCGTCGTCGAGCGCCTCGCGAAGAAGGAAGGCCTGGACCTGGTGTTCACGCAAGCGTTCCTCGAACCGCCGCAGATCGACGTCGATGAGTCGCGCGGCCTCGAGGACCTCAAGAAGCGCATCATCGGCCAGCGGGTGCTCTTCCCGACCGACCCGCAGGACCTGACCGACGAGGTCCTCAAGATCCTCAACAGCGAGTACAAGGGCAAGGCCAAGGGCGACAAAGGCGCCAAGGGCTGACCCGCGGCGGCGAACGTAAAGAGGCTTTCCGGCCCGGCGGCCGATACTTTCAGCCGCCGGGCCGGTTTACGTTTCCAGAGGCCCCGGGTCTCCCATAAGGAGGAAACCGTGCGTCCCCTGCGCCGTGCCCTGTTCGCCGCGATTGTCCTGAGCGCCCTCGCCGCTCCTGTCCTGGCCGACCATGCCGCCTGGTTCGACAACGCCTGGTCGGCCAGACGGGTGGTCAAAGTCCAGGTGTCCGACGCCGGACAGACGGGTGCCGAGGTGGCGGTCGCCGAGTTCTACACGGGTGGCATGGCCCGGCCGGACGCCGCCGACGTCCGCGTGGCCGTCCAGGGCCGGCGCCTCGTCAAGCACCGCGTGCTCCAGGCGGGCCCGGGCGATTTCGTCCGTGTGGCCTTCGAGGCCCAGCCCACCATCGACACCTACTACGTGTACTTCGGCAACCCCAAGGCGAAGCCGGTCGGGAACGATGGGACCTTCGAGATTCAGCGCGGCGTGCTGCTGGAGGTCCGCTCGTGGAAGGGGGGAAAGCAACCGCGGACGATCGAGCAGGTCCGCCGCCTCTGGTCCAACGCCAAGCCGACGGCGGCGGACTTCGTGCCGAACATCGCCTTCGGCCACAACCCGTTGATGGACAGCCGGCGGCCGGCGCTGCTGCACTTCACCGGATGGTTCGTGCCTCCGCAGCCGGGGACGCACCAGATAGCCACCAGCAGCCACGGGGGGTCGTGGATTGAGATCGACGGCCGGCCCGTCGTGGCCTGGCCGGGAGACCACGGCCCGAGCAAGCGGGCCAATCCCAAACTGACGAAAGAGATCGCGCTGACTCAGCGGCGCCATCGCATCGATTACTGGAACGTATCCGGCGGTCAGCAAATCATCGCCGTCGCCGCCGTCCGCATGCCGGACGAGAAGCGCATTCGCTTCACGGCTCTGCCGGCCGACGTTTTCCTGCCCGTCGCCCAGGCGCAACTCGTGGAAATGGACCTCCTCGGGGAGCAACTCGTGGCCGACTTCTTCTCCGAACACGCCGGCGAGGCCTGGTGGACCGAGAACTACGCTGTCGCCATGCGTTTCCGCAACCTCACGAAAGGCCGGAACATCGACCGCACCGGCGCCTTCCGGTGGGACTTCGGCGACGGCCAGACCTCCACCGCCCCCGACCCGGTCCACGTGTACCTGACGCAGGGCGAGTACGAGGTTACGCTAGTGGCCAAACAGGGGACCCGCTCAAACACCTTCCGCACCACCGTGCCGGTGGAGCGCAACTGGCGGATACAGTCCGCCCGCAAGTTCGAGCCCCTCAAACCGTATGCCGAGAAGGCCGCAAAGTACGACCTCTCGAAACTCGACACCCGGTCGCTGACCCTCGCCGTCAGCCTCTTCAAGCACGAGAAGATGATGGCCGCACTGACCGCCGCCGCGAACGAACTCCTCTTCAAGCGGAAGGGTGTGCCCGAGAAGGAGATCCTCAGCACGGGGCTCCTCTTGGGCAGGACCCTGAGGGACGGCGGTAAGCCCAAGGAGGCGATCCGGGGCTATCAGCAACTCGAAGACCATCTCAAGCGGGTCGACCACAGGGCCGCCATCGCCGTGCAGGTCCCCGAAACCCTGTTGCAGGATCTGCATCAGTACGATGCCGCCGAGAAGGCGTACGCCCGCGTCCTGAAGACCTACACGGGCGGCGGTGCCGCCCGGGAACTCCGCCGAGCCCACGTCGGCCTCGGCGACATCTGGCGGCACCGGGGCGACGGCGAGAAGGCGCGGCAGGCCTACACCAAGGCCAAGAAGATCATCGTCGCGCCCCGGGCTCCGAAGAGGGAGGCCGTCCGCATCGGCACCCTGGCCCGGTACGTGGAGGAATACACCCGCGAGAAGGACTGGGAGTTCACCTTCAAGTTCCTGGAGGACTGGGCCTGGGAGTTCCCGCTGGCGAAACTCGAGGGCCATTGGTCGCTCCTCCGCGCCAAGGCCCTGAAGGCCAAGGGCGACGGGCAGGAGGCCCTCCGCGAGGCGTTGGACCTGACGGCCGCCAACCCGCACAGCCCCTATGCCGTCCGCCTGCTCATGCTGGCCGCCGACTGCCACGCCGAGCAGGGCGACCGCACGAAGGCGCGACTGCTACTCGAGACGGCCGTCGAGGACTATCCCGAAGACCCCTATCGCGACGCGGCGCGCACGCGGCTGAAGGCACTGGGCGGCCCGGTGGAGACCGAGCCCAAAGGGTAATCGCCTTCCCCGTGCCCCTTTTCGGCGAACCCCCGGCGAAAATCTTGTTGACGGCTCCGAGGGATTCCAGTAGATAAGGTCACCGGCGGGCCGGGCAAACCTCCCATCAGGCCGGGGTTTGCCCGCCGTTTTTCCCGGGCCGCATGGCCCCCGGCCTCGAACAGGAGACTGGGTATGAGTTTCGCCGATGCCGTCGACTACAAGGCCAGACAACTGTGCCGGTACAGCGTTCGCATGACCGCCGCAGCCGGTTCGGGGCACCCGAGTTCCGCCGCCAGCCTGGCCCACCTGACCGTCGTCCTCATGTATCACAAGATGCGGTACGACCTCGCGAACCCCTGGAACCCGCACAGCGACCGCCTCGTGTTGTCCGAAGGGCACGCCGTCCCCATCATTTACGCGGCCTACGCAGACCTGGGCGGCGTGTTCGGCGCCGACCCCGCCGACGCCCGGAAACTGACCGTCGACGACGTGATGAACCTGCGCGACATCGACAGCCCGATCGACGGTCATCCGAACCCGGCCGTCGGGTTCCCCTTCTTCGACGCCGCCACCGGCTCGCTGGGGCAGGGCGTCAGCGTGGCGGCCGGCCTCGGCCTGGCAGCCCGGCTCGACGGCAGCGACCGCACCATCTACGTCCTCTGCGGCGACGGCGAGGCACGCGAAGGGCAGATCTGGGAGGCCCTCGACTTCATCGCCGACTTCGGCCTCACCAACGTCCGCGTCGTCTTCAACTGCAACGGCATGGGGCAGAGCGATTACGTCAGTCCGCAGCAGAGCGCCGAGACGCTCGCCCGCAAGGTCGAGGCCTTCGGCCTGCACGCCGAGACGATCGACGGCCACGATGCCAACGCCATCTCGAAGGCCCTGTCGCTCGACGCGCCGGACGGCAAGCCCGTCGTCGTCATCGCCAAGACCGTTAAGGGGTGGGGCGTCTCGGAACTGCAGCAGGTGGGGTATCACGGCAAACCGTTGTCCGCCGACGACGTCGACAAGGCGCTCGATGAACTCGCGCTGCCCGACCCGCCCCCCGACATGCAACTGTGCCCCGCCATGCCGAAGGGTGAGATTCCCCAGGATACGAGCGGCCCCATCACGCTGCCGGACCCCGACTTCGCCGCCCTCGCCGCCGATCAGAAGAAACTGGCCGATTCGGCCGCCAAGGGCAAACTCGCCACGCGGCACGCCTACGGCCTGACGCTGCGGGCCTTGGGCGAGGCCTCGGACCGCATCGTGGCGCTCGACGGCGACGTGTCGAACTCGACGTTCTCGCGGTTCTTCGCGGAGAAGTTCCCGGACCGGTACTTCGAAGGCCGCATCGCCGAGCAGAACATGGTGAGCGCCGCCGCCGGCCTGGCCGCCGCCGGCAAGATCCCGTTCGGCAACTCGTTCGCGAAGTTCCTCGTGCGAGCGTATGACCAGATCGAAATGGCCGCCAACAGTTGCGTCAATCTGAAACTGGTCGGCAGCCACTCCGGCGTCAGCCTGGGGGCCGACGGCCCCAGCCAGATGGGCGTGGTCGACACGGCCTTCTTCGGGGCCCTCGCCAGCGTCACCACGCCGGAGGACGCTCCCGGCGCGGTCGTCCTGAACCCGTGCGACGGCGTCTCCACGTACAAACTCGTCGTTGCCATGGCCAACCACGATGGTTTGGCGTACATGCGGACGCTTCGGCCGGCCACCCCCATGCTCTACGAGCCGCAGGAATCCTTCGACCTCCTGGGCCACAAGGTGCTCGCCGAGGGCGGCGACCTGACCCTCGTCGCGTGGGGCTACATGGTCCACGAGGCAAAGAAAGTGGCCGACGCCCTCTCGGCCGACGGGATCGCCTGCCGCCTCATTGACGCCTACAGCCTGCCGCTGGCGGCGGACTTTGTCCAGGCCTCCGGCGCAGCGGACGGGGTGCCCGTGCTGGTCGTCGAGGACAACTACGCGGGCGGCCTCGGGTCGGCCGTGGCGGTGGCTATCGGCCGGGCCGGCGGCGGGCCCGTCGATGCCGTCACCGTCCCGATGATGCCGAAGTCGGGCAAGACCGCCGACGATATCCTGGCGTACGTCGGCATGGATGTGGATGCCGTCTGTCGCCGGGCCAAGGCGCTCGTGAAACCGGCCTGAGCGGCCGGGCCTGGTTTCCTGCCCCGCCGAGGGCGCCCGTTGCGGCGGGCCGCCGCCTGCCGTGCGCAACTTGGCCGCAGGAGACCGACCGCCTATGCCGATTCGCGACCGTATCGCCGCCGAAGGCATCACCTTTGACGACGTCTTGCTGGTTCCCGCCTACAGCAATGTCGTGCCCCGCGACGCCGACCTGACAACCCGCCTCACGCGCGCCATCTCCATCTGCATCCCGATAACCTCGGCCGCCATGGACACGGTGACCGAGTCGTCGCTGGCCATCGCCCTGGCCCAGGAAGGCGGCATCGGCATCATTCACAAGAACCTGCCCGTGTCGCACCAGTGCCGCGAGGTCGAGAAGGTCAAACGCAGCGCGAACGGCGTTATTCTGGACCCCATCACCCTCGGGCCGACTGAGCGGTGCGCCACCGCCCAGGCGGTGATGGACGACAACAACATCTCCGGCATCCCGGTCATCGACAACGGGCGCCTGGTGGGCATCGTCACCCGCCGTGACATGAAGTTCCTCGAGAAGCCCGACGTGCCTATCGCCGAGGTCATGACGAGCGAGAACCTCGTCACCGCGCCGACCTCCACCACACTCGAAACGGCGGAGCGTGTCCTGCTCGCCAACAAGGTCGAGAAATTGCCCCTCGTCGATGACTCGGGCGGGCTGGCCGGCCTTATCACCATCAAGGACATCGAGAAACTGCACCAGTTCCCGCACGCCTGCCGCGACGACGGCGGAAGGCTTCGCGTCGGCGCCGCCGTCGGCGTCCACGACTACGAGCGGGCTGAACGCCTCATCCAGGAGGATGTGGATGTCCTTGTCGTGGATACCGCCCACGGCCATTCCGC
>Ga0180432_10011294_pt1 | contig 10549 bp, 11 predicted proteins | sample SS_ome_10_FD_132414 | JGI IMG/M metagenome (GOLD analysis project Ga0180432, IMG submission 132414) | Hypersaline lake sediment archaeal communities from the Salton Sea, California, USA - SS_1_MS_2 metaG | ecosystem: Environmental > Aquatic > Non-marine Saline and Alkaline > Hypersaline >...
GGAGCTGGTGTCGGAGGACCGTGCCAGTGCGTGAGCGCGATGTAGTCGTTGTTGGAGGTGGCCCTGCAGGGATGGCCGCCGCTCTATCGGCTGTTGAGCACGGCATGAGGGATGTTGTGTTGCTCGAGCGAGATCACTGTCTCGGAGGAATCCTGAATCAGTGTGTCCACCCGGGCTTCGGGTTGGTCCACTTCCGTGAGACGCTCACGTGTCCCGAGTATGCGTCCCGCTTCGTTCGCCGGATACAGTCAACGCCGCAGATCGAGGTGTGTACCGGCACCTTCGTTGCTGAATTGCGTCCAGGCAAAGTCCTGACATGCATGGGACGAGATGGCGTGTCGACCATCAGGGCGAAAGCGCTGGTAATGGCAACCGGATGCCGTGAGCGAACCCGCGAGATGATTCAGATTCCGGGAACCCGGCCTGCGGGTGTGTTTTCTGCCGGCCTTGCTCAGAAGATGATGAACATCGAAGGTCTCATGCCCGGCAGAGACGTTGTCGTGGTTGGCTCCGGGGATGTCGGTCTTATCATGGCACGGCGATTGTCTCTGGAGGGAGCCCGCGTTGGTGCAGTGCTTGAGATACAACCGGGGCCCGTGGGTCTGAAGCGGAATGTCGTTCAGTGCCTCGACGATTTCGGTATACCGCTCTACCTGAGCCACAGGGTGATGTGGATACACGGGAGGGACAGAGTGGAGGCAGTCGAGGTTGCAGAGGTGGATGAGTCAGCGCGTGAGATAGGTGGAACAAGGTTCACACTGAGATGCGACACTGTGCTGGTATCCGTGGGGCTCATTCCCGAAAATGAACTGATAGAGATGGCAGGAGTTGATGTCGACCGGCATTCCAATGAGCCTGTCTCTTCCGACCTCAACTACACTTCCGTGCCGGGGCTCTTCGTTTGTGGCAATGCGTATCGCGTGTACGACATCGTGGATACGGTCACACGAGACAGTCTGTTGGCGGGTCGCCAGGCGGCGGAGTACGTTGTTGCGATGGAGGGACCCGATGGTTAGGACTGCTAAGTTGACCTGTATCGAGTGCCCGACCGGTTGCGCTCTCACGGTGAGCATCGAGGACGACACGGTTGTCTTGATTGAGGGGCAGGGATGCCGCAGGGGAAGGGACTACGCTGTGGCCGAGATAGAACGCCCCTCCAGAATCCTCACCACAACAGTGGTGGCGAACGGGCTCTCGCTCAGGGTTGTCCCGGTACGTACCAGAGCCCCGATACCTCGCGAGCGGATTGGTGATGCGATGGCGATTCTGAGAAAGGTCCGACTTGCGCGAGGGGTATGTGTCGGGGACGTCGTGGTTAGTGACCTTCTCGGCCTTGGTGTGGATGTCGTGGCGACAAGGGACGTCTTTGAGCAGGCTGTGAGCTAGCAGCACGCGCCTCGCCTGCCTGCTGGCGGAGTCAGGGCCGTTCTACGACGATGTTGCGGGGCGGGAACACGAAGGCACTCACATTGCCCCCAGGGATTCGGTCGGCATATACTCGTTCTTCTGGAACAAAGTGCCGGCCAACGCTGGAGTAGGGAGTGAATACGATGCGCAAGAAGGTGAGGATTACCGTTATCAAGAAGCTGTCAGCTACGGAACTCTACGGTAACGAGCAGCCGTGCAACTGGACCATCGAGGAAACCTGCCCTAAGTTCGAGGTTGGGCAGGAGTTCATCGCGCCCGAAGACGGCTCCTGCCCTGCCGGATTCTGCGCGTGGGCGTTTGCCGATCTGCACAGGGATATCACGCACCTCCGATTCGGCGGGGACTACCCCATGTGCGAGGAGAAGGGTACGGCCGTCCAGTGCTGCACGGACGGTATGCGCCCTGTGTTCTTCAAGCTTGAGCGGATGGACTAGGCGCTGACAGCGACGATCTGGTGGGTTGTGGAACTGCTGTGGAAATGAGCCACTGACGTTTTCGGCGAGCAGGGTCAGGAGGAACAAGAGCAGTGTTGTGGGTGGTGACCGGTGCCGCGGGCCACATCGGGGCCAACCTGGTTCGGTCGCTGCTGGACCGCGGTGAAACGGTTCGCGCGGTAATTCATCGAAACGCGGCGGCCTTGGAGGGTCTGGGAGTCGAGACCGTATCCGGGGACGTGGGCGACCCGGAATCGCTGAAAGAGGCGTTCCGGGACGCGGGCATCGTGGTGAACCTCGCGGCGCGCATATCTATCTCGCGGGATGCCGGGAATGTAGTTGACCCTGTGAACGTTGCAGGAACGAGGAATGTTGTGCGGGTTTGCCTGGAACGTGGCGGTCTCCGGCTTGTTCACTTCAGTTCGATCCATGCGATTGCGCAGCCTTCAGCGGGGGAAGTGACCGACGAGAACAGCCCTCTCGTCGTCGGGCGACGCGCACCCGCGTACGATCGCTCAAAGGCTCAGGGCGAGCGAGTCGTGCTCGAGGCGGTCGGCAACGGTCTCAACGCGGTGATTCTGGCACCCACGGCTGTGGTTGGTCCGTACGACTTTGGCCCCTCCTATTTCGGCAGGGTCCTGCTGGGCCTCGCCCGAAGACGAATGCCCGTCCTTGTAAGGGGTGGATTCGACTGGGTGGACGTACGGGATATCGTGGAAGCCACGCTACGGGTGGCCCTGGCGGAGCAGCCCTCCGTGAAGTACTTGTTGAGCGGTCACTGGCACTCCATCATGGAGGTATCGAGGATGGCTGGCAGGATCACGGGCTTGCCAGCGGCGTCGTTTGCGGCACCGATGCCCATCGCGCGGGTCTGCGGGAGCGCAGTCGAGCAGATGTGCAAGCTGACAGGCCGGCCGCCGCTCTTCACGGCGTGCGCCATCGACGCCCTCTCGCAGCACCCTCGGGTGAGTCACGAGAGAGCCGCCGCCGAACTCGGCTATGCGCCGCGTCCGTTTGCGGAAACGCTTGCAGATGCCTACTCGTGGTTCAAAGCGAATGGATACGTTGGCGGCGATTGCACCACGATGGGAGCATCCTCGTGAGTGAGCCGGTCCTGTTTCGCTGGCTGTTGTCGGCATGGTTCCTGGTGGCAGCGATTATCTTCGTCACACTACTTTGGTTGCCCGCTCCGTATGGCCGACATGCACGAGTAGGATGGGGGCCGACCGTGAGCGCGAGGACCGGCTGGCTGACCATGGAAGCTCCCGCGAGCCTCCTCTTTCTGTTCTGGTTCGTTACGGGCACGAATGCGGTGACCCCCGCCAGCCTCGCGTTCCTCGTTATGTGGCAGAGCCACTACGTGCACAGGGCGTTCATCTACCCTTTTACTCTTGCCGGTGGTCGACAGATGCCCGTCACCGTGGCCGCGATGGGCATACTGTTCAATAGCGTCAACGCTTACTTGAACGGACGGTACCTGTTCACGTTCTCGCGGGGCTACGATGCGGCCTGGCTGGGAGATCCCAGATTTGTTGTGGGGTTGGGGGTGTTCGTTTTCGGGTACATCGTCAATCGTTACGCGGACAGAACGCTTCGCAACGCGCGTCTCTCATCCGGCCTGCAGTATTGCCGTATAGATGAGGGTATGTTCCGCTATGTATGCTGCCCGAACTACCTTGGAGAGATACTCATCTGGTCGGGCTGGGCGCTGGCAACGTGGTCTCTTGCCGGCTTAAGCTTCGCCGTATGGACTACCGCCAACCTGGTTCCCCGTGCACGTTCGCACGCGCGATGGTGTCGCGAGCACTTCCGAGACTTCCCTCCCGGGCGCAAGGCTCTGGTTCCGGGCTTCTGGTAGGCAGACGGCAGCCCGTGCGAGGCTAGGTCAGCCTGTGGAACTTCCGGATGGTGTTTGCTCCGCGGTCCACCTTCGCATGCGTGTAGGCGACGTCTCCAACGTATATATCCCCGCGAGAATCGATGGCGATGGCGTGCGGTGCGTGGAACAGCGCCGACTCCCTGTCGGCCGTTGTGTTACCCCAGCGGCCCAGGAGTCCGCCGTCCGGCGAGAACACGCTGACGCGCATCGCCAGTTCCGAAACGAACACGTTGTTGTTCGCATCGAAGCTGATTCCTGTTGGCCTCACGACGTCGTTCCACTGTTCGAGGTAGTTGCCGTCAATGTCGAACACCTGAATGCGGCTGTTCTCGCGGTCGGCTACCAGGAGTCTGTCCATCGAATCAAGGGCTATGTCGTGGGGAAGTCTGAACTCTCCCGGGCGACCACCCGGCTCTCCCCACGAGTACTTCAAGTGGCCTTGCGAGTCAAACCTGTGAATCCTGGCGTTGCCGTAGCCGTCCGAGACGTAGATGTCTCCGTCCATTCCCTCTGTTATTCCCGTGGGGCGATTGAACGGAGGGCCACCGTGGGTGATGCTTCCCACGCCCTGCCACAGGTCCCACGCCGCCTGGTATCCGGTGTCGGAAGACTCCCCCTTCTCACCAATCTGCATCAGGAGTTCTCCCCCGAGGGTGAACTTGGCAACGACATTGGAGACATCGTCGGTACAGAACAGCGAGCCGTCGCGCGCACGCCGTGCCCCGTGAGCGCGGGAGAAGAAGCCGTGCTCCCATGACCCGACAACGTGCCCTTCGCGGTCCAGCACGACTACCGGATGCTCGCTGCGATTGAGCACGTAGACGTTGTCCGCTTCATCCGTGGCGATACCACACACGTCTCGAAAAGTCCATCCGTCGGGAAGCTTCGCCCAGTCCTCGACCAACTCAAGCTCAATACCTGCAACATGGAATCTCATCAGACACCTCCGGTGATTGTGGCGTTCGAAGGCTGTGCGGGCTAGAGACGTCGGAATTTCTGGACGGTTCTCGCTCCCTTATCGGTGCCCGCGTAGGTCTTTGATACCTCGCCAACGTAGATGTCGCCGTGCGAATCGACACCAACGGTGTGCGGCGCGAGGAAGGTCGCCTCATCCCTGTTGGCACTGTGGTTCGTGATTCGAGATAGTAGTTGACCTTCCGGAGAGAAGATGCTTACTCGCAGGCTGAATTCGGACACGTAGACGACGCCGTCTGCGTCCACCCGTATGCCTGTTGGGCGTATGACGTCGTACCATTGCTCGATGAACGTGCCATCCTGGTCGAAGACCTGGATACGGCTGTTCTCCCGGTCCGCAACCAGCAGCCTTGCCTTTGAATCCAGGGCGATGTCATGAGGCAGCTTGAACTGACCGGGCCAACCCCCTGGCTCCCCCCACGACTTGATGAGCGTGCCATCAGAGGTGAAGTGGTGTACACGGCAATTGCCATACCCGTCGGAGACGAAGATATCGCCCCGGTCATTGACGACCACTCCCGTTGGGCGGTTGAAGGGTGGTCCGGCGTGTTTAATGGTGGAGACGCTCTGATACACCTCCCATGTGCGCGTGTAGCCTGTGTCAGAGGGCTTGTCTCGCGTGCCAAGGACCAGGAGAGGATTGCCGCCGGGGTCAAACCTGGCCACGATATGGCTGCCATCGTCCGTGCAGTAGATTGAACCGTCCCTGGAGATGAAGCTCCCATGGGCGCGCTTGAAGAAACCCTCACCCCAGTGCCGTACCGGCGTGCCCTCACGGTCGAAGACTATTATGGGATAGTCGCTCCTGTTGAGAACGTATACGTTGTCGTTGGCGTCCACGGCAACCCCTCCGACGTCGATAAGCGAGGCACAGCCTTCTGGAAGCGTGGGCCAGCCTTCTACAAGTTCGTAGCGATAGTCGCCGGTGCCGTATGTCATGTTCGAGTCTCCTTGCTCCGATTGCCATCGGGTGTCGTGTGTTTGCTAGGTCGAATAGTACCAGACACGGCCTTTTGTCTACGCAATACTGGCACCGATTCGGCATGACAGGCTGGTATACTGCGCCTGTTTGTGCACTGCCCCGGGCCGGCAAGGAAACTGCAGGCCGGGCCCGCTACGTGTGAAGGAGGAAGGACAGTCATGAAGATAAGCCGGATCGAGGTCACTCCCCTGTCGGTCCCCGTCGAGAAGTCGTTCGTTGGCTCTGTTCAGTTTCGCGAGTTCAATCCCATCGTGGTCGAGGTGTTCACTGATGAGGGACTCAGTGCACACGGTCTGACGATGGTATTCAACGCACTCAATGTCAAGCCTCTGAAGGCCTGTGTCGAAGCCGTGGCCGAGACGGTCATCGGTCTTAATGTCTTCAATTGGGCGCAGACCTGGGACACGGCATGGAAGATGGCCTCTCGCATCGGACACAACAACTTCGGGGTCTTTTCTCTGGCGGCTGTGGATATGGCGCTCTGGAACCTCAGGGCGAAGGCGCTCGAAATGCCGCTTGCCACACTGCTGGGTGGGTACAGGGACGAGGTCCCGGTATATGCCAGCAACTACCTGTGGCGGGACAGGACAGTCGACGAACTTCAGAAAGAAGCCTCTGCTCTCGTGGCAGAGGGCTTTCCTGCGGTGAAGATGCGTATGGGTTGGAAATCAAGCAAAGAAGACATCGCGCGCCTCGCTGCAGTGCGTGAGGCAGTCGGGCCTGACATTGACATAATGGTCGACGTGCTCTGGGTGTGGGGTGTGCCAGAGTCCATCATGATGGGCAGGCAGATGGAGAAGTACGGCGTGTACTGGCTGGAGGACCCGATTCCCAGTCACAACGTTGAAGGCCTGGCCGAGATCGCTGCGGCCCTTGACATGCCCGTGGTCTCAGGTGAGGATGTGGCTTTGAAACGCGGGTTCCGTCGGTTGTTTGAGCAGAAGGCGACTGACATAGCGATGATTGATGTGCAGGCGGTCGGCGGCGTGACCGAATGGATGAAGGTCGCGGCCATGGCGGAAGCCTACAATCTGCCTGTAGTCAGCCATCTCTTCGATGAGTTCTCGCTGCACCTTGTGGCCGCCATTCCTAACGGAATATGGACGGAACACATGCCGTGGTGGGAGTCCATCTACCAGGAACCGCCCCAGCCGAAGAACGGGACCATCAAGGTGCCGCAGGTGCCTGGCATCGGCTACGAGCTCGACCGCGACGCAATGAGACGATTCGCGATGTAGGTGCGCCGTCCGAAACGTGGGCGTCCCAAGCATGCCGGGCGGCCACCATTTCACCTGGGGGCTCTTCGGGCAGGGCGCCTAGCCTTGTCTCACAAGGTGGGTGGTCCAGTCTTCGTCGACCCACAACCCGATTACGGGTACAGAGTAGCCCCAGGCTTTCACCTGCGCGATTGAGAGGTCGAGCTGGTCCATCTGTGTATCCCTGTCCACGGGATTGCCGGCACAGTCGTAGTGGGCAACGATGGCAATCAGCGTGGAGCCATGCTTGTGGACCGAGATGTCGGTTCTGTGCTTGATCGACTCAACTGCACTGTCGGGCTGCAGCTCGGCCAATATCTTGATGGGCCCTGGCTCGGTAATGGTGTCGACATAGGCGACGCCGTATTCCTGACGCATCCAGTCGTTCACCGGCAGTTGTACCCGTCCGTCCATGCAATTGATGGTGGTCGAGAATGATGAGTGTTGGTCCACTTCTGTTCCTTTCCAGCCAGTGAGTGCTCTCTCACGGGAGCCGAAGGCCGTGGCCCTCGACTCCCGGGAACATGCCTAGTTGGTCTTCGGGGGCTTCAACAGAGCGACCGAGAGGACGGCTCCCACCACCGCGAGAGCGGCCACAATCATGAACGCCGTATCATAGCTGCCGAAGAGGTCTTTGGACTGACCGGAGATGATGTTGGCGAGTATGGCGCCGATGCCATAGGCGAAGAAGACCACGCCGTAGTTCCTGGCGTAGTTCTTCGGGCCGAAGAAGGCTGCCGTGGAAGTGGGCGCGATGGCCAGCCATCCACCGAGGCAGAGCCAGAGGGCGGCGAAACACACGACATACAGGACCGTCGTTCCGGGGCCGGCCTGAAGCATGATGAGGGAGGCGACCAGGATGACGGCCATGGACAGCGTGGCAGCCCACCTGGGTGTCAACTTGTCTGTCAGTGAGCCGAAGAGAGGTCGGCCTGCACCGTTGAAGATGGCGAATACGCCGACGAGGGCCGCCGCAAAACCGGCATCAACCTTGATGATTTCGGTGGCAACCGGGCTGGAGATGCCGATGGCCATGAGGCCCGCCAGACAGCCGATCGTGTAGGTCAGGAACAGTCCCCAGAATGTTGACGTCTTGACCATGAGGTTGGTTTCGATTTCGGGGCGGGCGCCTGCGCCCGCTGCATTAGCTTTGGTTCCCGCGGGTTTCCAGTCCGATGACGGGAATCGCATGAGGGAAGAGAGCAGGATCACGATGATGAGGAAGGCGATGCCCATCATGAGGAAGGTCTGCAAGGGCCCGTTGGCCGCGATGAGAGGGCGGGCAAGGTTGGCGGTCACGAAGGGTGAGCCACCGAAACCTGCGATTGTCAGTCCGACCGCGAGCCCCTTCCTATCAGGAAACCATCGCGTGGCCACTGCAAGCGGGCCTCCATAGGCGAGGCCGACACCTGCGCCTCCGATGACGCCGTACGAGAGAACCAGTGCCCAGATGCTTGGGATTGCCACAGGGAGGATGCCGGAGAGTATCCAACCCCCGCCAACGAGAGAACCTCCGATGATGCCCACCTTCTTGGGGCCTACGCTGGTCAGCAGACGGCCGCCGAAGAACATCAGGATGGCGAATGTGGCCAGGAACACCATGAATGGCAGGCCACTTTCGAACGTGCTTGTGTTGAACAGGTCCTGCACGGGATTGCGAAAGACGCTATACGCGTACACACTCCCGAGGCAGATGTTGATCAGGAAGCCAGCGGCAACGAAAAGCCATCTGCCTTTGTCCGCTGGCATTCCGAACAGGTGTTCGCCGGAATCGGTCATTGGATGTCCTCCTTGGTGGTCACGCGGGACCGGTTGCTGGGCGCCAATAGTACCGTACTCATGTTTGTGTTGTCGCCCCCCCCCCTGCCGTCCCTGCCGGCCTAACCTGCAGGGAATCATGTGGTTTATGATGTTGCCATTCTGCCAGCAGGGGCATGTGTGAAATGGCCTTGATGATTCCCTCAGAGGTACCGGATTCAGGAACGAGTCGCGCGGAACGCGAAGTTTTCGAGGTGATGCGTGATGGCCTGGACGACCGGTTCACGGTCTTCCATTCATTCAAGTCGGTCTCTCGCAATCGTGAAGACAAGCTGCTCGATTCCGAGATAGACTTCCTTCTCCTCACTCAGGAGCGTGGCCTTCTGGTCGTTGAAGTCAAAGGTGGTCCGGTAGCATTCGACGGCCAGCGCGGTCGGTGGTACCAGGGCGACAAGGCGATTCGCGACCCGTTCGCTCAGGCGAGCGCGAACGCCCACAAGCTCCGCCACTTCATCGATGAACGAGTGGGCAGAAGTCTGCCGCTGCCCATCGGCTACGCCGTGTGCTTTCCTAACTCATACGGCGAACCAGCCATTCTTCCTCCCACCGCCTCTCGGGACACCCTGATGACGGGGAAAGACCTGGACAATTTCAGTGCGGCAGTCGCCAGGGCGTACTCTGCGTCCAGAGCCTATGACCGAATGCTATCCGACAAGGACATGGAAGCCTTGCGCGTCGCCATCATGCCGTACTGCGAGTTTGGCATGTCCTTGCCGGAACAGATCGCTCAGGCGGAGCGGAAGCTGTTCACCCTGACCGAGGAGCAGTGCCGCATGCTCGACTTCATTCGGAACAGGCGAGTGGCGCTCATCCAGGGATGCGCCGGCTCCGGGAAGACGGTAATGGCGGTCAAGAAGGCGCAGGAGTTGGCTCAGCACGGCAACCGGGTGCTGCTACTGGCATACAACCAGTTGATTGGCGAACGGCTGAAGGAGGCTGTGCAGGAGTGCGATGGTGTGACGGCGTCAACCTACCATGACTACTGTCTTGCCGCACTACAGGCGGCAGGACGTGTACCGGGCGGTCCGCTTGACCACAACTACTACACGCAGGTGGTGCCTCGGGCCTTCCTGGCGCTCGTGAGTCAATCGCCTCTTGTGTACGACGCACTGGTCGTCGACGAGGGACAGGATTTTCGGCGGGAGTACTGGGAGTCCCTGGGGTATCTCGTGCGGGAAGATGGATACCGGTACATCTTCTACGATCCCGATCAGAATGTGTTCGGGACGGATATGCAGTTTCCCATCGACGAGCCACCTTTTGTACTCGTAGATAACTGCCGCAACACGAGGAAGATATGCGAGTTTGTGCGTTCGTGCACTGGCCGGGAGATGCGTCCGATGACGGGCGTGCCCGTTGGCATGTCGGTGCAGCAGTTCGTGAACCAATCGCCCGTTGGTAGACGTCGCCATCTCGGGCAGATACTCGAGTGGCTTGTCACCGACCAACACGTGAGCGCAGACCGTATTGTCGTGCTTGGAGGGCACGGCATCGAAAAGACGTGTGTTCCGCCCGACGGGCGAATCGGTAGGTTCATGGTGAGCCAGACCGGAGATGCGGGGCCGAATGTCGTGCGCTACTACACGTACATGAAGTACAAGGGGTGCGAGGCGGACGCGGTAGTGCTGCTGGATGTCGACCCCGCCGACGAGCGCTGGTCAGACCTGGCCGTCTACACAACCGCCAGCAGGGCGAAGTTCCTGCTGTTCGTTCTCAGGGTCGGCTGAATCCGCTACCGTCCGCTGCCATCCCGCCCCTTGCTGGCGCTACAGCGGCA
>Ga0180432_10011295_pt1 | contig 10548 bp, 7 predicted proteins | sample SS_ome_10_FD_132414 | JGI IMG/M metagenome (GOLD analysis project Ga0180432, IMG submission 132414) | Hypersaline lake sediment archaeal communities from the Salton Sea, California, USA - SS_1_MS_2 metaG | ecosystem: Environmental > Aquatic > Non-marine Saline and Alkaline > Hypersaline >...
AACGCCGGCCCTCTTGCCTACTTCCCTGCCTCCGCAGGCAACTCCGCCGCAAGCATGCCCCTCAAACGCGCATACGCCCTGATGGCTTCCACAATCAGCCACAATTCCAGCGCGAGTATCACCCCCGAAACGGCGCTCAGGAACCAGTTGTCCTTCGCGATGAATCCCGTGAGATTCCCGATCATCGCCCAACCCGTGAACGCGATCACAAAGAGCATCGGCACCAGTGTGTAGACAATCGGCTTTCCCCGTTTGGCAAGGTAGAGCGTGACCGTGACGAGTGCAAGTCCGGCAAGAAGCTGATTAGTCGTGCCGAAAAGGGGCCACAGCCGCAGCCCGCCCTTGCCTCCCTGCTGAGAGAACGCCAGAGCCGCCGCGCTGACAACGGCGACGGAAGTGGCGGGATGCGTGCGCCCGATGAAGGGCACGTTGTGAGCCTGTGCAAGCTCCGAGACCACGTATCTCTGGATCCTCGTCGCCGTGTCCAACGTCGTCCCTGCAAAGCTCACCAGCACTACTGCGACAATGGTTGCAGCCAGGTCCCTCGGGATACCCAAAGCGGCAATCAGATTCGCCGCCCCTTCCACGAAGGCTCCGACCTTCGCGCCCAGCCCTTCCGCCGCACCCCAACTTGCGTACTGCGCAGACCACGCCGCCGTCCCAGTCAATACTTCCCCTCCATGCTTCAGCCCCAGTCCCACGCCCGCAGCCACGGCCACCAGCGCTACTGTGGCAAGGGCACCCTCCAGGAGCATCGATCCGTAGCCTATGGATTTGGCGTCGGCTTCGCAGGCGAGTTGTTTGGAAGTGGTACCGGAGGCGACCAGACTGTGGAATCCCGAAATAGCCCCGCACGCGACCACCACGAAGAGGAAAGGAATCATGCTCGGCGCACCCACGGGGTTTGCATTCAACGCGGGGGCGACGATAGCCGGTCTCGCCACCACCAGCCCGACAAAGATCACCGCGAGTCCGATGTACAGCTCGTGTGAGTTTATGTAGTCGCGCGGCTGCAGTAGCCTGTGAACCGGCAGCGTGGACGCAACGTAAGCGTATACGAATAGAACCCCTATCCAGAAAACCAGAGGTGAAACCGAGTAGCCGCCGAATCGAAACACTGGGTCGCTCAACTCCACCGGAAATCGCGTCCCCACGTATATGCTCGCGTACATCAGAATCACCGCTACTACCGACCAAAGGATCGCGTTTCCTTTTTGCCTGTAAAGCATGTACCCCAGCCACAGCGCCAGCGGAATCTCGAACCATATGGGGAAAATGGAAGCCGGGTACATGTTGAACAGCGCCGCGATGACCATCACGAAAACCGCCAGCACCACCCACACCAAGAAGAAGATGATCAGCAGGAAGAGGGTTCTCGCCGTCGAGCATATCACCCCTTGCGACACGTCTCCTATAGAACGGCCTCTGCACCTTGTCGACACCACCAGCGACCCCAGGTCGTGAACGGCTCCGATGAATATCGACCCGAACACGATCCATAGCAATGCCGGCAGCCATCCCCAGATCACCGCAATCGCGGGGCCCAGTATCGGAGCCGCCCCCGCGATTGACGTGAAGTGGTGCCCGAACAGAATATGCCGCTTTGTCGGAACATAATCGTGCCCGTCCGACAACTCCTCTGACGGACACTTACATAACTCCCCCAGGTTGAATATCCTTTTCGAGATGAACGTTCCGTACAAGGCGTAGGCGAGTATGAACGCAACAAACGCGGACGCCGCAATCAGTACGCTTCCCAATTTCGACCTCCTTGCTGCCGTTATCGGCGGATTCTATATCAGATGTCGCTATGCCTGCAAGGCCGAACCGCGTCCCATTCCGATTGACACTGCTGCGCGTCACGAATAGAATTCAGGCTGCGTCGTCTGGAGGCGCCATGCCTATAAGTATCTACAACACGCTTTCGAGGGGAAAAGAGGCATTTGTCCCCGTGGTCCCGGGGAAAGTCGGCATCTACGTGTGCGGCGTGACTCAGTACGACTCAGCACATATTGGTCACGGCCGAGTTGTGGTGGTCTACAGCGCCGTGGTCGGCTACCTCCGGAGACGAGGCTACGACGTCACCTACGTCTGCAACCACACCGATGTTGACGACAAGATAATCAACCGCGCGCGAGACGAAGGCAAGGATCCCATGGACGTCGCCGAGTTCTACATCGCCGAGTACGAGCAAGATGTGGATGCGCTCAAGGTGCTCAAACCCGACGTCGAGCCGCGCGCCACCGAACACATCCCCGAAATCGTCGCTCTTGTGAATATCTTGATCGATAAAGGCTACGCCTACGAAGCCGATGGGGATGTGTTCTTCGACGTCCAGAAGTTCGACGGGTACGGTAAGCTTTCCGGACAGAACCTTGCGGAGTTGGAAGCCGGCGGGCGGGTCGAACCAAGCCCCAAGAAGCGCAATCCCCTGGACTTCGGCTTGTGGAAGGCCTCCAAGCAGGGAGAGCCGGCCTGGGACAGCCCCTGGGGCCCGGGGAGGCCCGGCTGGCACATCGAGTGTTCCGCAATGTCCATGAAGTATCTCGGCAGCACTTTTGATATCCACGCCGGCGGGCCGGAGCTCATATTCCCTCATCACGAGAACGAGGTGGCCCAGAGCGAGTGCGCCACCGGCAAGCCGTTCGCCAAGTACTGGATGCACCACGGTACGCTCGATTTCGCGGGCGACAAGATGTCCAAGTCCATAGGCAACGTCATCACCATCCGCGACTTCCTCGCGCAACATCCCCCCGAGGTCCTAAAATTCATTTATCTTCGTAACCATTACCGCAGCCCCATAAAATTTTCTGATCAAACCGTCCGCGAGGCCGAAACGGCCCTGGAGAGGCTGTACTCAACATTGGCGGAGGCCATGGAAATTGCCGACGAAGCCCAACCTAGACTTCCCGGTCGGCACTCGGCGCCGGTGGTTCCCGCTGTCCACAAGCTGCCGGAGTTATTTGATGAAGCCATGGATGACGATTTGAACACGGCGCAGGGTATCGCGCACATATTCGACCTCTTGCGGAGCCTCAACCAATATATCGCCGAAGTGAGGGACAATCCGACCAAAGGCGATCGGGGGGTCCTTGCTGCGGCAGTGGGAGCCATACGAGGCGTCGGCGGATCGATCAGCCTCTTCCAGGAAGATCCTCAGCAATTCCTCATGGAACTGGCGGAGAAACGGGGCCGGGGACTTCGCATCCGCGAGGAAGACATCGTGCGCCTAATCGCTGAACGCGCCGACGCCCGCGACAATAAAGACTACCGTCGCGCCGACGAAATCCGAAGCTATCTTCTTGGCCAGGGTGTCGTATTAGAAGACAGGGCCGGGGGAACAACATGGCGGCTGGTATCGGAATGAGGGCGCTCAGCGCCCCTCCCGACCCTTTGCTCGTCCTTCAAAGTCGGGCCTTCCCCCAGACTGTGGACCAGAAGATTCATTCGGCCGGTTTGTCTGCCCGGTACTTTGGCTCCAGACGCAGGTTGTTTCGCGCCGTCTCGCAGCAGCCGTGCCCACTTGTCCTTTCGCATTGGAACTCGGCCCAAAGGGACTCCTTTTGTTTGCTGCAGGGTATCCAGGGCGTCGAACCCGCCGCGTTAACAGTGCTGCTTGCTCCTGCCATCGATAACGCTCGGCTCGGCCAGGCGTATTCCGCCGGCGCAACTGCCTGCGTGGACGATTATCGCAAGCTCACTCGCGCGCTCAGCAGCGCGCGTGGCCTTCGCGACCGGTTGATCACTTACGACGTGACGCTCCAGCGTTTTCGCGCCTTCCACAAGAGCCTCTCCAGGCTGTCTTTGGATTTGCCGCCTTCTTCCGACATCCTGTCCAACATCCTGGGGCAAGTCCGAGTTGTCATGGCGTATGACCGCGCCGCCGTGGTGCTCAGGAAAGGCGAGCGATTTGTGCTGATCGCCGCCGCGGGCATTCCGGGGCTGGGGGAACAGCTCCGCGAGACGGAGTTTCCTCCGGATGTTGTTCCCTTGCTCGCGAGGCTCATTGCGGCCGGCGAGCCCCGCCTTGTTGCCGGTCCCGCCCCCATTTTCGATCACTCGTTCGGCTGCGCCCTCATTGCCCCCATGCTCCTCCCGCCCCACGTGGAAGGAGCTTTGTTGCTGATGAGCCGCCGCCCGGATGAATACACCAATGCCGATATGAGGCAGGCAGGCTTACTTTCGGATCGCTTCGCTTTGGCATTGAGCAACTTGTGCTACTACGAGGAATTGTCGAAAGAAGCCCGAAGGCTCACCTCCCTGCTGGAGACCAGCGCAGAGCTCTCTCAGGCCCAGAGCGTGGAGGCGATGCTGGAGCTTGCCGTTACCGAAGCCGCTCGTCTCACCTCGAGCAAGATATGTACCGTAAGGCTCGTCGAGGGGGATTTTCTCACCGAAGGGGTCGCCCACGGCTACCTGCATCCCCTGTCCCGACTGCACCGCATTCGGATCGACGATAGGCTGTCCTCGATCGTCCACGACTTGCACCCCCTCATTATCAGCGATCTGATGGAAGACCCCGGGCTTCCTCCCTCCAGAAGGGAACGCTCGGTCCGCGAGGGGGTGCGTGCGTTCTTGGGCGTTCCAATGGTGCACCGGGGGAGGGGAATAGGGGTGTTTAGTCTGTACAAATCCGGACCGCACCACTGGTCGGAAGATGAAATCACCCTGGCTGGAGCCCTTGCCGCGCGAACCGCGGATGAGATCAATAGCTTGAGGTCGTACCGTCGCCTCGCTCACCCATCTGCCTGAAAGCCACCCACCCCCATCGTCCTACGTTGCGTACTTCCTTCGCACTGTGTATCGGGCGGGCTATTTGATCAGAGAGAATTTCTCTCTCGGAGAGTTGCAGATGGGGCACTTACCGGGGGGGTCGCCGATTACCGTATTGCCGCACACCTGGCACACGTAGATAGGTGCTGCGTCCAAGTCCTTTCCGCCTTTCACGGCCTGGGACGCTTGCTTGTAGAGCGAATGGTGGATTCTCTCGACCGCCAGAGCGTTGCTGAAGGATATCGCAGCGCCGCGATTCCCCTCGCTCTCGGCTTCAGCCAGGAATTTCGGATACATTTCCTGGAATTCGAACCCTTCGCCCTCCATGGCGGCCAGGAGGTTCTTGGCGGTGTCTTTCACGCCCTCCATAACCTTGAAATGAGCATGCGCATGAACCGTCTCGGCATCCGCCGCCGCCCGAAAAAGCTTTGCTACCTGTGGCAATCCATCCGCATCCGCTCGCTTCGCAAAAGCCAGATACTTCCGGTTCGCCTGGCTTTCCCCGGCAAATGCTTCCTCCAGGTTTTCACTTGTTGCCATCGTCACATACCCCCCGCTTGTAAGGACTTTCTCTTTGCCGGGGAGCCCCGTGCTCCCCTTCTCTCGCCTCTCTAAACGCTCGTCGCGCCGCACTCACCCAGGACGGCAACCCGGGCGTTCAGTTCACTCGGCTATACCCACCTCTTGAGCTATGTCCACGAGTTCTCGTCGGCTCAACTCCTCCAGAGCCTTGCCGCGCTCCTTGAGCTTCTCGTTGAACTTCAGCGACTTTTCCTGCATGTGCTCGTGGGTCTCCTGGGACCCGCCGAAAAGCAGGAAATTCTCCCCGCGCGTGAACCGCTTGTGCCCGTCCTTGCAGTCCAGCCCCAGCCCGAGAATCCACGCCTTCTCTCGTTTTGTGGACATGCCGCACGTCCCCGCGAGCTTTGCTTGACTAGTTCTTAACCATGCTGTTATTATCCCATCGGGTCTTACCCACGTCAACTTTAGAAAGACGAGCGCCTCCACGTGCCAAGGCTCACTGTCAGGGACTTCGACCTCAGGAGCACCGTCGAATGCGGTCAGCTCTTCACCTACGCTCGCTTGGGCGAGTGGTATTACATCACGGGGCAACAAAAACTGTTTGCGATCAGGCAGAGGGAAAGGGAGGTCGAATATCGAGGGGTGGACGAAGGTTTCATTCGCCGGTTCTTTAGACTCGATGATGACTTGGTCGATATAAGGCGATCGCTGAAGAAGGACCCGATAGTCGCCCGCGCTTTTTCCGAGTCCATGGGACTCAGGCTGGTCCGGCTGGAACTGTGGGAAGCGATCGTGGGCTTCATCTGTTCCCAGGCGTGCAACATCCCGCGGATAAGGACAGTCCTCAAGGCGATAGCCGAAGCATGGGGTGGGAGAGTCGAGCTCGACGGATTCGTGATGTATCTCCTTCCTCGCCCCCAGGCCCTCCCGGGCGAAGCCAAGCTGCGGGAAGCCGGTGCCGGATTCCGCGCGCGCTACCTCAAACAGGCAGCGGAGCGCGTCGATGATGCGCTGTTGGACCGTTTGCGGCGCATGGACTACCATTCGGCCCGTCGTACGTTGCTTTCCATTCCCGGCGTCGGCCCGAAAATCGCCGATTGTGTGTGTCTCTTTTCGCTCGGATTTCTCGCGGCTTTCCCCATAGACACGTGGATTCGCAAGATGATGCGAGATTTCTATTTCCACGGCTCGAACGCGACAGACCAGCGGATCAGAGACTTCGGCCAAGCCCACTTCGGGGAATACGCCGGTTACGCACAGCAGTACCTTTACGCCTTCTACAGGAGGTGCCCGCTGGAGCGATGGAACGCCGCAGCCGCAGATGGTAGAATGCACTTCCCTTCAGGCCGGAACGCCGAAAGGTAAGCAATGGGGTCGGAACGATTCGTCCATCTTCATGTTCACAGCCACTACAGCCTCCTCGATGGCGCTGCCCTCCTTGAAGACCTCGTTGATCGCACCCGCGAACTGGGAATGACCGCTCTCGCAGTGACCGACCACGGCAACATGTTCGGAGCCGTCGAGTTCTACAAGAAGGCCTCGCGAGCAGGCATAAAGCCGATCATTGGGTACGAAGCCTACGTCGCCCCCGGCAGCCGATTTAACCGGGACTCGCAGGGGATGAAGGACAGCTCTCGCCACATCACTCTCCTCGTCCAAAACGAGACTGGATACAAGAACCTGATAAAGCTTGCTTCCCTCGCCTTCATCGAAGGTTTCTACTATAGGCCGCGGATCGACAAGGAGCTGCTCGCCGCTCATTCCGAAGGGCTCATCTGTCTAAGCGGTTGCCTTCAGTCAGAGCTGTGTAACCTCCTCGTGCGGGACGAATTCGACCAAGCCCTCAAAGTGGCGGAATGGTTTAGGGACGTTTTCGGTCCCGATCGCTACTACTTGGAGATTCAGGACTCCGGCCTGGAAGAGCAAGCCACCTGCAACCCGCTCCTGGCTGAGATTGCCAAGAAGCTGAGTCTCAAGCTGGCGGCCACCAACGACATCCACTACCTGAATCGCGACGACCACGAGGCCCACGACATCCTCCTGTGCATAAACACCGGGCGCTTCGAGTCCGACGAGGACCGTCTAAGGTTCCCGAACAACGAGTTCTACTTCAAATCCCCCGAGCAAATGAGAGAAGCTTTCGCGGATTTCCCTGACGCGGTCACCAACACGGCTGACATCGCCGACATGTGTGAGTTCAGCATTGATTTCAAGCAGCGCCACTATCCGACATTCGACCCGCCTGCCGGGAAGACCAACGAAGCCTATCTCCGCGAAATGTGTGAAGCCGGCCTACGGCTCCGCTACTCCAACATCAACGACGACATAAGGGCCCGACTCGACAGGGAACTCGACGTCATCTGCGGCAAGGGTTATGCCGACTACTTCCTCATAGTGTGGGACTTCGTCCACTTCGCCAGGCAAAAGGATATCCCCGTCGGCCCGGGAAGGGGCTCAGCCGTCGGAAGCCTCGCGTCCTTCTGCTTGGGCATCACCGATGTCGACCCCATCCGATACAACCTGCTGTTCGAACGATTCATGGACCTCGAGCGAATGGAACGGCCTGACTTCGACATAGACTTCTGCGAACTCAGACGGGCCGAAGTGATCAATTACGTCCGAGAGAAGTACGGCGCTGACTGTGTGGCCCCCATCATCACGTTCGGCACGATGGCGGCCAGGGGCGTGATACGTGACGTCGGCAGGGCCATGCAGGTGCCCCTGGCCGAGGGCGACAAGCTGGCGAAAAAGGTGCCCTCCACACTAGGGATCACGCTTGACGAGGCCCTGCAGCAGGAGCCGGAGTTGCGGCAGACGTACGAAACCGAGCCGTGGGCCAAGCGCCTGTTCGATATAGCCGGAAAGCTCGAAGGCCGATGCCGTCACGCTTCCAAGCATCCAGCCGGAATCATCATCGCCGACAAGCCCCTCATCGAATACATACCTCTCTACAAGAGCGACGGGGACATCACCACCCAGTATGCGTGGGAAATCTGTGACGAGCTCGGAATGCTCAAGGCCGACTTCCTCAGCTTGCGGACGCTTACCATCATGGACACCGCCATAAAGCTCATAGCGGAGAACCGCGGCGTGAACGTGAACCTCGCCGAACTCCCCCTCGATGACAAGAAGGTCTACGAGATGCTGGGTCGCGGCGAAACGAAAGGAATATTCCAGCTCGAGTCCGGGGGGTTCCGTGACATGCTCGTCCGCGTGATGCCCGAACGAATCGAAGACCTGATTCCGCTGGTTAGCCTCTACCGCCCGGGACCCTTGGGAAGCGGACTCACCGAGGAGTTTATACGCCGCGCACACGGCAGAGCCGAAGTGGCCTACGACCACCCTCTGCTTGAGCCTATCCTCGAAGAAACGCACGGCATCATGATCTACCAAGAGCAGATCATGCAAATACTCAACACCCTTGGCGGCATACCTCTGGCAAGAGCCTACAAGGTCATACAGGCAATAGGCAAAAAGCAGGCGGATGTGATAGAGCAAAGCCGCGAACAATTCATCGAAGGGGCCCGCGCGAATCACGTTCCCGAGAAAAAGGCGGTCGAGATATTTGACCGGATCAGCTATTTCGCCAGCTACGGATTCAACAAGTCCCACTCCGCCGCTTACGCTCACGTCACCTATCAAACCGCGTACCTCAAGACCCGCTTCCCGCATGAGTTCATGGCAGCCTTGTTGACTTGCGAGATGGGTAGCTCGGACAAGGTCGTCGAGTACGTCGAGGAATGCAAGCGCCTTGACATCAAGGTGCTTCCGCCTTCAGTGAGTGAAAGCAGCGCGGGCTTCAGTGTTGTCGGTGACTGCATACGCTTTGGTCTGGGAGCGATAAAAAACGTTGGGTTGAAGGCCATCGACTCCATCGTTGACGCCCGCACAAGACAAGGCCCTTTCCGTTCAATCTTCGACCTTTGTGAACGCATCGACCTGCGTCTCGTCAACAAGAACGTGCTGGAAGCTCTCATAAAGGCCGGCGCGCTTGATTGCCTCAATGCCAGGAGAGCGCAGCTTTGGGCCGTGGTGGATCACGCTCTGCAGTTCGGGGTCGAAGCGCATCGCGACCGGCAACGGGGACAGCGCACGCTGGCAGATTTCTTCCAGCAGTCCGCTTCCCCCGGCGAGGCCGAGACGCTTCCCAACCTCCCCGAATGGCCTGAGCCGCAACTCCTTACCAACGAGAAGCAAGCCCTTGGCTTCTACATCAGCTCGCACCCGCTCGCTAAGTACGAGGAGCTATTCAGCCGATTGTCTACTGCCGCCATATCCGGGCTCTCCACACTCGCTGACGGGCAGTCGGTCGCCCTGGGCTGCATGATTGCCGATTACAGGAGGCGCATCACCAGGAACGGCCCCACCCCTGGCCGCCCAATGGCGCACCTTACTCTCGAGGACCTTAGCGGGACGTGCGAGGGCGTCCTGTTCCCGGAAAGCTACTCCAAGTTCGGCCACCTGGTGGAGAAGGACCGCGTGGTCCTCGTGAAAGGAACGCTCGACCTGCAAAGGGAGCCTCCTAACATCCGAATCAACGAGATGGCAGCCGTCGAAAAGGCCGCAAAGCGGCTCGCGGATGATCTTACAGTCGAAGTAGCTGCACCTCACGCAGACGACCGCTTCCTGTACTCCCTTCGGGATGTCATCGACAGACACCGAGGGCGCTGCGGGGTCTGTCTTCTTGTGCACGACCCTTCCGGGCGCGATCGGCTAATTCGGCTCAGCGGGGCGCTATCGGTCGACCCGAGTGACGAACTCATCAGGGAAATCCGGAGCCTGGCTCCCGGTGTCAGCGTAAGCTTCGGTCGCGCTTCCGGGTAGGCCATTGCGCTTGACACGCGACCTGCTCAACGGTATCGTACATTGGGCGCTTCAGGAGGTCTCCTGGGCGCTGATATGAGCCAAGGTCTTTGCTCCGCGACAGCGGGAGCCGGTATGGCGCTCTTCAAGAAAAAGCCCAAGCAGCAAAAGCGCAAGATACTCATTGCCGAGGACAGCGACTTCCAGAGGGGTATACTGAAGGCCATTGTGGAGTCCGAGCCCGCTTTTAACGTCGTGGAGGCCCGCGACGGAGAGGAAGCCTGGAAGATCATCGAAAAACAGAAACTGGACCTGGTCCTTCTCGATGTGATGATGCCCAAGATCAACGGCTTGGACATCTGCTTCCGGATGAAGAACGACACTCGCTTCATGGGTATCCCGGTTATGATCGTGACGGCGTCCTCGAAAGACACCGGGAAAAGCGACGAA
>Ga0180432_10011296_pt1 | contig 10548 bp, 8 predicted proteins | sample SS_ome_10_FD_132414 | JGI IMG/M metagenome (GOLD analysis project Ga0180432, IMG submission 132414) | Hypersaline lake sediment archaeal communities from the Salton Sea, California, USA - SS_1_MS_2 metaG | ecosystem: Environmental > Aquatic > Non-marine Saline and Alkaline > Hypersaline >...
CGATGATGAGCTAAACCGGCAGATGTTGCGCCAGGAAAAGGCATGGAAAGGCTCCGAGGGAGGAGTCCTGGTAGTTGTGTCGGCGGAAACCGGCAGGAAGATATCTATCCAAAAGATAGCCGGAATTCCTGTCTGGGATGGAATGATCGCAACGCAGGAGAAGCTCTACATGGCGTTGCAGGACGGCAGCGTCCTATGTATGGGGGCTGAGAGCAATTGATCCAGGATACCTCGCTCCGGCTGAGATGGTATAACTGTATGGGATGTCCTTAGTTCAACGACCGACCAAATTACAGAGTGGAGACAACAACATGTTACGAGTTGTATCAAGTTTTGCGGTTTGTCTTATCATCGCGCCGTTGCTCGCAGGGAAGGATTATTATGTTTCTCTAGGAGGTGAAGACACTGCAGACGGCAGCAAATCCAGGCCGATCAGGTCAATCGCTGTAGCCGCATCAAGAGTTTCAGCCGGAGACACAGTCATTCTCCGGGAAGGCCGTTACGCCGAACCTGTTGTCATCACTGGTTTGTCGGGATCCACGGACAAGCCGATAGTCATCAAATCATACCAGGGAGAAAGGGCCATCTTTGACGGTACCGACGTGCTCGACGGCCAATGGAAACTCATAACGCCCGGATCATCCGAAGGCAAGCTAATCCAGGAAGCGCAATGGAAACGTATCGGAGATAACGAGTTGTATGCCATGCGCCTCAATCGGGACATCTATGCACTCATTTACGATGATCATCTGATGAGCGATGCGCGCTGGCCGAACGCCCGCTGGGATGATCCCTGGCGGCTGGATCGCTATATGGTGCTGCGGCGCGCTGCCGAAGGCAGCAAATCCGGTGAAATACACGATGGACTGCCGACCGAAAACGCGCTGGAAGAATCGGAAAAATGGATACACTACGACCGAAGCAAGCTTAAGCATCGTGAGGAGTCGCTGGCCGACACCGGACTGGACTTCACCGGCTCCAGCGTTCTGCTCAGCTCGTTCTGGACCAGTTTTGGAACACGCGTCACAAATCACCATGCCGGGCGCAATTACTTCATGTTCGACACGGAATTCCGCGATAGTGGCAGTCTGCGAAGTGAGGCGATCCGGTTCATCATCAATCGAGTCGACTGGGACAATCCCAGAGTGTTCACAAGAAGCACTCACGGCGGTATTCATTACTTCCTGATGGGATTGCCGGCCCTGGACATTCCACAGGAATGGTTTTACCACAAGTCAAGTAAAACACTCTATTTCATTAGTCCTGACGGCAAAGCGCCCGTCCCCGGAAGAGCTCGCGTTAAGCGGCGGGACCATCTTCTGGTTATCAGGGATTCCGAGAACGTCCACGTAAAGGGCATTGAATTCTGCGGAGCATCCGCTCTCTTGCAGGACTGTACCTATAGCCGCATCGAGGACTGTAATTTCCATTTCTCAGCCTACAACAAATTCGCACTCGGCAATTACGATATGCCCGTGACGACTCAGATCGACAACTCGCGCAGCAAAGGTACCGAGACTTACGACAATTCTCTGACCAACTGTCAGTTCCGGTATCTTGACGGAAATGCATTTAAAGGCAGCAGTGCCGGCTTGACGGTCGATAATGTCTTGATATATCAAACCCAGATGACAACTCTGGGAAACGACTCCCGGTCTGCGAGCCTCGATAATCCGCTACTGGTCCGGCGAGTTACGCTCAGTGATGTCGGAGCTTCCGTCGGCATCAAGGGCGGTGGAATCGATTCTGTCTACGAATTGAACAATCTACAGCGGTTCGGCGGTCTGCAATACGACGGAGCCAGTCTCCAGGTGGGCGGTACGGAACAAAAAATCTACCGGTGGAACTGGTCGCACGACCATCCCAAGTTCTCCTACAGATTTGATACGGCCAAGTACGGCTCAGAAGCGACACACGGCGAAATGAGTTTCAACGTAGCCTGGAATACCCCAGGTGGATATATGGTCAAGGGCGACAAGCACCTCCTTCACAACAATCTCCTGCTGGGCGAGGAAAGCTGTGTCTATTTGTTCAACCTTCCTGAATGGGCAAGCTCGAACCGGCACAGTCTGGCGGCCAACAATGCCGCACCTGCTTTTTGGGCTGACAGGGGTAAGGGCAAGGCTGAAATGCTCGCAATGCTCAGAAACAACGTCACTGACGGGATTACTCAATACCTGCGCGATCCGGCGAACCTGGACTTTCGGCCGAGGAAAGACAGCCCGCTGGTTGATGCAGCCTCAACGGTCAGGCCGTCAGACGTTCCCTGGAAGACTACGGCGATCACTGAGCCGGGCGAAATTGTAGGTGAGGGATTGGACGTTGGGGCCTATGAATACGGTGCGTCTCACTACTGGATTCCCGGTTTCCAGTTTCCTCATGCCTCGACCCCCGTGCCTCCTGACGGTACGACTACCGCCAAGAGCGACTGTGACCTGATGTGGCTCGGTGGTTACAAAGCTGAGATTCACGACTTATATTTCGCTGAGTCAGCCAGCGAAGTTGCGACTGCAACAGGAGACGGTACGGCATTCTGCAAGACTTTCCGCGGTGAGGCAAATGTCTTCAATCCCGGAAAGCTCGAACCCGGCAAGACCTATTTCTGGCGAGTCGACGCGAATCGCAACGGCACGACCATCAAAGGAAAGACTTGGAAATTTACGGTCAAGAAACAGAACTTCTGAAGTGAGGAACATCAAATGTTGGGAGTGACCCGATGAATTCAAGAAACAAAGTTGTAATGATAAGCCTGCTGAATGTCCTTTCCTTGACAAGTGGTCTTTGCGCGCGAGATTATAGGCCGACGTGGGAATCCCTGAAGTCGGCTCCGGTTCCCGAATGGATTATGGATGCCAAGTTCGGTGTCTATACACATTGGGGCGTGTACTCTGTTCCGGCTTATATGACAAACGTCTACGGCCAGGAAATGTACGTTCCGGAAGGCTCAGAAAAGCAGCCCAAAAGGGGAATAGCCGTACGAAGGTATCACGAGAAGAACTACGGATCGATCTTCGAGTTTGGCTATAAGGACTTCCTCCCAATGTTCACCGCGCCGAAATTTGACGCCGCCGAGTGGGCGCAGGTAATGAAAGACGGAGGCGTGCGATTCGCCGGCATTTGTCTCGTACATCATGACGGATTTTGCCTTTGGGACAGCGCCTTTACCCGTTGGGACAGCATGGACATGGGACCGAAACGGGATATCTATGGTGAGCTTGCCAAAGAAATCCGCAAGCGCGACATGAAACTGCTGGCAACGTTTCATCATGCCCGCACCTACGGCCATCACACGGCCTACGCTGTCGCTTTCTCTGATACCGAGAAGACCAAACTTGATGTTTTTGACCCTGAGTATAACGATCTATACCGAAATCCGGACACCGTGACCAAAGAAGAGTTCGGTACTGAGTGGCAGAATAAGATCAGCGAGGTCATCAGAAAGTATCAGCCGGATGCGATTTGGTTTGATGGCCTTGCCAACCAACTGGCCAACGGTACGATCAACGAACCCAGGTTGCTCAAGTGCATCACCGATTATTACAACGCAGGCACGCCTTATGTGGACCATCCTATTATCATGAACAAACTGCCCAGCGGACGGACCTGGAATTTTCCAATCGGTTTTGGCCTGCGCTGCTATGAAAATGGCCGCGATATGGAAGCGGACGTCCGCGGCGACTGGCTGATCGACCGCGCGATTGGCTATCCCTGGACGTGGGTTAAGAACAAGAAGTACAAGCAGGATTCGTCCTACCACATTGTCAGTCTCTGCGACCTGGTCAGCCGAGGCGGTATCCTGCTGCTGTCGCTGACACCCAAAGGCGACGGCTCAATTCCCGGCGAAGAAATACGAATCATGCGAGAAATAGGCGATTGGTTGAAAGTAGTTGGCGAAGGGATATACGAGACTCGCCCGTGGAAGGTCGTTGCTGAGGGCATTGACGTCGACCAGTTGCGCACTGTCGCCGCTGATCCCAAGAGGTCCGGCGAAATGAAGGCCAGTTGGAAATTCCAGGAATTGGAAGCCAGCAAGGGCGAGGCAATACTATTCACACGGAGCAAGGACTTCAGCAGCCTCTATGCTTTCGTTATAGGTGTACCGGAGAGTGGGCAAGTAACAATCAGGACACTTCGAAAGGGCAATGTTGAAAAGAGCGGCAGGGGTATCCGGGCGGTTTCGATGCTTGGATCGAGAGAAGAGATTAACTGGAAGCAGACAGTTGAAGGTCTTAAGATAGAGTTCCCGCGATCACTCCCCTGCAAGGTCGCATACGCATTCAAAATCAAGGTTAACGGCAAGCTCGATGACTCGGCGCGAGAACAGTGCGACGATGGAATTGCGCGCAAGGGCGACTGGCCGGTATACAACAGCAAACGATGATTCGGAGATACTCCTCTTCCCTTGTCAGTTTCTCACCGTTCGCTAATCGAGCGATGGGGCCCTGCCGGCTTGCCTTCTGAGCTGAGACCGCCTACAATTGGAGCCGATCGTAGGACTCCGGTCAGAAGAATTAGCAGGAAAATAGAACCAGACAGGAGGTGAATACGTGCGTGGTTCACGGACACTGATGAATCGTCGTGGATTCCTGAGACTGACAGGTGCGGGAGTCGTGACTTCGCTCTTCACGCCGGCCAGCTCACGAACGGACGCAACAGAACTATCGGACCGAAAGCAGCCGAACATAATCCTAATCATGTCGGATGATGTTAGCTGCGACCTTTACGGCTGTTACGGCAATAACAAGGTCAACACACCAAATCTCGATCGCATGGCACGTGAAGGCGTCATGTTCAGAACTTGCTGGGCCTCGGCACTCTGCGCACCGACGCGAGCAATGATCATGACCGGCCGTTACGGTAACCGGACGGGGTGCTACCACAACAATCTTCAGATGCCGCAGAAGGACGGCAGCAATGATTTGCTCAAGTTTCATCACAGCTTTGGCAAACTGCTCAAGCAGGCCGGCTACGCGACGGCCATTGCCGGTAAATGGCACTGCAGTAGCAGCCGGCCTGAGAGTCCGGAGGGTGGATTTGACGAGTACTGTTTGTGGGAGGGTGTCAGAGAGATTGAGGACCTGCCGGGCAGGCCCGAATTCACAGGCGCCTGGGAAGACCGCACTAATCAAACGACTACCTCTCGGTATTGGCATCCGGGAATCATCAAGAACCACAGGCTTTTAAAGACGAAACCCAGCGACTTTGGGCCGGACATCTTCACCGATTTCATATGCGACTTCATAGAGCGTAAGAAGGATCAGCCGTTCCTTGTATATTACCCGATGGTTGCTCCGCACGGAACGCGCGAGGGACACACAACAACGCCACTTCGGGGTATGGTCGCTGAAATGGCACGGGCCGATTCGACAGAAACCCGAGAACGATTCGAAGCGTTGAATGAGTATATTGACGTGCTTGTCGGAAGAATTCAGAAGAAGGTTAAGGATCTGGGGTTAGCAGATCGGACAATAGTATTCTATTGCTCTGATAATGGAACTGCAGTCACCGCTAAAAGCCGAGCTGTTGAGCGTGGGTGTCGTGTACCTATGGTGATAAGCGGTGCCGAAATCAAGAAACGCGGCGCTACGGATGAGATTACCGACTTATCAGATATTCTCCCAACACTTGTAGATTTTGCGGGCGCTAAGATTGGTGCCGGCTATGAGGTCGACGGTAAGAGTCTTAGACCTTTCCTGGTCGGTAAGACCGATACTCATCGCGAGTGGATATACAGTGTAATTGGGACGTCTCAGCTTGTGCGAACAAAGCGATATCTTCTTGAGGCAGTCAATCCCATTCTCGGATTGCCCCGTGGGCGTCAATACGATTGTGGACGCAGCCGTGACGGACGCGGGTACAAACGAATAACCGAGTCCACCCTGCCGCCAAAGATACACAAGATATTTGACGAAGTTTTGCGCAGGTATCCGCCTCTCCGGAAAAATCACAGCTATTTCAAAACGAAAAGAGGCAAGCGATTCCTGGATGAATATACGCAGCCCAGTGCAGTTGAAAAACATCTTCATAATCACAAGGACTTCAGCTTCTACGAGGAGTATTAAGAGCTGGCATGCTCGGTCGAAACTACACCCGTCTCGAAAGCCTCACTGCCAAAGTCCATGGGCCGATGTACTTGTCAAGCGATAGTGGGGCCACCGTGACATCTGGCCTATCCTGTTGAATTACAAGCGTCTATGCACCCAGTGTCGTCATTAGCATTTTCGGCCTATTCTATGCTATAATGCTCCATCTGCAACTGGTTTTCACATGATTTGGAGGAGCTGAAATAGATTTCCTGGACAAGAAACACGACGCTATCGCATTTGCCGCTTCACTGATCTTCAAAGCGGTCATCTTTGCCGCCAAATACTCAGGCAGAATTCGTAAACGAAGCCTAAAACGCCTTGCGGCCAGAGACGCCGATACAAAAGACAAAGAAATGCTCTTCCTGAAAGATAATATCTGCCAACTCGAAATGCAGGTGTCGATTCTCCAAAAGCGAATCAAGAAGCAGCGGAAGAAGCCCCGTTACACTATTCGAGAAAGGCTGTTTGTACTCTGGCATATGGAAACCTTTCAGATACCAAGGCGAAAGATTACTGAGCATCTGGGGGTCTCCAGATCCACTCTTTATCGTTGGCTCCATCAGATCGATAACACGAGCCACACTCTAATTCCAGCCAGCAAAACACCCCTGGAAATCGCGGTTCTGGTCTGGGAAATCACGAAATCAAACATTGACTGGGGACGTGTTCGGATTGCCAATCAACTGGCATTGCTGAACATCTTCATTTCAGCTTCTACGGTTCGCAATATTCTCAACAGGCCCAAGCCTCGAAAGCCTGGATTCCCCGTTGCATCTACGAAAACGGAAGAGAGAACAGGCTCCCGCTCCATTCCTGCCTGGTATCCAAATCATGTTTGGTCTATTGACACCACAGAGGTCCTGTGTTGGGGACTATGGCTCACACGTGTATCATTTATTAGGGGTTTTGATCATCTGGTTACGTTGTGCGAGGAGTTTGAGGATTGGTATAACACCTGGCGCCCACATATGACATTGGATGGTTTTCGGCCTGATGATGTTTATTACGACAGGAAGTCAAAGAAACCGCATCGTGATTCAAAAACTGTTCCGCGAAACATTCAACAACATCTGTTTCGCCAAACAAGAGTCGCTGGCTATCGCCTGAAGGACGTTGCGTAGTCTTTGTGTTGTGTCACTCCCCCTCTGCTCCTACCAAGACGGAGTAGGTCTCTTGTTGAATCAATAATCCGAGGAAAGTTTGCCTGATACCGGGTTCATCGATCAACACAGAGACCGTACATTCACTATAGCAGTCCCGTTGATGAACCTCTCAATGAGCATACACAGCGGTTTCTGCTGTCAGACAGAGGTCCCATTGCTGCTTGACAAGCACACACTGGCACCCAAAAGTGAGCATAAAACAGGCGCAAAGAAGAAGACTGCCGAAGCAGCCTCAACTGTAAATCCCTCCCCCACAAGCACTTCCGATGCCTCCGACAAATGGGCGGTACTGGACTTGAACCAGTGACCTCCTGCGTGTCGAGCAGGCGCTCTAGCCAACTGAGCTAACCGCCCCAGTCAATACGCGCCTACGATATGATTTAAACAGATGGAAAGCAAGCTTTTTCTGCAGTTGTTAGTTTAAATTTCTTCTGATGACCGCGGCAGCCGAAACCGTACGCTGGGCGTCGCCACTGGTAACCGTTATTGAGATTTGAACGCTTTTGACCACTGTTTGCGAGGCCTCAACGACGGCGGTTTTTGTGCAAGTCATGGCAGTCACGTTTTCGCAAAGCACGTAGTCGCTGTCCGTCAGATCATAATTCGTGACCAGATACAGCACACCCTGCCCGCTGTCATATCGATATGTTATGTCCTTTCCGTCGGCAGTCATCAGCGTGCACTCGTTGGCCGGAGCGGTGTGGTCGACCCCATCGGCCGTCCTTAGCTGGCTTGTCATCCTCGTCAATGCCTGCCGGGCAGTGTTGATGGTCCTAAAGATTTCCTCGTTCTCACGGTAGTTTGTCGCCGAGGCGTTGAACGCGACTGCAACGGCCACAAGCAACATGCCGGCTATCGCAATGGCAAGGAGCAGCTCGACAATAGTAAAACCAGTTTTATGTCTTGTTTTTCGCATTCGGTTGCCCCCAGTGTGCCGGGCCGTTGTCCAAGCAAGGCTCGGGTCGTTCAATAGCGGGCGCGAAGCCAGCTTGACGAGCTTATCTCCCTAGCATTCTGGAATATCCTCACCGTCACTCGAACGAAGGCGGTCGTGTGATCACCTACAACCTGCTCAAAATTCGATGCGCTGACATTTTCAACTGTGATATGTTGAGAAAATCCGGCAGAACTGTTGAGGACGGCCCTTTCAGCGCATATGGGCGGCGAGAAGTTTTGGCCGTCGAAATCATCAAGGTCGTCATATAAGGCCAGAGTCTCGCCCGTCTCGGGCCCGAACGTCGAGTCGCCTGTTTCAGGATCCACCACCGGTAGCATAGCCGTCAGTTCGTATATCTCTCCGATAAGGAACTCAGCGTTCGACAAGTCGGTTCCGGCGCCGTTGGCATTGGTCAATGCAGTGTTGGCCGCCATCAAAGCAGCAATAGCCAGGCCCACCAACATCACTGCAATTAATACCTCGACAAGTGAAAAACCGCCGCTATATAGTCTTGCACTCACTGTGCTACTCCCCAATAGTTACCCGCTTGGTGCACTGCCGTGCTCGGCAGTACAAGGTACTGGACTTTATTTCCCCATCACAAGGCTGGACATTCTGAAGATCGGCAGGATGATGCTCATTGCAATAAAACCGACCAAAACACCCATCAGAACAATCATTATAGGCTCAATCATCGATGTCACCGTTTTGATGACGGTTTTCAGCTCTCTTGCGTAGAAATTGGAAACATCTCTGAGCACGTCGGCCATCGTTCCCGAATCTTCCCCGCTCCTTATCATCTGTACCACGTTGCTCGGCATCAGGCTGTACTGGTTAAGGCTGGATGCTATCTTCTTACCCTGTCTGACTTCTTCGTGAACTGCGAGCCACATTCTCTTATACAGAGTGTTTCCTGAAATTTGAGCGGTTATGGCAAGAGTGTTTAATATCGGCACGCCGGCCCTTGTCAATACGCTCATAGTGTGCATGCTTCGCGTTATGTAGAGACTCTCACAAAGCGTTTTAATAAGTGGAATGGCAAGTTTCGCCCTGTCCCACCATTGTCGTCCTCCGGGCGTGCCGATAAAGTACCAGAAAGCCCAAAACATAGCACCAATGGACGGCAGGATGAAATACCAATACCCCCGCAGAAACGCGCTGCTGGCCATAAGCGCTTTTGTGGGCGCCGGCAAGAGATGCTCCTTTCCAGCAAAGATAGCTGTAAACCTCGGCAAGACAAAACACAGCAGGAAGATGGTCACTCCGACTGCCATCACGGCAATAATGATCGGATAGACCATCGCCCCTCTGACCTGAGAGCGAGTCTCGGCCTCCGAATCCAGATACTCGGCCAGTTTCTGGAGCATGTCACTAAGCGAGCCGCTGATCTCGGCGGCGCCGACCATATTTATGTAGAGATCGCTGAACACATGCTGATGTTCGCCCAGCGCCTGTGAGAAACTCTGGCCGGCTTCGATTCGGTTCTTCAGATCGGTGATGACCGCTTTGAATTTCTGGTTTTCAGTCTGTGCAGCTATCGACTCAAGCGAGTCCTGGAGGCTTATGCCCGCCCTGACCATGACGGCAAGTTGATTTGTGAAACCAAGAATATCCTTTGCGCTGGGACCGAACTCGACTCGGAACTGTCTCACGCTTTGCAGCCCACTTTGTTTCTTCTTTCTCTTAACCGGACGGTTTTGATTGGCCTCAGACTCGCGGCGCCACTCTTGCTGTTCCCAGGGCGTTTGCGCCTGCTTCTGCCAGTTCTCTGCGACGGCAACTGAGTCTTGGCTGTTTTGCGAAGATTCTTCAAACATGTTTCTGTACTCTGTTGATTTGTTGAACCTGGATACGGGACCCCGTCACTGTTTGAGACATCCGGTGCAGTCCCCACAAAAGTGTCAAATCTCATTATTTCAACGCCGGCTCCTCTTCTTCGGCAGACCGGACCGTTTCGATTTCATCCATAGGTGCAAGCGTTTTCTCCATCTTTGCCGGGCTGCTCGAACGCATGATGGCTTCATCTCTGTCTATGTAACCTTTGCAGTACATATCGGCGATACTGTTATCCAGATTGACCATTCCGAGGCGGCGCGAGGTCTCGATTATGTTCGGTATTTCATAGATTCTGTTCTCGCGGATGCAGTTTCTAACCGCTGATGTACACAGCAATATCTCAACACACGGAACCATTCCCGGCTCATCCACACGCCTGAACAACGTCTGAGAGATAACAGCCTGAAGCGTGTTGGCCAGCATTGTTCGGATCTGGTTTTGCTGACCGGCAGGATAAATATCGATAATACGGTCTATAGTCTGCGCTGCGTTGATAGTGTGCAAGGTGCTGAACACCAGATGCCCG
>Ga0180432_10011297_pt1 | contig 10546 bp, 6 predicted proteins | sample SS_ome_10_FD_132414 | JGI IMG/M metagenome (GOLD analysis project Ga0180432, IMG submission 132414) | Hypersaline lake sediment archaeal communities from the Salton Sea, California, USA - SS_1_MS_2 metaG | ecosystem: Environmental > Aquatic > Non-marine Saline and Alkaline > Hypersaline >...
CGTTCGACTGAGGCTCACGAACGTCGTTCGACTGAGGCTCACGAACGTCGTTCGACTGAGGCTCACGAACGTCGTTCGACTGAGGCTCACGAACGTCGTTCGACTGAGGCTCACGAACGTCCGTGACTTGCTGCAACTGGCTCACCAGGTCACGCTCGTCGGCTTCCCAGTCAACCTGCGGCACGGTCTGTCCGTACTGCCGTGGGAAGACAAAGGTCTCGTAGAACGCCAGCGCCACCGTGGAGAGCAGGACATCCCCCTCCCCCATAGGGTGAGGCGTGCTCAGGTTGTCCGTGTTGGCCAGGATGATAAAGGTGAGGTTCTCCTCCGGCACTTTGAGGTAAAGCGCCGAAACAGATGGCGGCCAGCGTCCACCGTGGCGGATCAGGCGCAGGTCCTTGTAACGCTCCAGCTCCCATCCCAGGCCATACGGAAGCTCGAGGCCGGTGTTGGAAAGGGCGGGTGTGAACATCTGCTCCTTGGTCTCCGGGCGGACGAGGAGGTTCTGATCGAGGGCGATGTCGAATTTGGCCAGGTCGGCGACGCTGGAGAGCAAGCCGGCGGCCGGGCTGAAATGCAGGGAATACCTTCCCGGCACGATGTTGTACGACGCGTCGAATTGATAGGGCTTTGCGAGTTCCGCGTAAACGCGGGAAAAGTTTCCGTAATGCTGGCCCAGCCCCAGGGTTGCCACAAGGCCTCTCCAGCCCCACGATGGGTTTGGAGCGGTCTGAGTCATCCCGAGACGACCCAGGATTCTCTCGCTCAAAAGCTCGCCAAACGGCTTGCCGGAAGCGCCTTCGATGACCCTGCCCAGGAGAGCGTAGCGCTCCCCATCGTAATCAAAGCGCGAGCCGGGGACCCCTTCCGAGGTGTGCGTCAGAAGATGCCACACCCGGACGGTCCCCTGGCTCTCCAGGTGAACGCCATACCTGGATACCGGATCGTCCAGGTCGAGCACGCCCTCCTCTACGAGTTGCATAATGATGGTTGCGGCGATGGGCTTGGTCACCGAGGCCAGGTGGTAGGGGGTGTCTGGGGTAGCCGCGATCCGGTTCTCCAGGTCAGCATAACCGAATCCTCTAGCCCAAACCAACTCCTGATTGTGAACAATCGCCGCCGACATACCCGGGATCTTGAGCAACTGGCGAAGGTGCTCTAATTCGGCTTCGAACTGGGCAAAGACTTGAGCTTCTGACTCAATCACACTCGGCGCATAGATAGCAACGTCCGAATGCGGTCTTGGTTCCTGGCAACCCATCAGTGCGATTCCCAGTAACAAGAGCAGCAAGCCACTCCTATGGATGCCCCGTTTCCCTTTCATCATCCCTGCTCCTTTCTCGGCCGCGACCTCCACGTCTTCACGCTGACAGGCCCGGCAATCCCTCATTGCATAGATGAAGCTTTGACATTTCAGCTCCAGGATAAAACAAAAATTCCCCAGATGCATCGGGCATCTGGGGAATTTTGCAGTTGGTGATTTGAAGGATTTTGCGACTGGTCAAGTAAACAATCTCTTTATTGGTCAGATGACCAGGGTTACCTTCAATGGGGCATCAGCACGCTCCTGTGGATGGCTCTGAGAGTGAGAAGCCTTGTCTATCAAGTATAGCACGCCTGTCACGTACTGGCAAACCGCTATGTCGAGCCTCTCGCTTCCGGGGGGACAAAAAACATCGTGGGCACGCGTGCCCACGATGTGGACGAGGCGCCGGGGAAACGGCCCGCCGACGCCTCGATTTGTAATGCTATTGTGAGGGCACTCCCCCCACTGACGCCAGACATGCTACCACATCTGGCTCGATTTTACTTGACGTCAACCCTACGCTACGCCTACGCGTACGCGGACGCCAGTTAAGCTACGTCGCGCCTCTACGCCGGCTGCGAATCGCCCAGCGCCCCGCCAGCAACAACAGCGCCCCGCTGACCAGCAACGGCACCGCGCCGCTCAGCGACACAGACCCACTGCCTGCATTGGGCAACGTGAACGTGTTCTCCTCGGATGCCTCCAGCGTGGGGGCGCTGACCACCGTCGGCGCAGCCGTCGCCGTCGGCCCCGGTTTCGGGGTAGGCGGTGGCACCGTCGGCGTGACCGGCGCCGGCGTCGGCGTGCGCGTGGGCACCGTCTGGCGCTCGATGTCCTGATCAGGGGCGGCCCAGGATGCACCTTCCCCGCTGCCCAAGTGCGCCAGCAGTCCAACCACCACTGCTACGACGGCGACCCTGACAAGCGTTGACATTCTGAACATCTTTTCTCTCCCTTGTTAATCGCGGTCATATTGAAAAGAGACTTCAAATGCCTGATCCGTGACCAGGCTGGCATCGAAAACCAGCCAGTCCGGCTCTGGCCCCTGCGCCGGCGGCTCGACCGCTTCCACGCGCGCCCCCGGTGGCAGGACCAGCGACACACGCAGAGGAACCGCGCGGGTGCCGGCTTGCTTTTGCACCAGCAGCCGGTAACGCCAGCCTTGCTCGTGCCGTTCCACCGCCGTCGGCGGGAGTTGGTAGACGAAACGGGTCTCGGTCTCCTGCCCGCGCGGCAGGACAAAGAACGAGGCGAAAACCGCCTTACCCTTTTCCTCTGGGAGCACCTCCACCTCACCCGACTGTGGCTGCCCAGAGATCAGCAAATCGGCCTCAACCGGATGCACCGTCGCGCTTTGGAGCTGGCTACCAGCCGGGGCATAGACCCGCAAATAATCCCAGTAACAGCGGTTCATCATCTCCTCATAGTCGGCGCCGTAATGTGGCCGGTGGTCACACACCGCTTCCCCGACGCTGGGATTGACGTGCCGCACCGTTAAAGTCGCTTCGGCGGTGCCATCGGCGTCGATCAGCACCTGATAATCAATGCTTTGCTGGACCAATCCGTTGGCCTTGTTAAAGCCCATGTTGGTATCCACGACCAGCAGATAGTCACTGGCCGCCGGGCGCAACGCGCCATCCCAGCCCTGTTCGGCCAACAGGTCGACCGCCGGGCTATCCGCATCGGCCAACCAGACCTGCAAGTGACGCTCGTCCAGGATTTGAAAGACGGCCTTGGCCAACGCCACCCAGTCGACCTGGCCCGGTGCACCCTCAACCCTGGCCCGCATCGCGCCGACCAGGTCGCCCACAAAACTCTTGCGCTCTCGCCACCATTCGCCAAATTCAGCGTCGCTCGCTTCCTCAGGCGGCGACCAAGCCAGCCGGATGAGAGAGACGACGTTATCCCCCGTCACCGCTTCTGTCCAGCCTTCCACCTCCAGGGGCGCCAGCGCAGCGACAGCAATCTGCAGCGCCTGTTGATCTACCGCCAGCACACCGTCCACGGCCAGGTCACGGCTGATCTGATACAACGCCACCGCTTGCCGGGCTGACGTAGGAAAATCGGGCGACCAGTTGGCGTCGCGAAAGACCCACTGGTCAATGCCCAGGTAACGCAGATAGGGCGCTGGGGAGTCCGGATAAGGGTTCCGGAAATCGTCCAGGGCGTAGCTGTCTTCAAAAGTGATCTCGCCAATCTCCCCGTCGTCCAGGGTCAACGCCCCAACCGCGCTGATAAACCCTCCGGTGGCGCGCAGCTCGTCGTCGTTCTGGGCCAGCAGGATATAGGTTCGCCGGCCCGACCCGCCCAGCAAGTCAGGCAGCAGTTGTGCACCATCAAGCGCCGTCTCGATCAAGGGCAAGTAGCGGTCAAGCCGGGCGAGCAAGTCGGCGGTACGCGCCGATAGCGCGTCGTCGTCAATCTCCGCCCTGAGTTCCAGCGCCGTCGCTAACCGGGCCTGGGCCGCGACCAGATCGGGGCGGGCATCCGATAGGGTTTGCAGCACCAGGGCCAGCGGTTCGCCCTCGACATTTTCATCCTCCAACAGTGTCAGCAAGGGCTCCAAACCGTCAAAAGCCATGGTGCCCGCCTCGGTGACCGCTATGGCCACGTCCAACAACGCCGATGCGCTCTGCAGATCACCGCCGACGCCGGGCAACCAACCCAGGTAGCGCGTCGCAGGCATAAAGAGCGCCGTCTCACCGCGCAGCGCTTCCAGGTCGGCCCGAGCGCCCCGCAGGCTATCGCCGATGTCGTTTGGCTCCAGGTCCCCGCCGCCGTCAGCCAGCACCTGAAGCTGGTTGAGCCGGCTTTGTAGCGAGCGCGCCAACGCCCAGACGCGATAAGCCTTGTAGCCCCCGTAGGCCAAGGCCAGCAACGCAACGAGCAAAATCACGTGGCGCCAGCGCCAGGCCTTTAGTTTATGTGTGAGTTTTGACAATCCAACCATTCCGTCCGGGCTTTACGGCGTACTCGACAGCGCGGCCGCGCATCTGTCGATACCACCGCTGCCGTCGCGCTGTCTCGAACTAGGTCGGGATGATCCTGCCGCAACCCCGCCCAATACCAGTCGAAACCCACCAGCCCTGCGTCCACCACCGCTACGTCAGGTCGCAGCCCTTTGACCTGTTGATAATACCACAGGGCAAAAGTCTGTCGATCGCTCTCAGTCAGCAGGATGGCTCTGGGCGGTGCGTCGCGCGTGACAGCCTGCCCAAAATTCTCTGCATCGTGATCAGCGCTGAGATCAAGCGCCCCCTTATGGCGCATCAGCATCCAGGCCGGGGTGAGCAAAGCAATGACCAGCATCAATGGCGTGAGCCAACGCCCCTGCGGGGTCGCCCGGCGCCACTCGGCGCTGTGGCGCTCCGGGGTGTTGCGCAACGCCTGTCGAGGAAACACGCGCCGCAGGTTGAGGACCAGCCCTGCCCGACGCCACCCGAGCACCCATCGGAATAGATCCGCCAACCCAGCACCCAACCAAATGCTGCCAATCACGAATGCAGGCCCCAAGTATACCACAGAATCGGCAGTATTGTAACCTAGCGCGTAAAGATTCAAAACGACGAAACTCAACCCACTGGCCGCCAGCCAACCCCGCCGGCGATTAGCCGACCAGACCACGCCCCAAGTCGCCATCACCAGGCCAGCCAGGCCCCAACCGTTCCAGGTTTGCGCCCAGGCCACCAGCCGCTCGCCCAGCGCCGGAATGGGCAAAGCGAAAACGTAATCCCGGTACAGCGTGCCGGAGACCAGCCACCACATGCCCGCCAAATCCGTCGGCTGTCCCCAGGTAACGCCGCCCCGTCCCGCCCGCAAGGGTAAATATAGCCACACGAGCAGCCCGGCGCAGAAGCCGATCAACGTCCGGCACCACGCCCGCCGTCCGGCTCGCCATACGGCCCACACGACCACAGGCGCCAAAAAGATCAAGATCAGGTGGACGCCGAGACCCAGACTCCAAATCATCCCCAGGATCAAGGGTTTGTGGCGTGAGGGGGGGGGCAGCGCTAACAGCAGGATCACGGCCGTCCACAAACCGGCCAGGCCGTAAACTTCGGCGATGAGCGCCTGGCTCCATATCAGCGGGGCAAAAGCAAAGCTCCAGGCGGCCCCCAGCGCGGCAAAGACGGCCGTCGTGCCGTTCCCCTCCTCAGCCAGCTTGAGAACCGCCCAGTAGATCAGCGCAGCGGCGGCGGCGGTGCTGGTGGCCGAGAGCAAGTTGACCCGCCAGGCGACGCTGCCCACCGGCAGGCGGGTGAACAACCAGGCCAACGAGGTATAGGTGGGATAACCAGGGGGATGGGGCACGCCTAGCGTATAGGCGGCGGTGACCAGGTCCCCACCGTCCGCGCCATAGTGGGCCCAGGTGAGGCCGGGCGCCAGGGTCAGCAGGTAAACGGACAAAGGCACGAGAAAGGCCAGAGCGGCCAGCGCTCGGCGCGCTGCCAGATTTGAAAAGTCTGTCAGACTTCTCAAGTCTATTTTCGAGGTAACCACAGCTCACTCCGTTGCCATGCCAGCGCTACGATCCTCTTTTTTTACCGGACGTGTCCACCCGATTTTAACCAGCGCAGGTTACCCAGTACAAAGCCCACCCCCAGCGCCCAGGCGCGCGCAAACAAGAGCAGAGGCGACAGCAAAGCGACCGCGCGATCCTTGGGCCAGGCTTTACGGACAAAGGGCAGCGTGGTCAGTCCATGGGCGAGCCAAAACAGGAGCCCCCAGCGCGCCCAGCCAGCGCGCCGCCCCCGCCGCGGAGCCGCTTGCGTTCGACCCAGGTCGCCAAGTCGCAACAAGAAGCTCAACACCAAACACAGCGCGCCCGCGCCGGCCATTCCCATCTGCAGTTTCAGGACCTGCGGCGTGTGAGAGTCGCGGGCCAGTTTCGAGGGATAGCGTCGGGTCACCAGCGCCTTCCAATAGCCAATCCAATACTTGCGCCGGACGTACTCGGCCGGGGTCCGGTCGTGCAGGTGCAACACGCTGGCATCAGGCACAAACACGAGCCGGTGACCCGCTTTTGCCAGGCGGAAGGAGAACTCTTGATCCTCGACCGAGGCGGTGGGAAAGGTCGTGTCAAAACCCCCCGCCTGGAGAAAGACGTCTCTGCGGTAGCCGGCCGAGTAGGTATCCACAAAATCAATCCGCGGCTGCCCGCGCATGCGGTCGTATTTGTCCTCATACTCGATCTGGACGAAACGGGCCACCAATTCCCCCTGGGTCGTCCCATAGACGCCCTTGGCGCCGGCGACGGTGGGATCGGCAAAAGGGGCGGCCATGCGCTCAACCCACTCAGGAGCGGGGGCGCAGTCGGCATCGGTAAAAAGCAACAGGTCACCCCGAGCGGCTCGCGCACCGGTGTTGCGCGCAGCGGCCGGGCCGGCGTTGGCCTGGCTGATGACCTGCACGCCGTGGCGACGCGCCAGTTCAGCGGTGCCGTCGGTCGAGCCATCGTCTACGAGGATGATCTCATCCGGCGGCCGAGTCTGCTCACCCAAGGCGGCGAGACAACGACCCAGCGTCACCTCGGCGTTGTAGGCAGGAATAACGACAGAAATCACGGCGTCCCTCCCAGATTGAACACCTTGATACGCCAGGCGTAATAAAGCCCCAGCAAAATGGGGGGTACAAAGACCACCGCATGGAGTATCACGCCCACGGCAAAAGCCGTATCGCGGTCTATACTGAACAAGGCTAGAACGACGATGCACAGCCCTTCAAAGAGGCCGACGCGACCTGGTAGAGTAGGCACGGCCACACCCAGCTGTAACACAACCATCAACATCAGCGAGGCGGAGAAGGGCAACGACAGACCCAGCGCCATCAGGATCGTGTGATTGGTCAGTGCGCCTATCCCCCAGGTGGCGGCGGACCAGACCCCTGCCCAGAACCAGACGCGCGGACGGCGCAGCCCGTCGAGCCCGTCAAGCAAACGCTCAACACCGCTATGCAGGCGCGCACTGACGTTGGATGGCAGATAGCGTCCCAGCCACGCCATGCGGGCGATGGCCCACGACCGGTTCCTGACGACCAGCCAGGCGACCACCAACGCCAGGATGGATAACAGCGCCAGTCCCTGCGCTGGCGACACGAGCCAGTCGGGCAGTGCCGTCGAAAAAGAGAGCAAACCAATCGAGACCAGCAATGCCCAGATGTCCCAAAACTTTTCCAGGGCGACGGTGCCCAGCGCCCAGACCTTGCTTTCGCTTTCCGTGTAGCCCAGTAGATAGGCCCGGGCCAAATCACCGGCGCGGGCCGGCGCAAAATAGTTTAACAACTGCCCGATGAGCATGGCAGCCAACAGGCTATGCGGTTGTGCCTGGCGCGGATAAAGCAACACTGCCCAGCGCGCCAAGCGAGTCCCGATGCTCAGCAAGATGGTCAACACACCCAATCCGACCCAGACCACGTTGGCGCTGGCCAGGGCGCTGGCAACGGCGGGCCAATCTAACGCGCGAACAGCCCACACCAGACAGCCCAAGCTGACGAGAAACCCTAACCAAAAGCTCCACGAACGGTATCTGACCTTTGCCGTCGACGTGGTCTTTGGATCTGCTGTCATAACGCTACAGTCTCTCTGGAAGCTATGCACCCACCGCAACCTGGCAGGTGGGGCGCCTTTGATTGCAACATTTCACGGGGCATGCGTTAAACCTGGTGCCAGCCATTATAACCCACCTGTCCGGCCCCGTCTAGCCGCCAGATGAAAGGGACGCAGAGAAAACCCCCTTGCCACATACGCCAGCTTGTGCTAAACTTGTAATAGATAGACAGGCTTTTTTCTAGCACTGACGAACGGCTGAACGCACACAGGAGGCGAGCGATGTACGGTGTCGGAGGGTCCTCACCACAAAGACGTGGCTGGTTAGCCATCATCGGTGTAATAGCCCTGGTGCTAATACTGGCGGGGCTATTCTTCGCGTTTTATAAGCTGGTTCTACAAAAGGACGAGTCGCCCGCACCAGAAGTGACAGCGACCGTGCTTCAAGTAGTTGAGGTAGCCACCAACACCGCTCCGCCGCCAACCGACACCGCGCCCGCCGCGCCCCCCGAAACAGCGACGCCCACCACGGTGCCCATAGTCCCGCCCACCGATACCCCCCTACCCTCTCCCACGCTGCGCCCCCCTCCAGAGGCCATTACCGTCGGCGTGCGGGCGCGCGTGAACATCGGCGATGGACTCGCGCTCAACCTGCGCGACCAACCGGCGTTGAGCGGGAACGTCATCACGCAACTGGAGAACGAAGACCAGGTGGACGTGGTAGATGGACCGGAGGAGGTGGGGGATCTGCGCTGGTGGAACGTAAACGGTGGTGAAGAACGGGTCGGCTGGGTGGTGGATGCTTTTGGTGGCGACGTGTTCCTGGCTCCGGTCGACTGGAGCGACCAGGCGCCGGCGCTGCCCGCACTCGCACCCACCGCCGCACCAACCTTGACGGCGACGCTTCCGGCGCCTACGGCGGCGCCGGTCGTCACACCGACGGCCGTCCCCACGCTTGAACCCACGACTGCGCCCGAGATAACACCGACGGCTACTCTGGTGCTCACGCCAACGGCCACGCCTGAAGGCGGCGTCCCCTCGCCCACCGTGGGAGGACGCGCGCAGGTCACTACAAAATATCAATTCATTAACCTGCGTGCTGAAGCAGGCCTGGGCGCCGAGACTGTTGGCAAACTGGACAACGGAACGATCGTCACGATACTTGAGGGGCCTGAAGAGGCAGACGGTCTCCGCTGGTGGAAAGTGCAAGACGGTCAGGGGAACAGCGGGTGGGCTGCCGAGCGTGTAGGCGCAGAGGTCTTGCTGGTTCCAACACAATAGGGGCTAACAGGCAGCCGATTGCGGCGAGTTGGCAAACAATCGCACGGCCGCCGGGCGAGGGTCGCTCGGTGGCCGTGTTGGATAGTTGCACACTTTATTCTGATGGGCTATAATGCCCCGCAAGTTTCAGATTCCGCTCGATCATTTCCTAAACGTTACCTTTCTGTCCCAAGAGACAAACAGAAATAACTCGGAATGAATCAGCAGACACCCATGCCCGTACCTCACGATTGGGCACTTGCCATATTCACTGGCTGACAGACTTCCAGCAGAGGCAATTCTGTGCAGAGCATACTCGGGCATCCCTCGGCAGTCACAAAAGTGGCCCGCTCATCTGCAGAATCTTGATCTAAAGGAGCGCCTATGACCCCAGTCCTCGAAGTGCGAAACATCACCAAACGATTCCCCGGTGTATTGGCCAACGACCACATCAGCTTTACGCTTGAAAAGGGCGAGATTCACGCCTTTTTGGGCGAGAACGGGGCTGGCAAAAGCACATTGATGAACATTCTCTACGGGCTTTATAGCCAGGACGACGGGGAGATTTTCATCAACGGGGGAAAAGTTGAGATCAGCGAACCACGCGACGCCATCGCCCAGGGCATCGGCATGGTCCACCAGCACTTTCAATTGGTGCCGCCACTGACCGTCACGGAGAACATGATCCTCGGCTCCGAGGTCACCAACGGTCCCTTCCTCGACCGGCGCAAGGCGGCTACCGAGATTAAGGCGCTGTCCGAGCAGTACGGGCTCCAGGTAGAACCTCATGTTGTGGTCGGCGTGCTGCCCGTCGGCGTGCAGCAACGGGTGGAAATCCTCAAGATGCTCTATCGCCAGGCCGATATCCTCATCCTCGACGAGCCAACGGCCGTGCTCACGCCCCAAGAGGCCGACGAGCTATTCGAGGTGATGAAGGGCCTGGTAGCGCAAGGCAAGAGCATCATTTTCATCACTCACAAGCTCAAAGAAGTGCTGGCAGTGGCCGATCGCATCACCGTGCTGCGCGCCGGGCGGGTCGTCGGCACAACCACGCCGACTGAGAGCGACGAACTGCAGTTGGCGACGATGATGGTCGGTCGAGAAGTGACCTTGACCGTCAAAAAGGCGCTAGCCGAGATGGGTGAGGTGGTGTTGGAGGTCAAAGATTTACATGCCCTGGACAATCGTTTCCAGGAAGCGTTGAATGGCGTCAGCTTTGACGTACGCACTGGAGAGATTTTGGGGATCGCGGGGGTACAGGGCAACGGTCAGACGGAACTTGTCGAGGTAATCACTGGCTTGCGTCGCGCCACCGACGGTCGTGTGGTGATACTGGGTCAAGACGTGACCAATCAATCGCCGCGTGCCATCACCGAGGCCGGCACCGCCCACATCCCTGAAGATCGTCAAAGGAACGGCCTGGTGCTCAGTTATCC
>Ga0180432_10011299_pt1 | contig 10545 bp, 9 predicted proteins | sample SS_ome_10_FD_132414 | JGI IMG/M metagenome (GOLD analysis project Ga0180432, IMG submission 132414) | Hypersaline lake sediment archaeal communities from the Salton Sea, California, USA - SS_1_MS_2 metaG | ecosystem: Environmental > Aquatic > Non-marine Saline and Alkaline > Hypersaline >...
AAGATGTCGTCGATAACAAAGATGTTGGCCGATGGCAGATGGGTCTCGAGCGTAGCCAGGATATCCTTCGAGGCGGCGCAGACGACCTGGACACCGAGCCCGGTCATCCGCTCGATCTCCTCGATGAGGAAGACGTTGGCCGGCTCGTTGACGGCCAGCGAGAGGCTGTCTCGCACCTTGAACAGGGGCAGGACGGTGTACTTTTCGAGGAACTCGCGAGGCAGGACATCCATGATGCGCGGGTCGGCGACCTTCGGGGAGACCCGCACGAACGGCACGCCGTACCCCGCCGCCAGAGACGCCATGATCTGCTCCTCCGAGCAGATCCCCAGCTTCTGGAACACCTCGCCCAACAGCAGCCCGCTGCCGGACTCCCTCTGGTAGGCCAGCGCCTCGTCCAGTTGCTCCCGCGTGATGGCGCCGCTGTCGATCAGCAGTTCGCCGAGCTGGAGTTTCGGGGCTGTTGTTCTGGAAATCATGGGCGTACTGTCCGGTTGGGCATCAGGCCTCCACGGCCTTGACCGCGTCGTTTATCTCGTCGTAGACGTCGAACGTGCTGACCATCCGGGTGATCTCCAGGATGGTCCTGACGTTCGCGTCGATCTTGACCAGCTTGACCTGCCCGAACCGCTCGGCCAGGCGGTCCTGGAGGTCGAGCAGGAACTCCAGGGCGTCGGAGTCGATGAAGGTCACCGTCTCCATGTTGAGCACGACGTCGATGATCTCCCCGTCCCGCAGGTGGTGGTCGACCGCCTGCATGAGGGCGGCCACCGAATCTCCGGTCAGTTCGCCCTGGAGGGTGAGCATGATCGCGTGTCCGTAGCTTTCTGCTGGAATGGCCATTAGCTTTGCCCTCGCGCCAGTTCAAAGGACAGGACCCTCTGGTCGGGCGATCGCAGCTCCTCCAGGAAGGCCTCCAGGTCCATCGACAGGAAGGTTGCCACAAGGTCCGAGTCGAACTGCGTACCGGCGTGGGTGCGGATCTCGTGGATGACCACGTCGAGCGACAGGGCCTTTCGGTAGGTCCGGTCGGAGGTCATGGCGTCGAACCCGTCGGCCAGGCCCACGATCCGGGCCTCCAGGGGCACCTGGTCGCCCTGGAGCCTGTCCGGGTACCCGCTGCCGTCCAGACGCTCGTGGTGCGAGACGATACCCGGCACCACGTCCTCCAACTGCTTGATGCCTGCGAGAATCTTGGCGCCGCGTGCGGGGTGGCGCTTGATCTCCTCGAATTCCTCGTCGGTGAGCTTTCCGGGCTTGCAGAGCACGGCCTCGGGCACGCCGATCTTCCCGATGTCGTGCAGCAGGCCCATGAGGTAGATGCGCTGGATCTTGTCGTCGTCGAGCCCGTGCTCGACGGCGATCCGCCGGGATATCAGCGCCACGCGGTGCGAATGCCCGGAGGTGTAGGGGTCCTTGGCGTCGATGGTGGCCGTCAGGGCGTGCAAGACGCCCATCAACAGTTCCTGGAGGTCGGCGTACAGGCGGTTGTTGGCCAGGAAGACGGCGGCCTGGCCGGCAATGGAGGTCAGCAGCTTCAGGTCGACCGTGTCGAAGTCCCCGTCCTTGTTGAAGGCCAGCAGCGCGCCGATCCTGTCGGTGTTGGTGCCGATCGGCACGGCGATCAGGTTCCGCAGCACGGGCAGGTCGGCCAGGGCGGGCGGCATGACGAATTCGTTGTGCACGATCGGCCTGGCCGGCTGGTCGCTGCCCAGGCTGAAGACGGCAGCGGCCAGGCGCTGCAACTGCATCTCGTCGGCCTCAACGTGCCCTGCGGTGACGGCGGTCGGCTGCGCCGAAGGGGCCTGGTGCTGATCGACGACGGCGGCGACCGGCGTGCTGATCACCTCGAACAGGTCCTCGCAGACCTCTTGGAGAAACTGCTCGGGGCCGTGCGTCACCCGAACGGCGCCGCTGATCCTGTACAGGAGAGACAGCTCTTCGTACGTGTTCGACAGGTTGCTGCTGAGGGTGGCCAGCTCGCTCTGGGCGGTCTGCGTGCCCTGGACCTGGACCAGCATCCACTCGAGCATCTTGAGGAAGGTCTCCGCCTGCTCGATGCCGTGCGTGCAGTCCCGCCGCGCGTAGGCCCGGATAACCGGCAGGTCCAGTTCATAGGTGTGGCAGAGCCTGGCCAGGGATTCCTGGTCACCCATCTCGCGCGTGGGGAAGCACGCCACCGCCGCCCCAAGCAGCCGGCGCCGACGCCTGACCGGCACGCCGATCACGCACCCCCCGATCGGCGTGCATCCCGTGGCCGACTCCTGCCGAGACACCACCTGCCTGGCCAGATCCTCTATGGACGCCAGGCAGCGGTTGCCCTTGCCGCAGACCGCGCGGCACAGGTCGCACGCGGGTGTGCAGGGCACCACACGGTTGGCCTCGGCATCCCAGACCGACATGTTCAGCCCGAGTTCGGCCAGCTTGGCCTTCACGTCGGTCAACACGCCGAGTATGGCGGTCAGGGAACGGGATGTCGTCGGTCCGGCTTGGCTCATGTTATCCGGTGACGGCGGCCTCGGCGGGTTCGCCGATCAGTTCTTTGACCCTGTGGAGGACTTCTCGCGGGCTGAAGGGCTTGGCCAGCACGGCCGAGATGCCCGCCTCGGCCATTTCGTCCGGCTCGATGTCGAACCCCCGCGCGGTCAACATCAGCGCGGGAATCTCCTTGGTCCTCTCGTCGCGGCGCAGGGCCTTGCACAGGTCCAGCCCGCTCATGCAGGGCATCTGGTAATCCGTGATGAGGGCGTCGGGCTGCTCGGTCTGGCAGAGGTCCAGCGCCTCTTCCCCGTCCATCGCCGTGATCACCTCGTACCCGGCGTTCCTCAGTTTCATGGAGACGATGTGGAGAATGTGGGCCTCATCGTCAGCCGCGATGATTCTCTTGGGATTCATGCTTCGCTCCTGTGGAGGAATCCAGATCTCGAATGTCGACACCGGAAACACACGGCGACTCCGAAACGACAATCCCCCAGACAGACCGGCCCTGCGTCGACCGGAACGTCTGGAACATCGCGTCGTGTGGTGTGTCGGGTTTGTCTTGCATGTCGAAATTCGCGTGTCGTGCCTGTCGTTCACGTCAAGATGGGCAGTTCGAAGCTGAAGGTGCTTCCCTTGCCCGATTCGCTGGTCACTGACAGCTTGCCGTCGTGCACGGTTTCGACGATGTGCTTGACGAGCGTCAGGCCCAGTCCGGTGCCCTTGGCCATGCGTTTGCTGGCCCGGACGCGGAAGAATTTGTCGAAGATGTGCGGCAGGTCTTCGGTGGGTATTCCCATGCCGGTGTCGGCGACCTGGCAGAGGGCCACGCCGCGCCGCTCCTCGACGAAGACCGACACCGTCACCTTGCCACCGTCGGGGGTGTACTTCAGCGCGTTGGAGACCAGGTTCAGCACCGCCTGGTAGATCATGTCGCGGTCGGCCTCGATCTGGTGGTACATCGGCGCCAGCCGGTCCACCAGCTCGATGTGTTTGAGCCTGGCCTGCGGGACGGCAACGTCGAGCACCTGCTTGGCGATGGCGGTCAGGCTGGCCGGCTCGCGAACAACCTTCACCACGCCGGATTCGATGCGAGAAATGTTCAGGATGTTCTCGATCAGCCGGTGCAGCCGGTCCGTCTCCGACGAGATGATCTCGTAGAACTCCCGCCGGGTGGTTTCGTCTTCGGCCTCGCCGTCGACGAGCATCTCGACATAGGCCTTGATCGACGAGAGGGGCGTCTTCAGCTCGTGGGAGACGTTCGAGACGAAGTCGGTCTTCATCTTGGCGATCTCCTTTTCGCGCGTGATGTCGTGCAGGACGGCCACGACGCCCGAGACCTCGTTGGCCGGGCCCACCACGCAGCTCAGGGTGATGCTGAAGGTCCTGGGCTCGCCTCTCTGGTCGATGGTGTGCTCGACGACCTTGCGGGTGAAGCTCTGCCCGTGGGCCCGCGTCTCGCGGACCAGGCGAACCAGCGTCCCGTCGGAAATGACCCGCTCGATATTCTCCCGAAGCGCCGTGGACAGCTCGAAACCCAGGAGTCTCTCGGCGGCCTGGTTGGCCAGGATCAGTTCGTCGAACTTGCTGGTCACGAGGACGGCGTCGGAAATCGAGAAGATGATCGCCTCGGTGTGGTTCTTCTCTGCGGCGGCCACGCGAGACTGAATCTCCAACTCCCGGTTCTGGGCCCGCAGGTCCTCGATCTGTTCCTTCACGTCGGTCAGGACTTCGTTCAGGGGATGGGCGATCTTGTCAAGGCGGTCGGCCCCACCGGTCATCACCATGCCGATCTGTCCGGTCTCGACCATGTCGCGGAGCTGCCCACCTATCGCACCGGCGGCGCGGAACGTGCTGCGCCAGAAGACCACAAGCACCACCGCCGTCAGGGCCGCGATCAGGCCCAGCATGGCGTAGCACATGGCCGCGCTGGGCACGGCCTGGGTGCGCACGACGAGCATGGCGATGGCGTATGCGGCGGCGGCCCCAAGCAAGGCGATCGCCGCACTGGCCAATCCCATTCGCTTCGTTGTGGTCACAATCTCCTCCTGACGAATCCTGACGAACGTATCCTCACCGTTCGCGACCGGGGGCCTGCGGCGCCGTGGATCCTCCGGCCGGACCCACACCGGCTAGAAGCGTTTTCGGCAGTGTGTTGTTCGGCTCGATGTGTGCGGCGGCGCTATAGTGGCGTCTGGCCGACGCGCGGTCGCCGTCGGCCTGGCAGGCCTGCCCGAGCAGGCACAGAAACGTCGCGTTGTCGCCCAGGCGCTCCTGCCAGGAGATCAAGGTCCGTCGGGCCTCGGCGGCCTCGCCGCTGCGGAGCAGTGCGTAGCCCAGGACCAGGACGGCCTCGGTATGCTTGGGGTCGAACTTCAGCGCCTCGCGTGCGGCCAGGGTCGCCCGAACGGTGTCGTGCAGCGCCAGGGCCGCCTTGGCGATGTCCGCCCAGGCGCCGGGGTCGTCGTCCTTGAGGTCGCAGGCGCGGTAGTAGGCGTCTCGGGCCTGTGACGGGCGGCCCAGGGCCATGTGGCAGTCGCCCATTCTCGAATACACCCAGGCCGGGGCCTTGTACCCCGGGCGGGACAGCAGCCTCTCGAACGTGTCCAGCGCTTCGCTGTGCTGCCCGGCCAGCACCTGCGCCCGGCCCAGGGCCTCAATATAGCGCCCGTTCTTGTGGTCGATCTCGCACGCCTTGGCCAGCCGATCCGCCGCCAAGCCGTACTTCCGGTTCATCATCGCCAAGCGGCCGGCAAGCTCGTGCAGCGCCGGCTCGTCGTGCGCCTCGCCGAGGTAGTCTGCGACGTAGCGTTCGGCCTCTTCCAGGCGTCCCATGGCCACGAGGACTTCCCCGGCGGCCGTCACGCACGAGAGGTTCTCGCGCTGGAGGGCGTGGGCGCTGCGATAGCCGCTCAACGCCTCGGCCAGCATGCCCTGCTTTTCCCACGCCACGGCCAACAGGTAGACGACCTCGGGCTCTTCGGGGTGCTTTTCGCGAACGGCCTCGAGCCGCTGGGCGGCCAGCTTGTACTTGCCCTGCTCGATATGGATCTTGGCCAGCAGGACCGCCGCACCGGCCAGATCGGCATCCAGCGCCAGTGCTTCCTGGGCCTTGTTCCGCGCCTTGTCCAACTGCCCAATCCGCAGGTGTTCTTCGGCCAGCTTGAACAGGGCCCGGGCCCGCACGCCGTACCAGCGTTTGTAGGCCTCGGTCCTCTGTTGGCTGGGTCCGCAGCCAGTCAAGGCGAGCGTCGCAACGGCCAGCGCCAGAACACATCGTTTCATGGTCAAGCTCCCGCGGCCTTCTGTGCCGCCCATCCCTCTAGCCTAAACTCCCTCGTTTACGCAGATTAACAGCACCGGACAAAAAAACTCGCACACGCCGGCGGGTCTGGCCAAGGCGACCGACCGCCCGAAGACCGTCCACTGGTCTTCTGATCGGCCAGACACGCCGGCGGCTTGACTTACGGCTCGTTATCTGCCGTATCGTCGGCGGCCAGGTCCTCTTCAGGCACCGAGGACTCGCCCATGCCGACCTCGGGCTCCTGATCCTCGCCCGGATCGTCCTCGGCGGACTGGCCGTCCTCCGAGCCGGGGTCGTCGGCGACGGCAGGGTCGCCCTGGTCGGCGTCCTCGTCGACCGGGGCATCGGCTTCGTCGGCCGGGACTGGGGCTTCGTCGGCCACGGCGGGAGCAGGCTGATCGCCGGCTTCGGCATCGGCCGGATCAGGCTGGTCGGGCGCCTCGGCATCGTCGGCGGCGACGGCCTCGATCTCCGACCCGTCGGGCGTGATCGCGGCGTCATCGTCATCGTCGTCATCGTCGTCGTCGTCAACCACGGGCGGCGGGGCCAGCTCCAGCGGGTCCTCGATCCGCGGGATGATCCCGAAGGCTTTCTTCACGTCCTCGCCGAGCCCCTCGCCGTTGAGCGGCTTTCGCCGAGGGATCACGCGCTCGACCGGCTTGCCGAGATCGTTCATGATCATCCGGTGGATGATGAACCGGGCCGACGATTGCCGGGCTGCGTCCGCCCAGTAGGTTCGACTGGTCAGGCGTTCCTTCAGGCGGATGGCCTCGATCAGGTTGGGGCGGAGTGACAGGGCGGCATCGATATGCCACAGCGCCTTGTCGCGATTGCCTTTGGCCATGGCGCAGCGCGCGTAGCGGATCTGGCACTGTGCCAGCCTGCTTCGGCCCCACCATCGCAGCCCTTTGCGGGCACCGATCCGGAAGCGTTCCACGTCATCGCGGAGCTGCTCGCTGACGCCCTCGTCGGCGGCCTGCCTGATGATGCGCGGCGTGACGAGGATGATGACCTCTTCGCGGTTGGTCACGTCGATAGTCCGCCTGAACAGCGCGCCGACGTAGGGGATGTTGCCGATGAGGGGCGTCTGGGCCCGCCCGGCGTTGGTCTCCTCGCGGAACAGCCCGCCGATGACGATCGTGTGCCCGTCGCGGACCAGGACGTTGGAGGTCACCTCGGTGGTGGTTTCGCTCGGCAGGGCCGCGGTGCCGACCTGGGCCACCGCGCCGGAGGAGTCCTCCGGATGGATCTCCAGGCGGACGTGGTCCTCGCGCCCGATGAAGGGCCTGACCACCAGCTTGGTGCCGGTCTCGAGGAACTCGACGGTCTGGCTGGCCGTGGTCTCGGTGAAGGTCGTGGTCAGGTACCCGTCCTTGTTGCCGACCATCACCTCGCCCCGCTGCTTGTTGACGATGAGCAGTTTGGGGTTGGCCATGACGTTGATGTCCGTGATGCCTTCCAGCGCGCGGACGAACACGCCGACCTTGTCGCTCATGAACCCGAAGGTCAGCCCCCCGGCGGGGATGGCGGCGTTGAAGTCCGTTCGGAACGACGCCACGTCCGTGTCGGGGATGACCGGGTTGGCCGCAGCCACCGTGTGCGACTGGAGCCCGTTCGTCGTCGTCCCGAGCCCGTTGAAGTCCACGCCACCCAGAACGTTGAAGTCTATACCCAGCGCGTTGTTCTCCGTCAGCCGCGCACGCAGAAGCGTCGCCTCGATCAGCACCTGGTCCGGCTTGACGTCCAGTTCCTGAACCACCGTGGCGATGCGGCGGAGGTTGTCGTCATAGTCGCGGACGATCAGGACGTCGGCGGTGGCGTAAGAGCTTCCCCCGGCCTCGGTCGAGCTGGTGGTGATGCCCTGCTGGGCGGCGGGGGTGATGGCGATCGTTCCGACCTCGCTCAGCAGCGGGGTCAGGAGCGTGCGCATGTCGGCGGCGTTGACGTACGAGAGGCGGAACATCTGCACCGACGTCTTGCGCTCGACCTTGGTGAGTTCGGCCTTCTGCTCGCTCGTCATCACGAAGATGAAGTTGCCTTGCTCCGTGTAGGCCAGGCCGTTGGCGCGCAGAATGCCCTCGAGGGCCTCTTTGAAGGTCACGCCGTACAGGTCGGCGGTGACGTTTCCGGTAACCTCCTTTGTGGTCACGATGTTCTTCTTGACCTGCGAGTTGAGCATTTCCAGCGCGCCGCGGATTTCGACGTTGCGGATATGCAACTCTTTGAAAAACCCGGGCTTGGGTTGGTTCGCCCCGGCGGGGGGCCCGGCCGCGGCCTTGCCCGGGGCCTCTGCGCCCGTGTCCTGGGCCGATACCGACGAGATCGACAGCAGCATGATCGCTGCGGCCACCACAGCCGCCCGGATGAGCGGCAGCCGACGTCTCCTGCGTGTTGCGTACACTTGACTACTCCTTACCAAAGGTCCTTACCAGTTCGTGCAGCCTTGCTGCATTGCCTTGCCGGGCTGCCACAAGCCCGGACTCTGTCTCATCGCTTCATGGCCGCGAGCCCGTTCCGGGTCGCAGCCCCTTGATTTCGATCCTTGCCTTGATGACCAGTTTGTCTGTGGTCTCGGCGTCTGGATCGATGCGGTACTCAACGGTCTTCTGGACTTCACATGTGCGGCTGCCGACGGCGACGAGGGTGAACCCGGCGATCTGGTCGCCTATGCGAAGCAGTTTCCCGTTGATGATCGCCATCGGCGAGTCGCCGACGATGGTGCTCTGGACGTTCAACTGCCGGCGGGCCTGGGAACGGACGCCAGCCTTGACGGTTTCGGTCCTCTTCTTCTTCAGGGCGTCCTTGTCAGGCTTGACCGGCCGGGTGGTCGGCTTGGGCTTGTCGACGACCCTGGTCGGCTCGGTCAGCGGGAACAGCTCGGGGGTGAGCCTGAACAGGTCGCGTGTGATACCCGGCTTGATGGCGGCGATGTACTTGTCGCATGCCGACCCTTCGGACGACGCGCCTGTGCCGAGGATGGCCAGCGGGGTCGGGGAGATTTTGGCCGTCGGGGCGGCGCGCTGCTTGGCCGACGCCCTGGACGGAGAGCCGCCCACGAGCATCCGCCCGCCCATGACCGCACCCACCAGGACCAGGGCAGCCAGAATGGCTGTCTTCTTCTTGTCCCGGCGCAGTTCCATCGACAGCCGCGTGTACCAGTCCGCTGCGGGGGCGCCTGTGCCTCTTCGCTCTATCGTCATTCCTAGCCCTGCTCGTTTCGCTCGTTCGCGATGAAGTAGATGTTCAACTGCAGTTCGATCTCGAGTTCGTTCCTGTCGGCCCGGGGCGTCTTGGCGCCGCTGTCGGCGGTGCCTGCATCCGGCTGCGGCCCGTTGATCGTGAGCCTCTGGACCCTCGTGAGGCGTTCCATCTTGTTGATCTGGTCGAGGAACTTGCCGAGGTCGAGGTAGGAGCCCTTGAATTTCATGATAATCGGGAGCGTGTTGAAGAGCGTTTCGCGCTGGGGCCGACCGGGCTCGATGACCTCATTCGAGAAGTTCTGGCTGGCGAGGTTCTGGCTGATCTCCTTGAGGAAGCCGCCCAGTTCCTTCTGCTGGGGCAGCCGGCGGTCGAAGTTCTTGTACTGGGCCTTCATCGCCTGGGTCTCACGGAGCAGTTTGGGCACGACGGAGGCCCGGCTGGTCTGCTCCTCGATGTCCCGCTTTCGCGTGACGATCCTCGCCTGGAGCTTGTCCAACTCCTTGTCCTGGGGGATGTAGACGAACAGCACCGCCGCGGCTACGCCCGCCAGAAGCAGTACGAGTGCGATCACGCTGTCTCTGGTGAATCCCATCTTCGCTGCCTTTCCCTAGCGCACGACATAGCAACTGGCCTGGAACTGCCGGGCCGTTCTGTCCTTGATCCTCACGTTCCTGCTGTAGCCCATGTTGACGTCCCTGAACAGCGGGCAAGCCGACATCTGCCCGATGAAGTTGGCCACGTCCACGTCCTCCCGCGCCAGCCCGGTCAGCGTCAGGCGTACCCGCTTGACGGTGCGCGCCCCCGGGCCGGGCAGACCGGCCACACGCGGTCGGCTGCTGCGGTTGACGTGCCCGCCGCCCTCCCCCGTGGCGGAGACCTCCATGGTCTCGATGCTCAACTGGGTCAGGACGGTCGGCTCGCGGAGAAGGCGCTGGAGTTCGCTGAGCAGCATGTAGGTGCTGAGTCGGCTGCCGAGCTGCTCGTCGATCCGCTGCATGACGTAGAGGTCGGCCTTCTCGCGTTCGAGGTCGACGCGGCGCTGGAGCTGGAGGCTGATATCGGCCTCGCGGGACCCGAGTTGGGCCAGTTCGGCCCGAACCGCCTGTACCCGCCCGTGCCGCGTGGTGCCCAGCACGACCAGTCCGGCCAGGCAGATGCCCAGCAGGTAGGTCTGCTTGACGATCCTCTGGCGTCTTCGGCGTCCGGCCTTGCGTTCAGGCAGAAAGTCGACGCATTGCATCGTCGGTCTCCTCGGCGTTCTTGTCGTCGGCAAACGCGTTTCTGAAGGCCAGGCCGGCGCAGAGGGCCCATTCGGTGGCGGTGGCCCGCCGGTTCGAGCCCAGGTCAACAGACGAGATGTCCACGCCGCGCAGCGGCTCGCCCACCACCGCGGCGGTGCCGAGCTGACCGGTCAGCAGGTCCACCAGCGCGCGGTCGTAGCTCTCCCCGCCGCTCAGCGTGATCCGCTGGGGCCGCAGCCCGCGGAACGTCACCGAGCAGTACCGCAGGCACAGGGCGACCTCCCTGGCCAGCGACTCGACCTGGCCCCGGACGGCGTCGTG
>Ga0180432_10011300_pt1 | contig 10545 bp, 12 predicted proteins | sample SS_ome_10_FD_132414 | JGI IMG/M metagenome (GOLD analysis project Ga0180432, IMG submission 132414) | Hypersaline lake sediment archaeal communities from the Salton Sea, California, USA - SS_1_MS_2 metaG | ecosystem: Environmental > Aquatic > Non-marine Saline and Alkaline > Hypersaline >...
AACTGCTCGGTTCGACTGGATACCTCCGTTTTCCAATCAAGGCTTGCACCTTTCTTTTCTTCCGGTCTTTTCCTTTCGAACTGAACCTGGTTCACCTTAATGTCTCTCAGAACCTGGTTTGATCATGCTAACATGGATATTATCAAATGTCAAGAGTAAAATTTAAAAAAATTTATATTATTTTTATAAGTAAATTCCCAAAGTAAGTTCCACAGTGGACGACGGTGTAGCATTTATTTTGGGAATTTGTGTTATTTATATACTAGTAAAAATAATTTTTACTTAAATTTAATATGAAGTTAACCTTGGTCAAGGTTCACTTAACACTGTATTGTTATAACTAATTTAAAAAATGATCAGGATTATTATTCTACATTTGCATTATGCAAAGCAGGAGGAAGTTAAGTGGAACTAAAATCAGGCTATTGTAATGCCAATGAAAAGGGTGGTCTTTTTATTGGTTGCTCATGTATAATCCCATTTTATAATGAAGGAACAAGGATATCTAAAGTGCTAAATGTTCTAAAAGATGTTATTGAACTATCCCAGATTATTTGTGTTGACGATGGTTCTGAAGATTTTAACAGTGTCCAATTGCTGTTGGAACATCCAAATATTAATCTTTTGCGTTTAGAAAAAAATCGTGGTAAAACAGAAGCAGTAAAAGCAGGATTAAAACTGGTAAAAAACAATTATGTTTTATTGTTGGATGCAGATTTAGATGCATTAAATAATCAAGAAATCAGTAAAGCAGTGAAGACTATAACAAGTCAATCTAATTTAGATATGATTATTCTTCGCAGGGTTAATGCCGGAATCCATAGCAAGTTAAACCGTGGTGACATATTATATGCTGGTGAGCGCATTCTAAAAAGCGATGATCTAAAAAAAATTCTTGTTAAACCTGCTAAGAGTTATCAGTTAGAAGTATTGATCAATAAATACATGAAAGATAATCAACGAAAAGTCTACTGGATGCCTTCCTCTGCACGAAATACTTATAAATTTAAAAAGCTGGGTCTGATGGCTGGGTTAAAAGCTGAACTTGAGATGATCAATCAAATCATGGCTTGCCATGGGCCCAAAGAGTATTTTGATCAGTATAGGCGCTTTGCTTTGTATAGGCTTCCGGAGGGTAAAAAGCATTATGGCATTTAGGATATTAATAATTATTCAGTTAATCCAGCTACAGGTAAAAAACCAGATAGCAGGGAACTTAAAGATGAATATCATAAGTTGTTCCTGATTTATTGCTGCTTGAAGGTGATCAATAAGTTCTGATTTGGCGAAAGAGATGGAACTTCTGATCGTCTCTTTCATGCAGAAAGCTGATTTCAAAGGCAAGATATTAGTAGCGATTACTTTTTAGGCTGATCGAAAGGGAGAAGGTAGCAGTATAGTTCATGATAGAATAAAGCAACATTTCCTGGAAAGCGTAGGCTGCTTTGTTGGGGGGGCATGCCGTGCAAAACAATTTTCCCGGCAAGTTAGCCGGTAAAGATTACATAGAAGGCCAGATAGAAAAGATTCTTTTAACACTAAGATAGTATATTAAAAGATTAGAGATCAGGAGATTAGGAGTTTGACAAATACGATCATATATTATTTTTCTGGAACAGGAAACTCCCTTTATGTTGCCAGGGAGCTAAAGTATCGCTTGCCCAGTACTGAAATAGTGCCAATTTTATCCGTTTTAAAAGAGGGATTTACTGTTTGCGAAGCAGAGCAAGTTGGTCTTGTTTTCCCGATCTATGTAAGTACTATTCCCAAACCAGTTAGAGCTTTTATTGAAAGAATTAACTTATCTTCTATTCAATATCTTTTTGCTGTAACCACAAATGGCGGCTACCCGGGCAGGGTTGACTACCTGGTTTATAAGCTCTTAAAGGAAAAGGATATTGAGCTTGGTTACTATGCATCGCTAAAGATGATCGTAAATACCGCTACAGGACTACTGCCGGCAATTATGGCCAATAAGAAATGGGTTGATCTGATCAGTGTAGACAAAATAGCAAAGCTGGAATTGGAGCTCCCAAAAGAAATAGATCTGATTGCAGAAGGTATTGTAAAAAGAGTAAATAACATTGGACCGGATTGTCATCCCAACCTGGTTAGGAAAGCAATCATAGCGATAACGTGAAAGATGTCGCCTATTGAAAAAGCTAAAGCAATTTCATTTTTTGTTGATCAAAACTGCAATGGTTGCTGTACCTGTGAAAAGGTATGCCCTTCTGAAAAAATTATATTGGCCAATGGTAAACCAGAATGGCTAGAACAAAAACAATGTTATTTTTGCTATGCCTGCTTCAACTTTTGCCCGCAGCAGGCGATCTTGGTAAAAGGGTATAAATATAAAACAGGGCGCTACAAGCACCCCCAAGTAAATGCTGAAGACATCGCCAGGCAAAAAGATCCTGCTGCTGTTTAACTCACGTTGTGAACAGCAGGTATGAGCCACATTCCAACTACTTTACTTCATCAACCGCGCTGCTTCCATCGCCAGGTTTGAACGTTTAGTCTCGGTCAGGGTAAGGTGCGCATGCAGGGGGCTGCCTTTCATTTTCTCGACAGCCCATGAAAGCCCGTTTGTTCTTGAATCAAGAAAGGGGTTATTAATCTGCTCCGGGTCGCCAACCAAAACGATCTTGGTTCCTTCCCCGGCTCGTGTGATGATCCCCTTGGCTTGCTTTGGGGTCAGATTTTGTGCTTCATCGATTAAGATATATTGACCGACGATTGAACGACCCTGCAGGTAAGCTATAGCTTCTGTTATAATCTTTCTCGTTGCGAAAAGGTAAGTAACCTTACCGTCAAGTTCATGCTCATTCTCATAACGATTTGGGTGCGAGTCAACCAGTTGTTCCAGATTATCATATATTGGCCGCATGTATGGGGCAATCTTCTCTTTCTCATCACCTGGTAGAAAACCGATCTCCTCACCCATGCTTACGTTGGGGCGGCAGATTAACATACGTCTGTATACGTTTTCATCAAGGATCTTTTCCAGGCCAACCCCTAAGGAAAGGAGTGTTTTTCCACTCCCCGTTGCTCCCATCAAGGTAACCATGGGGATACTGTCATCACGCAGCGCCTCGCGAGCATATTTTTGCAGCAGATTTAGCTTAAAACCGAAAAAATCAGGCCGGGTATCCTTAAGCAGCGTCATTCGACCATCACGGTAACGCGCCAAGGCTGTCTTTTGGGCGCTGCCTTCGGCTTTAAGTAGAAAGAATTTGTTTATCGGGTTGGGTTTTCCGTTCCAGGACAACTGGCCTTCACCGTAAATGCGATCGATCAGCTCTTCAGGAACATCCTGTTCTTCCCATCCCCGGTACTGCTCGTCAATATCAAACTCTACCTGCTCATTTCGATAATCTTGGGCCGGAACCCCGATGACATCGGCCTTGATTCTTAAGAATACATCCCTGGTAACGATGATTACCGGCTGTTTAGTTTTTTGCAGGTTTTTTGCAACGGCTAGAATACGGTTATCGCGCTTGTCACCTGGCCAGGAGCAGGGCAGGTCGGGGTTATTATCGATACAATTCATTTCAACCCTAAGTTCGCCACCATTAGGTAGGGCTACCCCCTGGTTTAGCTCGCCCTGGGCGCGTAACTGATCTAAAAAACGAGCTACCCAACGTGTATTGGCCCTGATTTCATAATCTGCTGCCTTTTTCATATTATCCAGCTCTTCCAAGACACAACCGGGAAGAACAATCAAGTTATCCTGAAAACCGAGAACAGCATTAGGTGATTGGAGTAAAACACTGGTATCAAGAACATAGATCTTTTTCAAATAATAACACCCTCTATCCCCGAAATATATCACTATTACTACCTATCATAACACTATGGTTTGATTAAATAATCAGTTTAACTAAAATTTTACTTTGGAATTTGTTCTGCATTTAAGTCCTGGTAACTAATAATTGATGATCTATTCAGGGTATAAAGCCTATTATAAAAGTCAAATCTGAAATAATCGTGTATTCCGAAATAGCAAATGCCTATCTTTGACTAAATATTAATGAATTTGAAACCTGAAGCAGATTTTAGAGGTATATATTTTTAGGTTAGTTTGTCTTTAATACACTATAATGAGGTCGTCGGTTTTTTCCGGGTAAAGGTAATAATTTATTTTTAGGAGGATAAATAATGAGAAATCGAAAAAACAAAGCTCCAAAAGTTATAGGGATCATTATTATTGTTTTTGTCATTATTGTTGGCGGAGGTTATTTTGCCGCTTCCAGGGGGTTATCGGAGATGCAGGAACTTGTGATCAAAGATGTGAGTCCGGGTGAAGTAGCAGACGGAGTTTATACAGGCGAATTTAATCAATACAGATGGTCATACAGAGTGAATGTTACTGTCCAAAAGGGAAAGATTATGGATATTCAGTTTGATAACGATGGTACATTGGAACAGGAATTAGTTGAGCGGATTATTACGAAACAGTCCCTGGATGTAGATATAAACACAGGAGCTACAGTTAACAGTAAGGCTTTCCTGAAAGCAGTGGAAACAGCCTTAATTCGTTAATTCAAGGCTGATTGCAGCTGATAGAAAAATTCTATGTAAAGGTGATTAGCAATGAAAGCTATTGTTCAAAATGTTTATGGATCGACCAGGCAATAAAGGCTTACAGTTATATCGAAAAAGCTCATACTCAAGGTAAAGTGGTTATTACCGTTATTAATTAATCAGGAGTCGGTATCGCGCCGTCATGATTTAATATTAACTCATGCTTAAAACTTGGTTATGAAGATAATCTGAGATTTGATTGGTTTTCTCATCAGCTATCAGTCCCAAGCTTAGTTTCCATAACCTTTCTTGTGTTTCACAATTTAATGATTGCGTAGGGTCATTGATTTCGATGAATACCTTATTTTTCCAGGAGATCAGTTTTCCTGATTTTTTAATACTCTCTCCTTGTTCTTCTGTGAATAATGGAGCCATAATTTCCCCGCATTTTTCGATAGAAATAAAGGACCCAAATAATTTCATTAATGTAGCCATTATTCTCATCGGTGCAGGTATTATATTGATTTGATTGCTCCAAACTGTTTTGGGAATTTGAAAACCGATAAAAGACAATCTTGAATTATGTGAAGCCCGGTACAAATGATCCAATTTATATAAAACATCCGCTTTGCAGCCATGGCCTGATGTATACCATTTTCATAATTCCAATGATTATTCATTTGAAGATCATCCCAAAAGATTGATCCCTGGCTAAAGATATTAAAAACAATTCTTCCGCCGCTCTTAGAATTTTCTAATCGATTGAGTAAATTTAAGGCCAAAGAAAACTGGGATAAATAATTAACCTGGAAATGAGGATCCATTCCATCTTCTGTTTCAACTCTTTTAGCTGCGTAGCCTAGACCGGCATTGATAAAAAGGCCGTCTAAATATTCATGCTTACTACAGATTTCCTGTATTGCATGGCTAACGTCACTCAGTTTGGCAAGGTCACATTGAACAATAGATACCTGATCGTTAGAAGTGCTGCTTTCTATTTCATTCATTATTATTTCACCAAGCTCCCTTGATCTGCAAAGAATAATAATCTCATGTTTTTGGTTATCCATACCCGCTAAGGCCTTTGTAACTCCTTTACCCATACCATTGGTTCCACCGGTTATTAATACCTTCATTGTTTACCAGCTCCTTTTTCAAGTTCATATTCAAATACTTCCTCCAGCTTCACACCAAAAGCATGGGCGATACGAAAAGCCAGATTTAAAGAAGGCGAGTATTTGCCAGCCTCAATAGCAATGATTGTTTGCCGTGAAGCGCCCGCTTTTTCTGCCAGCTGCTGTTGGGTCATTTCTTCGGCAAAAAATCTCAAGCGGCGAATATTATTGGTGATTTTAATTTTTATACCCATTTTATATTCCTCTTTGATAATAGTAGAGCTTAGTGAAACCTTCCAATATGTTGCCGAAACTAAAAGAGTTAAAAACAATGTTAAGCATAATCATCGGGGGATAGCTCAATGCTAAAATGATTAGAGAGGTGACAAAACCGGCTCCGGCGACAATTACTCCTATCCTTAAAGATTTCAGCTCAATAAAATTATCCATTTCATCTTCGACCATTTCTAGCTGAATCTGATTTTCAATATTTTCATTCTTACAACCAACGTTTTTAATGTTTTCCTTGATTGCTATGCTGATTGAAAGCAGAATGTGAAAAATAATTTGAATCACTATCATGGCAGCGATGCCAACACCAATAAAAATTAGCATAAGCTGGGCCCAGTTTTTCAGATCATCCGGGGCCAAAAGGCCGGATTGATATCTGCCGAAAGCAAAAAACAGGTACGCTCCCAAAACAACTACTCCTGAGATAATGCTGGCAAACGTTTTTTTAACCTGGTAAGACATCATGTCCACTTCCTCTCATTCAGTCAATTAGTTATTACATAGTGTAATCTGTATAAAACAATATGTCAAGTATCTTTTACATAATTTAAGGAAAGAGCATAAACTAAGCGTATTACTGCGCTTTTTACAAATAATTAACAATGGTCCACTATGATTTAGAGCAATATTCCTTTATAATCTACCTGCCACTCAATTGAAAGACAATATTACCTAGATTATTGATGGATTGAGCATCTTTGGCAAAGTTTATGATCATTATCGGTGCCGTAATGGGCGGCATGGCTGCCGGTATCTACGGCCAGTTAAGCGGTTTCTCCACCTTTTGATAAGTCCAATCCGGCAATACTCCCTGCTCCACCATCCGGTGCCAAAAAATGAATTAAGCTTCTAACTGTACTAACAATGGCTAAAAAAACAAAAAACCATAGTGCAACTGTGTTTCCTTGATAATTGTTGTCCACAGTTTTTGGAAGTATATTAGCAAGAATTTTATTCACGTTCTGCCTTCCTTTCAATATTTGTTCTTATCATAAATAAATTTTGCAAATGTAATAATGCAGATTGCCATATATACTACCATAAAATATTTCCCATTGAATTCTGCTTTCGCATTAACAGCCGCAGACTTTAAACCAATAATCCCAACTGGGTATGCTAAAGGAATCATCGCTATAATATACGACTATACTTCTCTAGACTTTTTGCTTAATCCCATGAATAGTAGCATTCAGGAAGTCCAGTCATTATCCTCCCCTGCAAGATCTTATAATTAAGACCAATTTTAACACCGGGAATAAATTTAATTATCAGTTTAACTAAAATTTAACCTGAGTCGCTTATAATAATTGTAGTTTTGTGCAAAGGCTTAGTTGCCGACTCATTTTATATTTATTTAGCAATTATTTTACCTCGTTCATGATAAACATTGAGGGAATTATACAGAGTACTAAAACCAGGTGGTCTGCTGGAATTATGTTAGTTATTAATGGATCCTGATTATCCATTAGCGAGCCCTAAGTAGCTGCAACCAACTCTTGTGCTTTTCCGGTTAGAAATCTTTTAGGTGATAATGATTTTCGTTTTTTTCTGCTTGCTAGCCAAATTCATAGCTCCACTTTCTCTGGTCATTCTTTTAGTTTAGTTTACTTTTCTGAAACGAATAGCCGACCAATTTTTGTCAACAGCAACCTGTCTTACTGCTTTAAAATCATAAGCCCCCAGTATATCCCAACCCTTATCCCTGTTAATATCGTTCCGACCTGGTTAAGGCGGGCTGTTGCCCAGATCAAGGCATCCCAGTATGAAAACCTGTGGGTTTTAACCCCCCTGATCGCTTCAAAAATAATCATTTCATTAACCTGTAACACAGGCCAGATCTGGCAGAAGTGGGTCACTCTTTTTTCAGCATCTTCTAAGGTCAATGGTTCGGAAATTTATTTCGTAACAGTTGTAAAAAATTCAGATAGTACCTGGCTGCTGATTACAGCGCTGTCCAACACGACAAGACGGTCAAGCACTGTTAAAGATTTTTACTGTTTTTCAGATTCAGACAAATCATAAGCCTAGACAAGAATATTAGTATCAATTAGTGCTTTACCTGTCATAACGATCCTCCCTTTTCCAGGTACGCTGTTTCTGATCCACTTGCTGCAGACTCGGATCATAGAGCAGAGCATCATGGTGAAGATACCATGCCCTTAGAATATCAATTTGCCACTGCCAGAGAATTTGATGCTGACCTGGATGAGGTCGTTGTCTATGAAAATAATGGTGTTGTTGTGACTGCTTTCAAGGTTGCTCATCCACCGATCGAACCGTTAGCCGGGTATTCTGAATCTGCTAATTTGTTGGTGATGGATGTTATGAATTACAAGCTGTTAGAATTGATGGAAAATACATTCAGAGTAATAGGTGACGAAGATTTAGCAACAATTATGTATGACATAAGAGAGTATCATCCGGATGTTAATGATGTTGCTGAGATGATCCAAAATCAGGATGTTAAGAGATTGGCTCTCACTCATTATGCACCTACAGTCCCGGTTCAATCCATGATGAAACGATTCTATATTAATCCCATCAAGAAAGATTATGATGGTGAACTGATCACTGGTAGTTATGGGACAATAATAGTAATCCTTCTAGATGAATAAGCTGAAAGGAAATGAGCATTTATAACATTCTATGTTTTTTTAATTTATATTGAGATATATTCATCACTTCATTTGCGTTTTTCGCAAGTTTGTATAATCTTCTAGCCATTTCATCAGGAGGTGTTTGCATGCCTTCAGCTATCCATGTTTCAGTCACTTTATCAATACCTCCCAGGAAGAAATCCAGTAAAAATGGATCATAGTTGAGATGAGAAAAGAGCTGCAGTTTATTCATGACATGTGTCCGTATGATTGAAAACAGTTTGTTCAGCTGATCACACTCATATAGCATGTTAGTGAAAGGCGATTCCTTGAGAATCCTAAATCTGAATAAAAACAGATTATACATGTTCAGCTCAGAGGTATCATCCATCTGCTTCATGAGATCATCGATCTTTGTTACCACTATATGCAGGATGATTTCCTCTTTGATCTTGAAATGTCTGTACAGTGTCATACGGGCCACATCAGCTTTGTTTGCTATTTCAGTCATGCTAATTGATGTTAATGGTTTCTCATTTAACAGCCCTATCAGTGCCTGGGTAATGAGCTCTTTTGATTCATTCATTTGTTTTTTTCTGGCCATGTTACATTCTCCTTAAAATGTATAAGATCGGTTAAGCCTATTGCAATTGGATTAACTCCATTATAAACTTTATTTAAACAATGTTACAGTGTAACTATAAAAAATGAAAGTAGGTTTAATATGAATAAGAAATTAATCGTTTTTGGCAGCCTGGTTGTGATCGTTCTGGTTATCTTTCTTGCATTGCCGGCTGTCTTAAAAGGTTTGGGGCTTCATCCGGATTACGAGGGGCAGCGATACATGCTGCCTGAGGGACGTGCGTTGATCATCGCGACCAATCATGATGAACTCGGCGATGACGGGAGGGAGACCGGCGTATTTGGGTCGGAGTTGACCGCCCCGTACTACGAGTTCATCGGCGGCCGCATGCAAGTAGACGTGGCAAGCATCGAAGGGGGCGAGATTCCATTTGATCCGTGGTCCTTCCGGCGGTTATTCATAAGTGAATACGACGAGCACTACCTTGAGGACCCAGTGCTCCAGGAAAAAGTCGAGAACTCTCTCAAGATCGATAAGCTGGACTTCACCGAGTACGACATTATCTTCCTCGCCGGCGGCTGGGGTGCGGCATATGACTTAGGCTTCTCGGAGGTGCTCGGAGAGAAGATATCTGAGGCGTATGCGGCTGGTTCTGTCGTTGGTGGCGTGTGTCACGGTCTACTCGGGTTACTGAACGCCGTGAATGAGAACGGCGATCCGCTAGTTGAAGGCAGGCGCATCACCGCAGTCACGGACAAGCAGGTCCGTGAGCTTCGCATCGACATCACGCCCCAGCACCCGGAGAGGGAGTTGCGGGCGGCTGGCGCAGACTTCGAAAGTAGTACTGCATTCCTAGATATTTTCGCTAGCCACGTGGTCGTGGACGGCCGTATCGTCTCTGGTCAGAATCAGAATGACGCCCCTGAAGTTGCAAATCTCATGATGAAGGTCGCGGGAGGATCACGCCGATGAAATACGTCCTTGGATACGAGGCGGTCACACTGACGACGCGTATCCTGGCAACAGTGGTTGGCGACATTCTGCTGCTGATCGGGATTGCCGTCTTGATCATGCCGGAGGTGGTCTCCACCATGTTCCTGAGTTTGAGCACCGGTGGGGCGGGCATCAACTCCCTCAGGGCCGATATCGGTGCGCTGTTTCTCGGTATGGGCGTTTTTGCGCTGTTCGGTGCACTCACTCGTTATCGGTGGGTGCTGCTGGTTCCGGCGGTGTTCCTGGCCTTTGTCGTCGCCGGGCGGTTGATCAGCATGATCCTTGATCCGTTCCCGACGAACACCATCGGAGCCCTGGCGATGGAAATTGTGTTCATCGTGGTCCTTGCCCTGGCGGTCATATCCCATGCGTTCTCAGGGAAGGAGCAGAAACGCCCGGAAGCCCTGAGTGTCATTTCAAGCCGCCGGTTCCTTATCGTCGC
>Ga0180432_10011301_pt1 | contig 10545 bp, 8 predicted proteins | sample SS_ome_10_FD_132414 | JGI IMG/M metagenome (GOLD analysis project Ga0180432, IMG submission 132414) | Hypersaline lake sediment archaeal communities from the Salton Sea, California, USA - SS_1_MS_2 metaG | ecosystem: Environmental > Aquatic > Non-marine Saline and Alkaline > Hypersaline >...
TCAGGATCTTCCAGTTGCAACGCTCGAAGCCGACTCCCGCCGCCGACAGTGCCTGGTCTCCATTTCTGGAAACCGTCTTCGCTTACCTCGAACAGCCGGCGGAACGGACAGCTTTCTCGCCCCTGATCCGTGCCCGGGTAGCCGCGGAGTTCGAGCTGGATGCCGACATGCGTTCAGAGTCAGGGGCCGATCCCGAGCTGAAGAAAGTGGTCGGCATCCTGCTCTCCAGGATCGATACCAGGATGGGCGAGATCCGCGCCCTGCGTGCGGGATACGAGTACAACCCACCGGCCCGCTCGAACGGCTCTTTTTGCTGGCCGCTGGCCTACGGCCTGATCACATCGCCCTTCGGTCTGCGCCAGGATCCCATCGACAGGTCCAAGACCCGTTTCCACGCCGGGGTCGACCTGGCGGCATCTCCCAACGAACCGGTCCATGCCGTCTACGGGGGAGTCGTCACGGAGGCCGGCTGGTCTGGCAACTGGGGCCGGGTGGTTCGTATCCGCCATCGCGGCGGGCAGGAGAGCATTTACGCTCACCTCTCGACCGTCCTGGTGAAGATCGATCAGAGTGTCACCCGCGGCGAGGTGATTGGATTACTGGGCCGCTCCGGGCGGACCACGGGCCATCACTTGCACTTCGGCCTGTACATCGAAGGCGAAGCGGTCGATCCGCTCAAACACCTGCCCGAGGTGCCGTTGAACTACTCCGACAGCGTTCCCGGCGTGGCCTTCGGTTACGACGATTGAGCCCGCATCCGGCCCCGGTGAGCAGGAATCTCCCGAGCGTTGACTTACGACAGATGGCATCATACAAATGAACGCGGTTCCCATCTTTGTGGGGGGGGTGGAGGTCGGCTCGATGGCAGTTTCTGAAAAGATCGAAAAGTTCATGACCAGCGCTTCCTGGATCCGCAAGATGTTCGAGGAAGGCATTCGCATGAAGGCCGAATTCGGAGCCGAGAATGTCTACGACTTCAGCCTGGGCAATCCCATCATGGAACCACCGCAGGAATACCTGGATGTACTGAAGCGTCTGATCAACGATCCGCCCGGCGGATTGCACCGCTACATGCCCAATGCGGGACACCCCGAAGTCAGGGCCGAGGTTGCAGCCTATCTCGTCTCGGAGTTCGGCAAACCCATCGAGGCTGACGACGTGATAATGACGAGCGGGGCCGGCGGGGCGCTCAACGTGGCCTTGAAATCGCTTCTCGATCCCGGTGACGAGGTAATCGTAGTTGCGCCATTCTTCCCGGAGTACCGCTTCTACGCCGACAATCACGGTGGCAAGCTGGTTGTCGTCGAATCCTCGGACGACTTCATGCTCGACATGAATGCCATGGAAAATGCAGTCTCCGGACGCACCAAGGCGGTAATCCTGAACTCGCCCAACAATCCCTCGGGGGTGATCTACGACGCGGCTTCGCTTGCGCGGCTCGGTGAACTGCTGAAGTCCAGGAGCGAGTCCACTGGCCGGCCGATAACCATCCTCAGCGATGATCCGTATCGCAAGATAGTCTATGACGGGGAAAAGCCCCCCAGCATTTTCGATGCGTATTCCAATACCATACTGATAACATCGCACTCCAAGGATCTGGGCTTGCCGGGCGAGCGTATCGGCTATGCGGCAATAAGCCCCGGGCATGCAGACCGCGAGGCCTTGCGCGGCGCAATGACTTTCGCCAACCGCACACTGGGCTTCGTCAATGCACCCGCCCTGTTCCAGTACTCCGTGGCAGAAGTACAGGCTGCCTCGGTGCCCGTGGACAAGTACCAGGAACTGAGGGATTTGTTCTGCAAGGGCCTGGACGAGGCGGGCATCGAGTACGTCCGGCCCCAGGGAGCCTTCTATATTTTCCCGCGCAGCCCTGCAGGGAAAGACGACATGGCCTTCGTCAGGGCGCTGCAAGAGCAACGCATCCTGGCCGTACCCGGCTCGGGCTTCGGGCGTGCAGGCCACTTTCGTCTGTCCTTCTGTGTCACCCGGGAGGAAATCGAGAAATCGCTGCCGGGCTTCAAGAAAGCCGTGCAGTCAGTCTGACGGATCGAGCGGGCCACAAAAACCGCTTGCCGGGAGTTGCTACTCCAGGATCAAAGAAGCATCCTTGCCATCGGCCAGCTTCAGCTCTTCTTCGTCGTAGTCCAGCCCGCCGGGGCGGGTCAGCAGGAGCATGCTCTGTGAGGAGTACTTGTTTCCCTCGCGGGCGATTACGCTGACAAGGTTGGGTCCGGGTTTGAGTTTCACGTCTACCTCGAATGCCATGTTGCGCGGATTTTGCGCCTGGCTGCCCGAGCGCAGGTAGACCTTGTCGTCGCCGACCCAGACGGCTATATCCCGTATGTCACGGTCGGTATCACGTACCTCGCCTTTGACCACTAACTGGTCGTCATTCTTCAGGTAAAAAGGCACCTTCGAGAGACGGATCTCAGGCGGTGTGATCTGGTGGTGCGCGATCAAGGCCGGCTGCGATTTGGCCCTGCGGCGTGAGACTCTCTTGACCGCATTAGTCCTTATCCAGCCATTGCCGTCGGAAGGCCAACTCACGTGGTACCAGTCGCCCTGCTGGCGATCGGCCAGGAAACAGCCGCCCTTTTTCGCAAAGGCCAGCAGGGGCGCTTGCTGGCCGGCGCCCGAACGAATTTTGGCCCGCGGCCGGGTTACCCTCAGACCAGTGCGAACTCTGGATGGCCTGAGTCCCGCCTTCGAGATCGGCAAATCCAGTTTGGCCGTCTGGGACATGCCGAACTCGGAATCCCAGATGGTCAGCTCAACGGGCAGGTTTTCGCGCCCGGTGTCGGCATGTACCCTGAAATGAAAAGACTCGGTCGCCGACTTGCCCGGTGGTATTTCCTTCAGTACGATGCGTCCCTTGCCGGCTTTCAGGAACAGATCCTTGCCGGCCTCGTTCTTCAGAAGCGCCTTGGCCATCAAGGCCTTGCCCTTGCCGTGGTTGTGCACCGACACGGCCAACTGTATCTCCTCCCCGGGTTGAATCAGGCCATCTTTGTTGCCGTCGGGATCGAGCACCCGCCAGTTGAAGCCGAACGCCGGTCGCTCCAGCCCCCGGGTGTAAATGACCTTCTCGAGCGGTTTCGGCGGGGTGCCTCCTTCACAATGGAAAGTGAAGCGAACATCATCGGCCCGGCTCAGGACCCCGCGCGGGACCTTTATGGGAATCTCCCATACCTTTGTCTCATTCGGGTCGACCCTGCCGAACAGAAACTCCTTGCGGTTGTACAATTCGAATTTGCTCTCTGACTCTGCCCTCAAGCGCTGGAAGGGTACCGATCCCTTATTGCTCACCTTCAATCGCATCACCACTTCGGTATCGGCGACGGCGGCACCTTTTTCACCAATTTTCTCGCCGACGAGTTCGAAAGTCGCCTCACCCTGAGTCTCCCCCGAACTTCCCTCCGACCAGTCAACCCCCAGGCCGCCGAGCTTTTCGATCATCTTCTGTTGCTGTTCTTTCTGGACCTCACGTATGAAACCAATCGCCTGATCCAGCATCGCCGAGCCCTCGTTCGCGTCGACCTCGAGCAAGAAGTCGTACGCCAGGCGAATCTCGAAATCCTCCCTGTAGCCTTCCTCGACAAAGACTGGTTCTTCTTCCTGATTCTCCCCCTCCTTTTCCTCCTCTTCGTACACGTAGCGCACGATTTCCGCCGGCTTGAGCTTTCTTGCGCCGTGTTTCTTCAGGTGAGCGGGTATGTCCGCCTCCCTGAAACGGCGTTGTTCGGCGAAAACACGAAGGTTCTCCTTGTCGAGAACGACAGGCACGAGCTGTATGTCCGGAGTCACTCCGACTTCCTGGATGGAAACGTCGCCGGGAATGAGATACTCGGCCACGGTCAGCTTTAGACACGCGCCCGCTATCGACTCGGGCACGCGATCGTTGAGGATCTGCACAGTGCCCTTGCCAAAGGTCTGATCGCCCATCAAGACGGCCCGGTCAAGGTTCTTGAGCGCACCGGCCAGGATCTCGGAAGCCGAGGCGCTACCGCTGTTTATCAGCACGACGACCGGTATGTCTTCCTCGACATCCTCGTCGGTGGCTCTCTTCTCCTCACGGCTCTTCTGGATCTTCTCAACAATTGTGCTGTCCTCGCCATAGGCGACCGTGGCGACGATGATGCCCTTTTCGAGGAACATGTCGGCGACCTCCACAGCCGATCTCATCAACCCCCCGGCGTTGTTTCGCAAGTCGATTATCAACCCTTCGAGACCCTTGGCCTTGCGCTTCATCCGCGACAGGTGACGGCGGAGATCGTCGTCGGTGTGCCGGCCGAAATCCTGAATCTGGATATAGCCGATGCGGCTCTTGAGCAGCTTTGAGACTATCGAGCGCACCCTGATTGTTTCACGTGTGATGACGTACTTGTGGGGCTCGCTCCAGCCCGAGCGCATAACCCAGATGGCGATTTTTGTTCCCGGCTTGCCGCGCAGCATCGATACCGCTTCGTCCAGCGACATGTTGACCGTGGACTGGTCCTTGATGCGCACGATCTGGTCCATCGCCTTGAGCCCCATGCGGGCTGCCGGAGTATCGGGCAGCGGCGATATGATCGTCAGGACTCCCTTGCGAATGGTTATCCGGATTCCCAGGCCTCCGAACTCACCGGTAGTTTTCAGTTTCATCTCCCTGAACAACTCCGGGGGCAAGAGGTTGGAATGCGGATCAAGGGTGGACAACATCCCGTCTATGGCAGCGAACTCGACGTCCCTGGGATCGGAGGTCGACTCGATGCCCTCGCCCACGAAACTGATGATCGGCTGGAGGTTGTAGTTCATCTCCCACACTGTTTTGGGTACGCCCACCTCGAAGGTCTTCTTGGCCGAGCCGACCTGAACGGTGGCCACTCCTTCCGACAACTTGATCTCGACCTCGGAGAGCCTGTGTTCGATGAACTCGAGCGAACGGCTGATCATGGCGGCCGGACGGACGCGACTGGGGTCGACGTAGTCTTGCTTGAGCTGTATCAAGACCCACGAGAAACCTTCCATTCGCGACACGTCGTAATCCGAATCGCTCTTCTCGACCTTCGCCAGGGGTAACGACGTGAAGAACAACGATACCGTCAAAAACATCAGGACGGGGACGCTCAGGGTATGCCTCAATCGCATGTGATCTGTCTCCTTCAAGGCCGCTGCCGAAAGGCCCGACGCCGGCTAAATCGTGAACCCGGCGCAAGTGGCTGTTACGAATGCTAGGGGGGCCACCGGACGTTGTCAAGCGGATGGTACCGGCCGCCCCCTCTGTATACAACGTTCGGCGCGACTTTTTTATTTGCGGACCCGCAACTTTTATTGACGGGCGGGAACGTGTGCTGCCTGCGGGTGGTCCAAGCGCTTGCCGATTGACGCACACGGCGGGGACGCATATGCTGCAACGTGACGTGAAGCACTCTTCCTCTCACCTCGAAAGGCGCCTCGTGAGCGCCCTGAAGGCGGGTGAACCCGATGCCTTCGAACGACTGGTACGCCTGCACAAGGATCGGGTCTTCGGGCTGTGTCTGCGCATGATGGGAAGCATGGAGGAGGCGGAAGACCTGGCCCAGGAAGTATTCCTGACTGTTTTCAGGGCCATTGGCAGGTTCAGGGGAGAAAGCCTGCTCTCCACCTGGATCTACCGGATAACACGCAACCATTGCCTTAACCGCCTCAAGTTCCTCAAGCGCAGGGCCCATGAAAAAAGGCAACCACTCGATGATTTTCGCCAGGCCGACCTGGCCGGCGAAAGTATCCACGCGCCGGTCGCAAGTCGCGTGCCAAGACCGGATCGACTCGCCGAAGGCAGGCAGATGGAAGCCATCATCCAGGCACAGATCGCCAAGTTGTCGGAGGATCACCGGGAATTGGTTGTCCTGCGGGACGTCGAGCACTTGAGCTACGAGGAAATCCAGGAAATCACCGGCCTGGCGGCCGGTACCGTCAAGAGCCGACTGCACCGGGCCCGAATGGAATTGGCCCGTCTCATGGCCCCTTATCTGGAAGAAGAGAATGGATAGCCGTATGGAACACGAGCAAGCACAATCGGCAATGTCGGACTACCTCGAGGGCAACCTTCCAGAGGAAATCCGCCTGGAATTCGAGGAGCACCTGTCGGCTTGCCCCGCTTGCAGGAAAGATCTCGAGCTACTGAGGCGCTCGCTGAAACTGGTTCAGCATCTGCCGCCTGTCGAGGCACCCGCCGATTTCCCGCTTCGCTTGCGTCGCCGTGCAAGAAAGGCCGGTTTGTTCGAATACCGGCAACGGCGCCGCGCCCAGCAGCGTTTCATGGTCCCCTTCGAATCGGCGATGGTCGTCATCATGGCCACCGTCGGTGCTCTGGTTATCACCTTGCTGGTGTTCCAGAGCCAGATGCAGGAACTGATCGTACCCCGGCAGCCCACCGTCATCCTCGCCGAGGGAATCAATCAGGTCAACCAGGTCACCCGGGCAACCTGGTCCGTCGGGGGGCGGGTACACGTCTCGGGACGGCTCGTTCCGCAGGGCAGTCCCCTCGGCGCTCCGCCGGAGCTCGATCTCGGCTTCGAGCCTGGTGCCTGGAAAAACTTCCGTGACGAGTTGCCGATAGAGATCAGCGACCAGATGCCACTAGCTACGCCCCCACTCGATAACGACGGTCTGGTTCATATCGTGGTGCAGATCCGCCTCACCCGGGCAGGTGCCGTCCCTCGAGGCGAAGAAGGGCGCGTTTTACCTCCAGGCCGGGGCCGAAGCCTCCCGGGCCGGATTTTGCCACCACGCGGTGACAAGGAATAAAGACGGGCAGCGGATTGGCGGCCAACACGCGCCCTACCGCCCGGGCCGCCCTGGGTCGGCCGCAATGTTTGGCCAGTTCACCATAGGTAACCAACTCGCCGAAGGCGACCTCGCGTAATTCGGCTATTACCCGCGAGGCAAAGCGACTGGTGACACCGGTATCCAGGGCCAACGGAAACTGCCGCCGCTCGCCGGCAAAGTACTCCTGCAATTGCTCCAGAGCCTCTTCGCACCCTCCTCCACCACGCGGCATGGATTCAGCCGGAACCGCTGCAACATCCTCGAACAGGGAACGGAATGATTGTTCGTCTCCCCCCAGAGAGACCCGCATGATTCCTTTTTCACCGGCTGCGACCCAGACGCGCCCGACCGGTTCCCAGGCCACGCTTCCGAACCACACACGCGGTGTATCGCCTGGTGCCCCGAAGCCGTTCATTCGCCTGCCAGCTCCCCTCAACCCATCAACACACGGTCGAGCACTTCTTTGAGATCCATTATACTACGCAGGTCGAATTCGACCGGGTTCTTCGAACCACCCGGTGATACGACATAACCCTTGAAAACCGTCGGGCCTCTTTGTTCGAGGTAGAACACGTAGGTACCCTGGAGGACTTTCAGGGGCACCTCGACGCGCAATCTGCCACCGAAAGCCGCGACCTTGCTCTCGCTGCCCAGCTTCTCGAAGATGTCCTTGACGGCAATCATACCCAGCAGGGAAGATGATTCGTCCGTCTGCCGCTGGATCTGGCCGGGTTCTTCTTCGGCCTTTGCGTTTGCGGGCCCCTGTTCTTCGGCATTTTCAGCGTCTGACTCCTCTTCGACCATCTCGGTCAGCTCGAGTATGTCGGAGGTGCCATCGGCGAATCTTTGTCTGAGTTCTTCCTCGTCGTCGGAGTTGTCGACGTTACCGGCCTTGTCTCCGGTGCCGTGTGTCGCGGCCGTATCTTTTTTCTCGTCTTCTGACTCGTCTTGCGGATTCACTGCACCCGGCCAGAGGTCCAGCTCGCGTTCGACGTCCTCGACGACCGCACTACGCAACCTGGAATCGATTTCACGGGCCAGCCTTGCCAACCCATCCAGATCTGCGGTTGGCTGGTTAGTCAACTCCAGTGTCCTCTCGTGGCGCTTGATATCACCGCTGAGGTCTTTCTCGCCCAAACCGCAAACGACCAGGCGTCCGGGTTGCCAGGCCGACAAGCGCAGATGCATATCCTGTAACCGAAGGGCGCCGGATAACCTCAGAACGTCGTGCTCCAAATCGAGCCCTATACCCATCGCCGCCACCTGGTCACGGATACCACCCAGCACGACCAACTTCTCGCTGAGCATCTTGGCTACTTTGGCACACAACCCAGACGCGTGACTCAATCCGGCTACTTCGACGGTACCCAGTGAATACAAGAAGCGCGGATCGAAGATCTTGACCCTGTCAGCACCAGCACCGTAAATACGAAGGCTTTCTATGGGTTCCCGGGTCTGGGGATGTATGAAGATACCGCCGGTGACACTGACGGTGGCCACGAGTCCCTGCTGGGGATCGTCGATCTCGAAACCGTCGACCAGGGGCCCCAGCAGGTGCCGCAACAGAAGCAGAGCCTTGTCGGTACCGGTCTCACTCATCTGGCACGCGCCTCCCGGCGCGCTCTGCGTGCCTTGGCCTCGTCAAGACTTATCGAGCAGCCACAGTAGTCCTGCCTGTACAAACCGAACTGGTGCGATCTCTTGACCGACAAGGAATAGCCGTCTTTCTTCTTGAGGTCGATCGCCAGGTATTCGACACCGGTTTCTTCAGCCACCTGCCGCCCCACGCGCTCGAGAACCCTTGAATTCTTGTGTCGGCTGACTGTCAGCGTGACGGTGAAAAGATCGAAGCCTCGCCGCCGGGCCAACTCGGCGGTATTCCTCATCCTCAGCCGGTAACAAGCCTCGCAGCGCAGAGAACCCTCGGGCAGATGACGGTAGTCGAGTATGGCCCTGCCCCATTCGGCCGGACGGTAGGGACCAACGATCAACTCGAACCCGAGTCGCTCGCACAACCTGCGCTGGTCGGATAGGCGCAATTCGTATTCCGCCTTCGGGTGAATATTGGGGCCATAGAAATACACGACCACGTCGTACTCGCCACCGAGACGCTCCAGGGCGACAGTGGAACAGGGAGCACAGCAGGAATGCAGCAGCAAGCGGGGCAGTGTACTGCCGTCTTTCATAACTTGGCGTCGGCTCCCTTGGCCCCCGTCCCGGGCGGGTGCGACTTGCCGAATTTTTCCCAGACTTTCAGGTAGTTCAGGGCGGTGCGCAGTTGAAAGTCGTCAATGTGTGAAAGAAGGCGCATCTGCTTGGACTGTTCCCTTTCCCTTTCGAGGTGCCCGCTCAGATCGGACTCGCGTGTTATCTTGATGCCCTCGAATTTGTCGGGCTCCTTGCTGGGCACGACCACATCGGGGATGATGCCTTGCTCCTGAATGGACCGATGCCTGGGAGTGTAATAGCGGGCTATCGTCAACTTCAGCCCGGAACCATCTTTGAGCTCGACAACTGTCTGCACCGAGCCCTTGCCGAAAGTCCGTGTACCCATGATCACTGCGCGGCCGTGATCCTGCAAGGCACCGGCGACAATCTCCGACGCCGAGGCACTGCCACCGTTGACCAGGCAGATCAAGGGATAGAAGGGCTCCGTCCCCCTGCTGTGGGCAACGTCCTTCTCCACGCGGTTGCCCCTGGCCTTGGTCTCGACAATGACTCCCTCAGAAATGAAACGGTCGGATACCCTGACAGCCTGCTCGAGCAGCCCGCCGGGATTATTCCTCAAATCCAGCACCAGCCCCAGTAACTCACCGCCGTTTTTCTTCTTCAGCTCCCCAATTGCCTCTTTCAAGTGGCGCTCGGTTCTTTCCTGGAAGCTGCGAATCTTTATCACCCCGTAGCCCGGCAGGGGCACGTACTTTTCTATTGGATTGAGCCTGATCCTCAACCGGATCAGAATGAAATCCTTGGGCTTGTCGAATTCGTCGCGATCGATGGTCAAGACCACCTTCGTACCCGGAACACCTTTTATCCGGCGCGAAGCTTCCACCACGTCCATCTTTATGGTCGAATTCCCGTCTATCTTGACGATCCTGTCCCCGGGCAGGATGCCAGCCCGGTCGGCTGGAGTGTCGTCTATCGGGGCGACGACAACCAGCGCTCCGCCGCGTACCACCATTTCGATTCCCACCCCGCCAAAATGACCCGAGGTATCCTCCTGCATGCTCTTGAACTCACGCGGGGTCATGAAGTTGGAATGCGGATCTAGCGTGCCGAGCATGCCGCGAATCGCTCCATAAAGCAGTTTCTGAGCGCTGACATCCTCGACATAACTGTTCTGAATGTAGTGCAGAACCTGGGCGAAGACGTCTATCTTCTGGTATGTCTCGTCTTTGGCCGACAAGCGCGCGCGACCAGACAAGAGCAGCAAGAACAGCCCCACCAGAACAATCCTTCTCGTCGAAAGAGGATGCTTCATCGGTATTTTCTCCTTGCCCCCGGCAAGTACGAATCCTAGCACAGCGATCTGCGCAGATCCACGGATCATGAAGCGGGCATTTCAGAAATCTACCCAGCGCTCTGGATTTACGGCGCGGCCACCCTCGCGCACCTCGAAATACAGGTAAGGGCCCTTGAGAGATCCGGTATCACCGACTGTTCCGAGCACCTGGCCGCGAGCAAGCTCGTCACCCTTCTCGATGTCCAGCCTGCCAAGATGGGCATAGAGCGTATAGTAGCTGCCACCATGATCCA
>Ga0180432_10011304_pt1 | contig 10543 bp, 10 predicted proteins | sample SS_ome_10_FD_132414 | JGI IMG/M metagenome (GOLD analysis project Ga0180432, IMG submission 132414) | Hypersaline lake sediment archaeal communities from the Salton Sea, California, USA - SS_1_MS_2 metaG | ecosystem: Environmental > Aquatic > Non-marine Saline and Alkaline > Hypersaline >...
CGACCACGTGATCCCGCTTTACACGCCGGAATGCCGGGCCTGCCCGTCCTGCCTGAGCCAGAAGACCAACCTGTGCACCGCGATCCGGTCGACCCAGGGCCAGGGCGTGATGCCCGACGGCAGTTCGCGCTTCTCCACCCTCGATGGCGATCCGATCCTGCATTACATGGGCTGTTCGACCTTCGCCAACCACACCGTCCTGCCGGAAATCGCGGTCGCGAAGATCCGCGAGGACGCGCCGTTCGACAAGGTCTGCTACATCGGCTGCGGCGTGACCACCGGCATCGGCGCCGTGATCAACACCGCCAAGGTGGAAATCGGCGCGAAGGCCGTGGTCTTCGGGCTCGGCGGGATCGGGCTGAACGTGATCCAGGGCCTGCGCCTGGCCGGCGCCGACATGATCATCGGCGTCGACATCAACCCCGCCAAGAAGCCGATGGCGGAGAAATTCGGGATGACACATTTCGTCAACCCGAAGGAGTGCGACAATGTCGTGGCCGAGATCGTCAACATGACGAAAACCCCCTTCGACCAGAGCGGCGGGGCGGATTACTCGTTCGACTGCACCGGCAACGTGCAGGTGATGCGCGACGCGCTGGAATGCACGCATCGCGGCTGGGGCCAGTCGATCATCATCGGGGTGGCGCCGGCGGGGGCCGAGATCTCGACGCGGCCGTTCCAGCTGGTCACCGGCCGGGTCTGGAAGGGCACCGCCTTCGGCGGCGCGCGCGGCCGCACCGACGTGCCGAAGATCGTCGAGTGGTACATGGACGGCAAGATCGAGATCGACCCGATGATCACCCACACGCTGACGCTGGACACCATCAACGAGGGCTTCGACCTGATGCACCGGGGCGAGTCGATCCGCTCGGTCGTGGTCTACTGAGTTGGCCCGCGCCGGCGTCCCGCTTCTCGCCGTCCTGATCGACGCCGACAACACCTCGGCCGCCTGGGCCGACGCGATCTTCGAGGAGATCGCGTCGCTCGGCGAGGCTTCGGTGCGGCGGATCTACGGCGATTTCACCAATCCGCACCTGAAGGGCTGGCAGGCCAAGCTCGCCCATCTGGCGCTGGTGCCCTATCACTCGCCGGCGAACACGGTGGGCAAGAACTCGTCCGACATCGCGCTGGTGATCGACGCGATGGACATCCTGCATTCGGGGCGGTTCGACGGCTTCGTGCTGATCTCGTCGGACAGCGATTTCACCCGGCTCGCCAGCCGGATCCGCGAACAGGGGCTCGATGTCTTCGGGATCGGCCAGCAAAAGACGCCCGAGGCGTTCCGCAAGGCCTGCAAGCGGTTCATCTATGTCGAGAACCTGATGGCCGAGGCCGAGGCCGACGGGCCTGAACCGGCCAGCAAGCCGCGATCGGGCGAGGCCAAGCCGAAGAAGGAATCGCCGAAATCCGCGATCCCGCTGGTCGTCGCGGCGATGCGCGCGATCGGCGGCGACGAGGACTGGTATTCGCTGGGCCAGATCGGCCAGTACATCACCCAGGCCAATCCGGAATTCGACCCGCGCACCTACGGCAGCGCGAAACTGTCGGACCTGATCGCCAAGACCGGGCGCTTCGAGGTCAAGCCCGGGCCGAACAACAGCCTCGTGGTGCGCGACCTCGCCTGACGCGCCGCCGCGGCAGGCTGCCGCCTTGCAGCCCGCCGGGCAACGGCGTAGCTTGGAATCGTTCTAAAATACTGGAGGGCCTTCCATGATCCCCGGCTTCGGCGGGCGGCGCCGCTTTTCCGATCTCAGCGAGCAGGAAATCCTCGCGCTCGCGATCTCGTCCGAAGAGGACGACGCAAGCATCTACAGGCTTTACGCCGAGAAGCTGCGCGAGGAATTCCCGGCCTCGGCCAAGGTGTTCGACGGCATGGCGGCAGAGGAAGACACGCATCGCCAGCGCCTGATCGACTTGCATCGCAGCCGGTTCGGCGAGGTCATCCCGCTGATCCGGCGCGAGCATGTCGCGGGCTATTACGCGCGCCGGCCGGTCTGGCTGGTGGAAAACCTCGGGATCGAGCGGATCCGCGACGAGGCCGCGGCGATGGAGACGGAGGCGGAAACCTTCTATCGCAAGGCCGCGCAGCGCACCTCCGACGCCGCCACCCGCAAGCTGCTGGGCGATCTGGCCGCCGCCGAGGCCGGGCACGAGATCAAGGCCGGGCAACTGGCCGAAGAACATCTCGACGAGGATAGCCGCGATTCGGAGGAACGCGCCTCGAAACGGCAGTTCGTGCTGACCTGGGTGCAGCCGGGGCTGGCGGGGCTGATGGATGGCTCGGTCTCCACCCTGGCGCCGATCTTCGCCACCGCCTTCGCCACGCAGGACACGCATACCACCTTCCTCGTCGGCCTCGCCGCCTCGATCGGCGCGGGCATCTCGATGGGCTTCACCGAGGCCGCCTCGGACGATGGCGAGCTGTCGGGGCGCGGCTCGCCGATCAAGCGCGGCTTCGCCTCGGGGATCATGACGACGGTGGGCGGGCTGGGCCATGCCCTGCCCTACCTGATCCCCGATTTCTGGACCGCGACGACGATTGCCATCGCGGTCGTTTTCGTCGAGCTTTGGGCGATCGTGTGGATCCAGAACCGGTTCATGGAAACGCCGTTCCTGCGCGCCACGTTCCAGGTCGTGCTGGGCGGGGCGCTGGTGTTCGCGGCGGGGGCGCTGATCGGCGCCGGATAGGGAGGCGAGCGGTGTACAGAAGCGGCGAGATCGAGTACCGGGCCCTGCCCCTGCCCGACCGTGTGCAGGTGCCGCCCGACCGCGCGCAGGCCCAGGCCGAGGCGTTTCGCGACCACATGGCGCGGCGCCATTCGGTGCGCGATTTCGCGCCCGACCCGGTGCCCGAGGCGGTGATCGCGGCCTGCATCGCCACCGCGGGCGGCGCGCCATCCGGCGCCAATCACCAGCCCTGGCATTTCGCCGCCATCGCCGATCCGGCGATGAAGGCCCGTATCCGCGACGCCGCGGAAGAGGAGGAACGCGCCTTCTACTCGGGCGGCGCGGGCGACGAATGGCTCGCCGCGCTGGAACCGATCGGCACCGGGGCGGAGAAACCGCATCTGGAAATCGCGCCCTGGCTGATCGTCGTTTTCGCGCAGCGCTACGGCGTGACGAAGGATGGCGCGCGTTACAAGAATTACTACGTGCCCGAAAGCGTGGGCATCGCCACCGGCTTCCTGATCGCCGCGATCCATAACGCCGGGCTGGTCTGCCTGACCCATACGCCGAACCCGATGAAGTTCCTCGGCCCGCTTTGCGGCCGGCCCGAGCATGAGAAACCGGTGATGATCCTGCCGGTCGGCTACCCGGCGGCGGATGCGACGGTGCCGGCGGCGGCGAAGATGAAAAAGCCGCTGGACGAGATCATGACGGTGTTTCGCTAGTCCCCCGCCACCCGGTGCGCGAACAGCCGCACCACCGTCACCGCGATCAGGATCCGCGCGACATGATGGGCGGTGACATAGACCACGCTCATCTGAAGGCTCAGCGCGATCAGGCCCATCTCCGCCAGCCCGCCCGGCGCGAAGGCAAGGAACACGGCCGCGACGGGTTCGCCCACCACCGGCCCGAGCGGGAGCGCCACCGCCAGCGCGACGGCGACCGAGATCGCCACGTTCACGGCCGCAAAGCGCAGCGCGTGCAGCACCCGGCCCGCCGGCATGCCGGCGAACCGCACGCCAAGGCCGGTGCCGATCACCACCTGCGTCACGGCCAGCAGCCATTCCGGCGGCACGGTTTCGGTCACGCCTGCAAGATGGACGAGGCCGGAGGCGAGGATCGGCCCCGAAATCCAGCCCGCCGGCATCCGCAGCCGCACCCCCGCCCAGGCGCCGATCACCGCGCAGGCCAGAAGGATCGCCACGTCCGCCGCGCCCAGCGGCACATCGGCCCCGGTCATCTTCACCCCGCCGGCGGAGCCCACCGCATGGCCGGTCAGCACCGTGAAGGCCAGCGGCACCAGCACGATGGTCAGGATCAGCCGCAGGAATTGCAGCATCGTCAGCATCTGCGGATCGGCCCCGGCCTCTTCGCCCATCTGCACCGCCTCGATCAGCCCGCCGGGCGCGGCGCCGAAGAACAGCGTCTTGCGGTCGATATCCGACAGCGCCGCAAGCGCGCGGTAGCCGAGGAAATGCATCACCGGGATCGCGGCGCATAGCGCCAGAAGCGAGGGCCACCAGTGTTTCGCCTCTTCGATGATCTCGGGGCGGAAGGCGCCGCCGATCGCCACGCCGATCACCGGGATGAACATCTGCCGCACGGTCTGGGGAAACTGCGGCAGGTGACCCAGCGGCCGCACCCCGGCCACGGCCAGCGCCCCCACGGCGATCAGCGAGCCCAGCAGCATCGGCAGCGGCAGGTGCAGCCAGCCCGCCACGATCCCGCCCGCCCAGCCCGCCAGCACCGACAGGGCGACGGTCGGCAGGTGGATGCCGGAAAGAACGGGGCGAAGCGAAAGGCGCATCGTGGAACGAGGGAACCGCGCCGGAGTGGCGCGAGCGGCACAGTGTCACCCCCGCCGGGCGAGGGCAAGGGGCCGGTCACCGACGCGCCGTCCGGCCTACCAGTGCGGCGGGCGCTCGTCCCCCAGCACCACGCCGCCGCCGAGATCGGCCTCGCGCCCGGCCTCGCGTTCCATCAGGAGCGCGACGCGGCGTTCCAGCCGATCGATCGTTTCGGCCTGCCGCGCGACCGTGGCCGACAGGTCGTCGACGCTGCGCAGCAGGTCGGCGATCCGTTCCTCCGCCGCGATGAGCCTTGCCTCGTCCATCCCGTCCCCCGTTGCCGCCACCACTCTAGCCGCCGTCACGGCCGGATGCACCCCGGATACCGCGCCCCGCCCGCTTGCCGCCCCCGCCCCCTTGGGCTAAGGACGCCCGCGACGCTGGCACGGGTCACGGGGCGCAGGATCATGGCGAAGGACAAGGGCGCGAGACGGCCGCGCGCGGAGGCGCCGAAGGGCTTTCGCGACTATTTCGGCGCGGAGGTCACCGAGCGCGCCGAGATGCTGCGCGCGATCACCGAGGTCTATCACCGCTACGGCTTCGACCCCTTGGAAACCTCGGCCGTGGAAACGGTCGAGGCGCTGGGAAAATACCTGCCCGATGTCGATCGCCCGAATGCCGGCGTCTTCGCCTGGCAGGAGGAGGATGGCGACTGGCTGGCGCTGCGCTACGACCTCACCGCGCCGCTGGCCCGCGTCGCGGCGCAATACCGCAACGATCTGGCCATGCCCTACCGGCGCTACGCGATGGGCCCGGTCTGGCGCAACGAGAAGCCGGGGCCGGGCAGGTTCCGGCAGTTCTACCAATGCGATGCGGATACGGTGGGCAGCGGTTCGGTGGCCGCGGATGCCGAGATCTGCGCGATGCTGGCCGATGCGCTGGAGGCCGTGGGCATCCCGCGCGGGGACTACCTGATCCGGGTGAACAACCGCAAGGTTCTGAACGGGGTGATGGAGGTTGCCGGGGTGCTGGACCCGGCCGATCCCGAGAAATTCGCCGGGGAACGCGGGATCGTGATGCGCGCGATCGACAAGCTCGACAGGTTGGGCGAGGACGGGGTGCGCGCGTTGCTGGGCGAAGGCCGGCTGGACGAGTCGGGCGATTTCACCGGGGGCGCGGGCCTGTCTGGGGAACAGGCCGACATCGTCATGGGCTTCATGGCCGCCAAACGCGGCGACGGCGCGGCGACGGTGGCGCGGCTGCACGACCTGACCGCCGGGTCCGAGACAGGCCGCGCCGGGGTGGACGAACTGGAAACCATCGCGGCGCTGCTGGCGGCGCAGGGCTACGACCCCGACCGGATCGAGATCGACCCCTCCGTCGTGCGCGGCCTCGGCTACTACACCGGCCCGGTCTACGAGGCGGAGCTGACCTTCGAGATTCTCGACGACAAGGGCCGCAAGCGGCAGTTCGGATCGGTCGCGGGCGGCGGGCGCTACGACGATCTGGTGAAGCGCTTCACCGGGCAGGCGGTGCCGGCCACCGGCGTGTCGATCGGCGTCGACAGGCTCTTGGCCGCCTTGCGCGAAAAGGGCCGGATCGGCGGCGCGGTCGAAGGCCCGGTGGTGGTGACGGTGATGGACCGCGACCGGATGGCCGACTACCAGGCGATGGCCGGCGAGTTGCGCCGCGCGGGCCTCCGGGCCGAGGTCTACCTGGGCAACCCCAAGAACTTCGGCAACCAGCTCAAATACGCCGACCGGCGCGGCGCGCCGGTGGCGGTGATCCAGGGCTCGGACGAGCACGCGCGCGGCGTCGTGGTGCTGAAGGACCTGATCCTCGGCGCCAAGATCGCCGAAAGCGCGACGCTGGAGGAATGGAAGGACCGGCCCGCGCAGGTCGAGGTGCCGCGCGGCGAGTTGGTGGCCGCGGTGCGCCGGATGCTCGGGCAATGATGACGTCCCCGTACGGCAAGCGCGCTGCGCGCCCGGCCCGCGGGGCGGGGGCGTTCCCGAACGCGCCGGCCCCGGGGGGGCGGGTCGGGCGCGTGTCGCGAGACGGGGTCATCCCATGACCGGCAAGGCGCGGGCACGGGCCGAGGGCGCGGCGATCCTCGCGGCCTTCGAGGCCGCCGGGGCGCGGCCGGTCGAGGCCGACATCCTGCAACCGGCCGACACGCTGCTGGACCTTTACGGCGAGGATATCCGCGCCCGCGCCTATGTCACCGCCGATCCGCTCAGGGGCGAGATGATGCTGCGGCCGGATTTCACCGTGCCGGTGGTGCAGATGCACATGGCCGAGGGGGCGGAACCGGCGCGCTACTGCTACCTCGGCGAGGTGTTCCGAAAGCAGGAGCATCGCGGCGCCCGCGCCGCGGAATACCTTCAGGTGGGCTATGAAGTGTTCCAGCGCGATGACCCGGTCGCGGCGGATGCCGAGGTCTTCGCGCTCTTCGCCAGGGTTCTGGCGCCGCTGGGGCTGACGCCGGCGACCGGCGATATCGGCATCCTTCTGGCCGCGGTGCGCGGGCTGTCGACCACCGGGCGGCGCAAGGCGGCGCTCTTGCGCCATGTCTGGCGGCCGAAGCGGTTCAAGGCGCTGCTGGACCGGTTCGGCGGCCGGGTGCCGGTGCCGGAAAGCCGCGCGGCGCTGCTGGCGGACCTGGCGGCCGGGCGGCGGCCCGATCCCGTCGCCCCGCTGATCGGGCTGCGCACCGGGGCCGAGATCGAGGCCCGGCTCGCCGCGCTGGCCGAGGATGCGGCGGCGGCGCCGGTGTCGGCCGGGGACGTGCGGCTGCTCGACGAGATCCTCGACCTCGCCGGCCCGGCGCCCGTCGCGCTGGCGCAGCTGCGCGAGATGGCGCGCGCCCTGCCCGCCATCGCCCCGGCGGTGGACCGGCTGGCGCTGCGGCTGGAGGCGCTCGACGCGCGCGGGATCGCCGTCGACAGCCTTGCCTTCGAGGCCAGCCACGGCCGCACCACGCTGGAGTATTACGACGGGTTCGTCTTTTCCTTCCACGCCGGCCGGCCCGGCCTGCCGCCCGTCGCCTCCGGCGGCCGCTATGACGCGCTGACCGCGGTGCTGGGCCAGGGCCGGTCGATCCCCGCCGTGGGCGGCGTGATCCGGCCCGGCCTGGTGGCCGACCTCGGGGGGCTGGGATCATGCTGAAGCTGGGCGTGCCGTCGAAGGGTCGGCTGATGGAACAGTGTTTCGGCTGGTTCGCGGCGCGCGGCGTGACGCTGCGGCGCACCGGGGCCGAGCGCGAATATGCCGGTGCCGTCGAGGGGATCGCGGGCGTCAGCCTTGTCTTGCTGTCGGCCGCGGAAATCCCGCGCGAACTGGCCGCGGGCCGCATCCACCTTGGCGTCACCGGCACCGACCTGGTGCGCGACACGCTGGCCGACTGGCCCGACCAGGTGGCGGAACTGGCGGCGCTGGGCTTCGGCCATGCCGATCTGGTCGTCGCCGTGCCGGCGGCCTGGGTCGATGTCGACACGCTCGACGATCTCGACGCGGCGGCGGCGGCGTTCCGGCGCGCGCACGGCTTTCGCCTGCGCATCGCGACCAAGTATCACCGGCTGGTGCGCGAGTTCCTGCGCGACCACGGGGTGGCGGACTACCAGCTTGTCGACAGCCAGGGCGCGACCGAGGGCACGGTGAAGAACCTGACCGCCGAGGCGGTGGCCGATATCACCTCGTCGGGCGAGACGCTGCGCGCCAACCACCTCAAGGTGCTGGCCGACGGGCTTGTGCTGGAAAGCCAGGCGCAGCTTTACCTGTCGCGCGCGGCCGATCTCGGGGCCGGCGACCGCGCGGCGCTGGCGGACCTGGCCGGGCGGCTGGGCCTGACCCTGCCGGGCGGGATCTGACGGGCGGGATCTGACGGGCGGGCCCCTAGCGCAAGCCGATCTCGGCCAGCGCGGCGGCGAGGTCGCGCGGCAGGTGGCCCTCGGCCTCGCGCCCCGGCTTCAGGTCCGCCGGCGCGGCCTCGGGCGCGAGGTAGCGCCAGCCCTGGAACGGACGTTTCGGCATCGGTTCGGTCCGCACGATCCGCGGGTCGAGCTGGATCGCGCAGCGGGTGACCCCGTCGGCGCCCAGCCGTTCCTCCAGCCCGGTGATCCGCTGGCGGCACAGCACCAGCCCCTTGATCACCCAGTAAAGCGAGCCGCCCGCGACCACCTCGGCCTCGCGGCGCGGCCACATCCGGGTGACGTGGCAGGGCGTGCCCGCCCCGAAGCGCCGCGCCTGCCAGCCGGCCAGGTCCTCGACCGACTCGGCGCCCACGCACAGTTTCAAGAGATTGACGAATCCGGCCATGAAAACCCCCACCTGTTGGGCATGATAGGCGCCCCACCCCCGAGATCAAGTTGCCGCGGCGTTGACCGGGTGCCCCGGCAGCCCTATCCTTTACGTTCCGCCGACAGGATCGCCGAGGACGCCCGATGACCCGCTTCGCCGCCCCCATCGCCGAACAGATCTGGGACATGAAATACCGCCTGAAAGAGGCCGACGGCGCGCCGATCGACCTGACGGTGGAGGATACCTGGCGCCGGATCGCGCGGGCGCTGGCCAGCGTCGAGACCGAGCCGGACCCGTGGGAAGAGCGGTTCTACGCGGCGCTGGAGGATTTCAAGTACCTGCCCGCCGGCCGGATCACCGCCGGCGCGGGCACCGACCGGTCGGTGACGCTGTTCAACTGCTTCGTCATGGGCACGATCCCCGACAGCATGGGCGGCATCTTCGACATGCTCAAGGAAGCGGCGCTGACGATGCAGCAGGGCGGCGGCATCGGCTATGATTTCTCCACCATCCGGCCGCGCGGCGCGGCGGTGCACGGCGTGGCGGCCGATGCCTCGGGGCCGCTGTCGTTCATGGATGTCTGGGACGCGATGTGCCGCACGATCATGTCCGCAGGCTCGCGGCGCGGCGCGATGATGGCGACGATGCGCTGCGACCATCCCGACGTGCTGGCCTTCATCGAGGCCAAGCAGGACGCGGCGCGGCTGCGGATGTTCAACCTCTCGGTCCTGGTCACCGATGCCTTCATGGAGGCGGTGAAGGCGGACGGGCCGTGGGATCTGGTGTTCGGCGGCAAGGTCTATCACACGCTTCAGGCGCGCGACCTGTGGAACCGGATCATGCGCGCCACCTACGACTATGCCGAACCCGGCGTGATCTTCATCGACCGGATCAACGCCGCCAACAATCTCAACTACGTCGAGACGATCGCGGCGACGAACCCCTGCGGCGAACAGCCCCTGCCACCCTACGGCGCCTGCCTGCTGGGGTCCGTCAACCTTGCCCGGCTCGTGGTGGACCCGTTCGGCCCCGAGGCGCGGCTGGACGCGGACGCGCTCGACCGGCTGGTGGCGACGGCGGTGCGGATGATGGACAACGTGGTGGATGCCAGCCGTTTCCCGCTGCCCCAGCAGGCCGCCGAGGCGCAGGCCAAGCGCCGGATCGGGCTGGGGGTGACCGGGCTGGCCGATGCGCTGCTGATGATCGGCCAGCGCTACGGGTCCGACGAGGCCGCGCAGGTGACGGAGGACTGGCTGCGCCGGGTGGCGCGGGCGGCCTATCTCGCCTCGGTCGAGATCGCCAAGGAGAAAGGCCCCTTCCCGCTCTTCGACGCGGAGAAATACCTCGCCACCGGCCACATGATGGCGATGGACGAGGACGTGCGCGACGCGATCCGCGCCCACGGCATCCGCAACGCGCTGCTGACCTCGATCGCGCCCACCGGCACGATCAGCCTGTATGCCGGCAACGTCTCGTCGGGGATCGAGCCGGTCTTCGCCTATGCCTACAGCCGCAAGGTTCTGCAGAAGGACGGCAGCCGGACGGAGGAGGAGGTCGTCGACTACGCGGTGCAGCTGTGGCGCCAGAAATTCGGCGACGCGGCCCTGCCCGGGCATTTCGTCAACGCCCAGACGCTGGCCCCCGAGGATCACGTGAGGATGCAGGCGGCGGCGCAGAAATGGGTGGATTCGTCGATCTCCAAGACGATCAACTGCCCCGAGGACATCTCGTTCGACGCGTTCAAGGATGTCTACATGGCGGCCTGGGACATGGGCTGCAAGGGCTGCACC
>Ga0180432_10011305_pt1 | contig 10543 bp, 12 predicted proteins | sample SS_ome_10_FD_132414 | JGI IMG/M metagenome (GOLD analysis project Ga0180432, IMG submission 132414) | Hypersaline lake sediment archaeal communities from the Salton Sea, California, USA - SS_1_MS_2 metaG | ecosystem: Environmental > Aquatic > Non-marine Saline and Alkaline > Hypersaline >...
CAGTGTTCAGAGTGAGATGAACAGCGCGATTATCGACATCGACCACTGTGTCTGTGACCAGCGCCCTCTCCTCGAGCTTAGAAACGAAGTACCCGACGTTTTCCGCGCCTTCGGCCACACTCAACCCCGTGATGAATACCGCTGAGCACAAGATCTTCGCAAACCCCGCGGTTGCTAGTTCCATTGGATCGCCGGGCGGCGTTTCCCATTCGGTATCCAGCTCAAACTCGGCGGCACGATCGATGAGGGCCTGCGTGCTCGACACCTGATCACCCCGGGAGTCGGGTGCACAGCCAGCGAGAAATAAAGACATTGTTGCGGCAACAATGAAAGTGGTCCTCAACATTGGTGGAACTCCTTCAGTTGGAGATGATCATTCCTAAGAAACGACCGCCGAGTGGACGTCGGCGTGTTTGTATTTCTGCTAATTGGCCGCTGAGGAACGCGGACTTACGCGGAAAACAGCTAGGAGTTGGTTTTCCCCTCCCAACCCAACAACAACGTCCGCGTTCGTCAGCGTCGTTCCGCGGCCGATCACGCTGCAACGATTCCCTTTAACTATCCAAACATCGCCCTGATCACGACAAACACCACCGATGGCCCCAACAAGCACCCGAGCCCTGTGTAAAACGTGGCTGTCATAGCACCATATGGCACCAGTTTGGGGTCAGTTGCTGCAAGTCCGCCTGCGACACCGCTGGTGGTGCCCATGAGCCCACCGTAGACCATTGCGGATCGCGGGTTGTTGAGTCCGATATATCGTGCCACGAAAGGGGTCCCAGTCATCACCATCATTGACTTCACCAACCCCGCCGCGACGCTGAGTGCCACCACCTCAGATGAGGCCCCGATCGCAGTTCCCGTGACCGGGCCGACGATATACGTCGCTGCTCCGGCACCGATTGTAGTCATGCTGATCGCATCAGTGTACCCAAACGCGTACGCCACGATTGCGCCTACCGCGAACGACCCGAGCACCCCCACGAACAAAGAGACTATGGCACTAGCCCCTGCCCTACGGATTTCGTCCAAATTCACACCGAATGCTGTGGCAATTATCGCAAAATCCCGCAGCATAGCACCGCCGAGTAAACCCACACCGGCCAGGATCTCAATGTCCGCTAGTCCCTGGGTCCCGCCAGTCGTAGCCCCCCCCATGTATGCCAGAGCGAGTCCGATCAGAATTGCGATCGCGGATCCGTGAATTCTCCCGCGCGTGAGCCTGTTGGATAGGAAGTAGGAAAACCAGACAGTAACGCCCACAAAAGCAAATGCGGTAACGAGGCCGTTTCGCATTAGCACCTGCGCCAACAAATCGAACAGGGTGTTCACCGGTCGTCCTTGGTTGCCACGTCTTCCGCCACACCAGTGTTTGCGGATCCAATCCGGCTGATCAATGGAACCATCGCACAGGAGAACACCACAGCCAGCGCTCCGGCAAGCAGCGCGGCCGGTCCGCCCTTAACCGCCGCAATGACGTTTTGCTTAGCGGCCATCGCCACGACGACCGGTATGTAGATCGAGCTCCAGAACAAAACGCCTTGCCGCGAAATTGGGCTCAGACGACCGCGTTTCCGTAGTAAATCTGCCAGCAGGATCATCAAGAGCATGGCAATGCCAACGCCGCCCACATTGGCCTGAACTCCGATCACTTTTCCAAGCAGCTCACCAACGAAGATGCCGGCAATCATGCAGCAGGCGAGAAGTGCTACTCCGTAGATGACCATTCAACCCACCCCCGAATCCGGAGCGAACAGTTCTGCGACCGCCGGCTTGGTCACTTTCCCCATCGCGTTACGCGGAAGCGATTCAACAACCTCGAGATCTTTCGGGATCTTGTATGGTGCCAGATGATCGCGCGCCCAGGAGCGCAACTCGCCGATGTCGAGCTTGGACGTTTCTGTAACTTCCACGGCCACGCACACCCGTTCACCCCAATCCGTATCTGGTGCCCCTACCACAGCACATTCCCGAATACCCGGGTGGGTACGCAATACTTCTTCGATCTCGAGCGCTGAGACCTTGTAGCCGCCAGTCTTGATAATATCCACACTCTGGCGGCCCATGATTCGATACCGTCCGTCTTCGACAACCACTACGTCACCAGTTCGGAACCAACCGTTGTGGAATACCGCCGCTGTCTCGGCAGGGCGCCGCCAATATTCGGAAAACACGTTTGGCCCAGCAACCAAGAGCTCACCTGGCGTGCCGGGGGGTACTTCGTTCATTTCATCGTCAACGATCCGAGTTTCGACGCCGGGCAGGGCCCCCCCCACCGAACCGGGGAAACGCTCACCTTCGAGCGAATTGGACAATCCCATACCGATTTCCGTCATGCCATACCGCTCCAACAGTACGTGCCCGGTCATTTCCCGCCACCGTTCGAGCACCGAAACCGGCAATGCGGCAGACCCTGATACCATCAGGCGGAATTTCCCGCACGCCGCCGACATCCTTTTCCGTTCAGGAGGTGGAGCCTGTTCCCATACATCAATCAATCTTCGGTAAATTGTCGGGACCGCCATAAATAGCGTGAGGGGTCGGTCAATGATGTGGCTCCACGTCTCAGAGGCGTCGAAACGGGGCAGCATTTCGCAACAAGCACCGCTCCAGAGCGCACAGGTCAACACATTCACGATCCCGTGCACGTGGTGGAGCGGCAGAATCAGTAGGATTCTGTCATCTCCGACCCAATCCCATGCTTCAACGAGTGATACGACCTGGGCCTGTATTTGGGCGTGAGTGGTGACAACCCCCTTGGGTCTCCCCGTAGTCCCACTCGTATACAACATCATCGCTCGCCGGGTATCAGCGACATCGGGGAGTATCGATTCCCCACCCTCCAGCAGAGCCGACGTCGACAAAGTGCTCAGCCCGCGTTGCTTCGCCACATCACGCACCCGCTCTACAGAGGCAGGATGTGCGACAACATGAGCGGCATCGGAATCGTCCAAGACATATGCCAGCTCAGCTGGTGGATGTGAAACGGCGAGGGGCACTGCGATGCCGCCAGCCCGCCAAACACCCCATTGCGTGGCCACGTACGGGAAACCTGGGGGAACGAGAAAGGCGACTCGCTGTTCGGCGAGGTCGCTTCTGCCGTTCAATAGGCGCCCCGCAACAGCAGCAGAGGCCCGCAGCAGGTCGTCATATGAATAAGAGCCGTTTGCGTCGACTAACGCTGTTCTCGCTCCGAAAGCTTCAGCACGCGTTATCAGAGGAATTGTCATATACTGTCTAGGAAATAGGCTCTACAGCCTCAATGGTGCCGCCGTTGCGCGCCGATCGATACAACGCTTCGATCACACGCATGTTGGAGGATGCCTCCGAAAACGGATACCGCACCCGATTGCCGGTCAGAATGCAATCGGAGAAGTGCTCAACCATTGCCGTGTACTCGTTCAAACCAGCCAAAGCGTGGGTTTTCGCCTCTTCCCTGCCGTGGAACTCCTCTATCGTGACGTCTTCCGTTCCAGGAATGAACACCCGTGGCACCTCCAAGTGGCCTTCTGTTCCCGCCACATGCAGGCACTCCCTTCGTTCCATTGTCAGCGCGCTGTCGAACTGCGCCGTGATGCCATCGGCGAACCGGAGCATTCCAGCCATCTGCTCGTCCACGCCGCGGTCGGTCCATTGAGCATACGCCTGAACCTCCAGCGGCTCTCCGCCCACCACAGTCCTGCAGACATTCACGCAATAGCATCCAACATCCATGAGCGAACCACCTCCCAGTTCGGGATCGAGCCTGATGTTGTCCGAGCTGGTGATTTTGAAGGTGAATGCCGAGTAGAGAGCCCGAATTTCTCCGATCACGCCTTGATCCAATAGCTGCAGTACCCGGTCGATGCGCGGATGAAACCGGTACATGAAAGCTTCCATGCATATGATACCGGCAGCTGCGGCCGCCGCAGCCATCTCATCGCACTCCGCTGCGTTCAGCGCCAACGGCTTTTCGCAAAGCACGTGTTTTCCTGCCTCAGCCGCTCGGATAGTCCATTCCCGGTGCATGCTGTTGGGAAGCGGGTTGTATACAGCATCGATCTGTTCATCTTCGAGCAATTGTTGGTAGGACCCATATGAGCGCGGAATGCCGTTGGCGGACGCGAACTCCTTCGCCGCAGCATCGGTTCGGCTAGCCACCGCGATCACGTGGCCGGTGCTTGATTCCTTTATCGCAGGTATCACGGCGGCACGTCCAATGTTGGCAGTGCTGAGGATGCCCCAGCGAACGGTTCCCTTCTCACCCATTAGCTAACCTCCGACTCTGTTTCTTTCGGATCGGACCTCGGGTAACCTATCGGTCGGGCCGGTATGGGCAAGCGGCGCCAGGTTTGCACATTGCACACAGTTTTCCACATCACAAATGTACATACTTACTCAATGGCTCGTGTTCGACCCCTTCGGCACCGATTTGGATAGCCCAACTTTGGTTCTGCACGCCGGCCGCATAAGGCAATAGTTGCCGCGGAAAGCAACGCAGAACTTTCCACAACGACGTCTAAGGTGGCTTTATGCTGTCACTATAAGTTATTTTGTCACAGTGTTTTAACATTATCAATCTAAACTTTAACATTATATTTTGTAGTCAATCTACTATGGTATGCTGTTTGCACTTCTAGTGATCGGTTCCGAACAAGAAAATGGCACACCCGGGGCGACCCGGGGCCGCAAAACCAGGGGTCTCACTGAGACAGCCCGGTTGCCGAAGGGAGGAGCGAAATGAACTCACGAAAAGCCTGCTTCGCCGCCTTGCAATCCGCCGCCAGGCAAGCAAAAGAACTGGCAAGTTATCTCATCAGCCAGCCGTACGACTTCACCGCGCTGAACCCACTTGCCGATGCCGCGAAATCGATTCGAGATTGCGCGCAAGCACTGAGAAACCGCGAGTTGTGGCGGCTGGGAGAAAGGTTACTCGGGGCCGCTCAAATGGATTTGTCCACTCCGATGGGCGTGGCTGAACTCGACACAACCGTATCGAGAATCGTATCTGCCGTGGAGCAACTCGTGGTCGCACAAAAGACCACTGACACCACCACTCCCACACCAGGGCAGGCTCAGCCGGACGATGCGTTTTCGCTGGCTATCGGGACGCGATGGTTAGCTGTATAAGCTCAGTTTTTGCAAACACTTACGACATTGGGTCATTCAGACAAGCCGTCCTTCTTGGTTACCCGGCCGCCTGACAGAATCACCACGCTTACTACGATTCCCAGAGCGGCCACCGACCCAAACACTAAAACGTGGGTACCCACACCAAATTGTGGCGATTGGCCGGGATTCGACTCGTGATCGGGCGCTGAGGTGCGAGCCCTCGGACTCAATTCCTCGCCGAATTCGCCAGCGTTACTCAATATTTCCTCTAGGTTGTCCGCAATTTGGCGTGCGATTGGGTGGTCAGGCCCATACACTTCGTTGACTATATCAAGCGCCCGGGCGTAGTAGGCTTCGGCCTCAGCAAACCTGCCCAGCTCGTGGTAGACCAGGCCGAGGTTGTTGAGTGTCGTTGCCACGGCAGGATCGTTCGGACCAAAAGCCGCCTCTTTCTCCACCAATGCCTCGAGATATGTGCTCTCCGCCTTCTCGAACCGGCGTTGTTCCCTGAGCAGCTCACCCAGGTTGTTGAGCGTGACATCGTAACCCTCGCGCGCCGCGGCACCTGTGTCTGCTTCCAGGATCTGCAACGCGCGCTGGAACAACGCCTCAGATTCCCTGTAATTCTTCAGATTGATGAGCGTTAACCCGAGATTTGACAACGTTGTAGCGACTTCCGGGTGGTCCGGACCATAATGCCGCTCCTCGATCGCGAGGGCGCGGCGTTTCAGCTGTTCCGAAGCTTCAAAGTCGTCCTGGGCTTCGTACAGAAAGGCCAGGCCGTATAACGGCTGAACGATATCGATGTAGTCGGAGCCGTGTTCTCGCTCCAGTATTTCGATCACATCATGGTATAGAGGCTCGGCCTCGGACAGATTCCCTGCCGCACGGAGCCGCTCCGCCTGACGCATGAGGAATGCAGCTTGATCCTGGGTGGCAGAAGCGTCCAGTATTACCACAAAAAATGCGAGGAATGGCAGGGAGAACTGAAACGTCGGCTTCATGGCATACCACCAGTTGAGGACCCTGAGCTTTGCACCCACGGAACAATCTCGGACTCCCTCACTAGCATTCAGACCAAACTCGAAGATGTCAACTGACCTCCCGGATATTCGGCATCTGCCGTATACTCAAATCATGAGAATACGCCACCCGATGTCCCTTGCGTTAGCGTGCCTGCTGACTGTCTCGTGTGCCACGCTCCAACAGATCGCAGCACTTCGATCGGTTGATTTTCAACTCGACCGGTTAGCCAATGTGCGTGTCGCCGGCATCGATGCGTCCAGCGTGTCGTCTTACTCCGATCTCAGCATCATGGATGCGGCCCGCGTTGGAGCAGCATTAGCGAGGAAAGAGCTACCGTTGTCGTTCCAGCTCCACATACGCGCAGAAAACCCCAGCGACAACCCGGTGACTGCACGGTTGGTTCGCATGCAATGGACGCTGCTACTGGACGAAACCGAGACAATTTCGGGCTTGATCGACCAGGAACTGGAACTTCCTCCAGGGCAACCAAGAGATATCCCGGTGTCAATCTCGCTAGATCTGTTCGATTTTTTCGAACGATCCGGGCCGGATCTCTTCAACTTGGCACTGAACATCGTTGGAGTGGGAGATGAGCCGAGCCGAGTGGCAATTCGGGCTCAACCGACTATCAATACTGCGCTGGGGCCTATTTCCTACCCGCAGCCGATCACGATAGTGGATCGGAGTGTTGGGGGGCGGACGGGCGGACCAGAGCAATAACAAGTAACCTCTTACGGCTCAATCACTTTCAAGTCTGTGAAGTAACTCCGTGTGAAGCCGCGGTCGCGTGTCAGCAATACATCTGCGCGGACGAGTGCATGCGCTGCAATGAGAAAATCTGCGATCATCCTAGTTCGCCTACCCCCTCTACTGCGATATGATCTCCACAACCTGGCCGCTATTTGGGATGTCTCCTGGTCAAACGGATCGAACTCGATGCCCGCATCGGTGAGTATTTTCACCTCCCCGAGTTCCTCAAACACCGCGCTCACTTCCGCCCAAACGACTGGGCAAGCCACGATACGCCCCGTCAGGCGTGCTCGGTCCAGCGCGTCCAATGACTTCTCTACGTTCCGTGATCCCGCGACAAGAACATCGAGTAGAACAGAACTGTCCACAGCAGTGATCATCCTCCGTCCAGCTCCTCGTCCCAAGCCGGTCCCCTGGTATCTATGAGGTAGGCATCGACGTCGATTTCTTCCTTCACACGACCAACCAGCCGTCGCAGCGGATCATCTTGGATGATCTTCTTGATCAACACACCGTCCTCACGCGCCTCAAACACAACTTCCTGCCCCGGCCGCACTCCATAGCGAGTGCGCAGGCTCTTGGGGATCGTAACCTGTCCGCGTTCGCCCACCCTGGACGTATGAATTTGTTTTTCATATTTCATGTATATAAGATATGATTAAGTAATCGAAGGACAAGAGTGTCGGTTGTGTAGCCGCGGCACATATCAATTGTGGGCAGTAGGGCGGACCAAAATTAGCGGGACGAGGAAGACGCTGCCAGACACAAGACGTCATAAACGCATGTAGTCAAACAACTTACATCTCGATATTGCCGTCGTCCTCGGGCGTTCGAGGATTAGCGTCGACCCTTCTACCGCCTCCGAATTGTACGAATAGCCCCGTTCTCCCTGCCCTGATGGATTTCTCAAGTCGTTTCCATGCAGCGGCTTTTAGCACCGACCTGAGCCCTGGCACCAAGCACGAGAATCCTACCAGGTCTGTGAGGAACCCAGGCGTCAACAGCAACGCAGCGGCGATCAGGATGATAACTCCGTCAACCAGGGCACCCGCCGGAAGACCGCCTCGCGCGAGCTCGTTCTGGACGTCTCGCAGCACGCTGAGTCCTTGCCAGCGAGCGAGCGATGCGCCCAAAGCACCAGTTATCACTATGATGGCGAGGGTCGGAAGAACGCCGATCATGCCGCCGATGTTGATGAGCAAAATCAACTCGATGGCGGGAACCAGAATGAAGAGTAGCAGCAACTTGGCCATACGAGTAAGGTAGCACCAGTTTCGGGATTAATCGCCCGGTACCACGGCCTCCGCCTCAATCTCTACCAGGTTTGAGTCACCTATCAATGACGCCTGGACAAGGGTATTTGCCGGGCGAATCTCGCCGAACCTCGCGCCATGAGCCCGGGCGATCGGCTCCCAATCTGCCATATTCTGCACAAACACACGAGTTCGCACGACGTCCTCCAACTGCCCGCCCAGCGACGCTATCGCGCCCTCGATCTTGTCAATGACAAAGTGAGCCTGCGCCGCCGGATCACCTCCGCCTATCGTCCTATCGCCGTGCGTTGCAGTCGTGCCCGATACGTGTATCCGATCTCCGGTTCGTACCGCTCTGCAATATCCCGCGAAGTCTTCCCAAGGCGTTCCGCTTTGCACTCGCAGCCGTCCGTCGACACCTCGACGTGCTTCGTAGGGCGGAGGCAACGAGTCAATGTGGTGACTCAGGTCGCCGGTTGCCGTCAAGAACGGCGGTTTCCGGTATTCGTCTCCACAATCGCCTGGAATCGGTCGTAGCGGCTCCAGTGCAGTTGCTATTTCGGCCTGGTCTTGCTCGTCGAGTTCAAACCCGAACAGGCGAAGGTTGTCTTCGATGTGTTGGGCTATGCCAAGCCTAGCGCCGATAATTACCCCCCCCACTGCTGGCTGCTCGAGGATGACTCGGCAGGCGACGTTGGCCATGGAAACACCCTGCTTGTCTGCAACTCTGCTCGTCACTTGCAACAACTGCTGCAGTTCTTTCCACCCACCGGCCTCTTGCACAAACCTCCCGTACTTCATCTCCGACCAGGTCTCGAGATTCTCCCAGTCCGGTTCTGGCTTCCCTAGCCAGCGATCGGTGAGAAAACCGCCCGCGACTGTCCCAAATGCCAGCACTTTGGCGCCGCACTCTGCGCACAACTCGAGCATGCGTGAGCTGGCGCGTTGGTCCAGAAGAGAGTAGCACACCTGGTTGGACAAGACCTCGATTCCGGTGTGCAATACAATCCGTAGGTGCGCCGTGTCGAAGTTGGTCAGGCCCAAATGCCGAATGAGCCCTTCTTCCCTCAGTTCCTGAAGCCAAAAGAGGCAGTCGAGCCAGCTTGGGTCAGGGTAGTTCCAAGCATGGAATTGGAGCAGATCGAGGCAATCGGTTTGCATCCTGTCGAGCGACCGTTGGACCGCAGATCGTACATCGTCCCTCGATGATCGACCGGGCTTGGGCACCCATTTCGTACACAGCTCGACCGAATCGGCGCCGTATTCCTTCAAGTACGCACCGGCGATTTCCTCGGCCGAGCCGTAGTGATCGGCCATGTCAAACGTGGTGAACCCAGCCTCCACGTACGGCACCATAGCCGCGGCCGCAGCCTGGGCATCCACCTTTCCGCCATCCCGTTCCATGTCCGCTATCTGCCACAAACCCGTCAGCACCCGGGATATCGATAATCCTGGCGCCAGCTCGCAACGTTCAACCTTGGTTGCCATTCAACTCCTACTCCGGTGGAAGTACAGCGAAGATCCCTTTTACGTCGATGCCGGCCCTCTTCAATCTCTCAACCTCCCACAAATACACTGCGGTAGCGACCGCCATAACCCCGATCCACACCGGGGTCGAGTGAAAATACCAGGCGCTTACAGACGCAGAGAGGTCCTTTAGCACGTGCACGATCAGGAAACCGCCCAACAACACGACCCCCGCAGTTGCCAGACCGATTTGTGCGGTCCTGACCGGCATCACCCGCACCTGTCGGGCGATTTCAGGATTCCGACGTGGCAAAGTGAGCACTGCGACACACATCAATAGAAAATTCACCAGCATCGAAGTGACCAGAATGTCGACGCCGAGAAAAAAATCACCGGCCAGATGACTGCCCACGATCCCGACTGAAGCCATTAAACCGCTCAGTACTATCGCGACTTGCGGTGTGTGCAGCCGCGGGTGAACCCTGGCGACCGCTTTGGGAAAGATCCCATCCTCCGCCCACGCGAACATCAATCTCGAGACAGCCAGCAGCATCGCAGGCAGATCATTAATCAGCGCAATGGCGGCTCCGCCAACAATTGCGACCGTCCAACCCGCCGGCAACAGATAACCCAACAGGCCTGGAGCAGTGACGTCACGCGTCGCGGCTTCTTCGGCAATGAAATTCCAGGGTACCGCGTGGTATACGGCGGCAGTGAAGAGGAAATAAAAGGATCCGACCGTCGCGACAGCTATTCCGATGGCCAAAGGTAGCGCTCGGTTTGGATTCCTAGCCTCTCCCCCTGCTTGTGCTATTGAATCAAAACCGATGAAGCTCGAGAACAACACTGCTGCCGCGGCCAGGTACACGGCGATGTTGAACGGCGCTTGCGCGGATTCCGCTACCGCCCTTCCCTCCCCCTCGAGTACTGCGGCTGCAAAATCACCGCGGTCGAAC
>Ga0180432_10011307_pt1 | contig 10541 bp, 11 predicted proteins | sample SS_ome_10_FD_132414 | JGI IMG/M metagenome (GOLD analysis project Ga0180432, IMG submission 132414) | Hypersaline lake sediment archaeal communities from the Salton Sea, California, USA - SS_1_MS_2 metaG | ecosystem: Environmental > Aquatic > Non-marine Saline and Alkaline > Hypersaline >...
ACTCTCGATTTCGCTCCAACTGCTCGGCACCCACACGAAAACGGCGGCGATGACGAGAATCGCGGAAATAACGGCGGAGATGAAGAACCCGCGGTTGATCGAGGACATGCCCGAGCGGTCCGTGGGCCGCGGGGAGACGGTGAAGATGCCGATCACGGCGGTGATCACTCCGATAGCCGGGATGATCAACGGCAGCACCAGGCCGAGTTCGCCGAAGGCCGCGCTGCCGAGGATGAGTGCGGCGACGAGGACAACGGCGTAGGACTCGAACAGGTCCGCTGCCATGCCAGCGCAGTCGCCGACGTTGTCGCCGACGTTATCCGCGATGGTCGCGGCGTTGCGCGGATCGTCTTCCGGGATGTTCTGCTCGACCTTGCCAACGAGGTCCGCGCCGACATCCGCTGCCTTGGTGAAGATGCCGCCACCGACACGCATGAACATGGCGAGGAGCGCTGCACCGAAGCCGAAGCCTTCTAGGACCTTGGGGGCCTCGCCTGCGTAGACGAGGACCACAAGCGCGGCGCCGAACAGACCCAGGCCGACAGTGAACATGCCGGCTACACCGCCGGTGCGGAAAGCAATCCGCATCGCTCGCTGCTCACCGGACTCCTTGGCCGCGGCCGCAACGCGCACATTGCCGCGGACCGCGAGCCACATGCCCATGTAGCCGGTGATGCCGGAGAAGACCGCGCCTACCAGGAAGAAGATGCTGCGCCCGATCCGCTCGCTATTGGTCTCCGCAGGAAGTAGGAATAGTAGGAAGAAGACGACAACCGCGAAGATCGACAGCGTCTTGAACTGGCGGTTCAAGTAGGCGGCGGCGCCCTCCTGGACGGCGGCACCGATCTCCTTCATCCGCTCCGTGCCTTCGCTGGCGGCAAGGACTTCGCGCACGAGGACCCCGGCTACCGCGAGGGCAGCAAGGGCGATGACGGCAACTATCACCACGAGAACGACGTTGTTCCCGGTCAACTCGATCATGTTTCTCCTAGGTCTCGGCAGCGGCCGGACCAATGCCCCGTACTCGACCTAGCATCGGCGCCCGCCTCGCGATCCGGCGCAGTCTACGCAAGTCAGCACGGTGAGGGTGTTCGGGTTACGCACTTACCTGCGCGCCCCTAAGTGGCGTGCGCCACACCTTCGGAAGCGGTCACGACCCCAGCCGCTAGTCGAGAGCCTCTGCGAGCGTCTCGTGGAGTGGAATGAGCGCATCCAATCCGGTGAGGGTGAACACCTTCTTTACCCGTGGCGAGGTGATGACCAGTGCGAGCGATCCGTCCGATTCGCGCAGATGCTTCAAGGCCGTGACGAATACCCCCAGGCCCGTGGAGTCCAAGAAGGTGACCTCGGTCAGATCGACCACGATTCGCGCGCCGGGTTCGGTCACCTCACGGAGAGTCTCGCTCAGTGCGGGTGCAGCATGGGCATCGATTTCACCGCTGACGCTGATCACGGCGACGCCGTCACGTACTTCCCTGTCGATACCGAAGGACCCAGCGGCGTTCACAGCAGCACTGTGGCACACCTGAGCCGCACAATGAGCCAGTGTCCGTGAACTCGCCAGCTCTCGCTGCGCTCGCCGCCTGGCAAGAACAGCGTCCGGAGTCGATCGCCGAAGTGCTTTCGATACCCGCCCGACAGGGTGAGACGACCTCATGGCCTTCGTGGATCCCTGACGAGGCGGTAGATCGATGGGTAAGCAGGGGTATCGATCACCCCTGGCTCCACCAGACGGTGGCAGCCGAGTACGCGCGCGGCGGACAGCACGTGGCGTTGGCGACCGGCACGGCGTCCGGCAAATCGCTTGCCTTCGCGATGCCCATCGTCGCGGCAATCACGGAGGGTGGATCCTCGCCGTTGGCTGATCCGTGCGCGCTGTACCTGGCACCGACGAAGGCGCTGGCCGGCGACCAGCTTCGTTCGTGGCGGGAGCAGGAGCTGCCCGGGGTCCGCGCAGCGATAGTCGACGGGGACACCGATCGGGATGATCGCGCTTGGGCCCGCAAGCACGCGAATGTGGTGCTCACGAATCCGGACATGCTGCATTACTCGTTGCTGCCCGGACACGAACGTTGGTCGCGGCTGCTGCGCAACCTGCACTTCATCGTGATCGACGAAGCGCACGCCTATCGAGGGGTGTTCGGCGCACACGTCGCGTGGGTGATTCGCAGGCTTCGACGTCTGGCCGACCACTACCGCAGTTCGCCAATCGTCATCGCAGCATCGGCTACCACTGGATCCCCTGAGCGCTCTATCGCCAACCTGATCGGTGCTCCGATCGTCGCGGTCACGGCCGATTCCTCACCTTCACCCGAACGCACGGTGGTGCTTTGGCAACCGTCGCCAACTCCGGAAATCCCAGAACCGTCGGCAGCGCGCGATGCAGCCTTCCTCACTTCCTCCGCGGTGGCGTCGGGCAGTCAAGTCCTTACTTTCCTTCGAAGTCGGCGGGCTACGGAGTACGTGGCTGATCTGGTGCGTCGACAAACCAATGACGACGAATCCAGCATCGCCGCTTACCGAGGCGGCTATCTCGCCGAGGAACGCCGGGAACTGGAATCGGGGCTGAGATCGGGGACTATCCGCGCTCTGGCCACCACCAACGCTTTGGAATTGGGTATCGACATCGCGGGAGTGGACATCGTCATCACCACCGGCTGGCCGGGGACCCGGGCCTCTTTGTGGCAGCAGTTCGGTCGCGCTGGTCGAGCCGATGCGCCGTGCGCTTCGGTGTTCATCGCTCGCGAAGATCCCTTGGACACCTTCATCATCGAGAACCCCCAAGCACTCACGGATGCACCCATGGAGGAAACGGTCTTCGACACCACGAACCCGCACATCCTCAGACCACATCTGTGTGCGGCTGCCGCCGAGTTGCCAATAACCGACCTCACTGGCGGATGGTTCCCCGATACGACCGAGAGTGTGCTTGGTGAACTGACAGATACCGGGCTGCTGCGCCAACGCCCGAACGGCTGGTACTGGACGTCGACCAGCCGGGCACACGATCTGACCGATCTGCGCGGCACCGGGGAGACCGTGCGCATCGTCGAAGCAGGCACCGGCCGTCTGCTGGGAACGATCGACGCAGCCGCATCGCATCGCCATGTCCACGACGGCGCGGTCTATGTGCATCAAGGGGTGACCCATATTGTGGATCGACTCGATCTAGCCGATTCGGTGGCGATCGTGACGCAAGAGGATGTCGACTACACGACATTCGCTCGCGACATCAGCGACATCCGTATCACTTCGATCGAACGTGTGTGGCCTGGTCCGGGTGTCACTATGCATACGGGCACCGTGGAGGTCAGCTCGCAAACGGTCGGCTATGAGCGCCGCGGGCTCGATGGAACAGCCCTAGGAGTGATCGAGTTGGACCTGCCACCAAGAGTGCTCACCACGCAGGCGGTGTGGTGGACTCTCGACTCAGACTTGATCGAGCGCTCCGGTCTGGACGATCTCGCCGGTGCGGTCCACGCAGCCGAGCACGCAGCGATCGGCCTGCTTCCCTTGTTCGCATCGTGCGACCGCTGGGATATCGGCGGGGTGTCGACCGAACACCATCCCGATACCAGTGCAACCACGATATTCGTCTACGACGGAGTCCCCGGGGGTGCTGGCTTCACAGCTAGGGGCGCACAGGTGTCGATGGACTGGATCGGTGCAACCGCCGCAGCAGTTCGAGGTTGCCGATGCGAAAACGGCTGCCCCGGGTGCATCCAATCTCCTAAGTGCGGCAACGGCAATGATCCGCTGGACAAGAAGGGAGCCATCACCGTGCTCGAGGCGATCCACACGGCAGCATCCACGCGACCCACTACCGACGATCAGTAACCGGCTCGTGCGCTCGCTTTGATGACGTCCGCGGTGCTCCACCTCGACAACGTGGTTGGGCTGGGGAGCGCGACCTCGACTGTCACATCTATCTCGTGCCACACACAACCATTCAGTTGCGCGCCATAGGAATCGGCGATCGAAGCAGCTGCCGCGCAACTTCCCTGCCGCGCCGCGGCCACTGCTGCGAGATCGGCCACCATGGAAGCCTGTGCGTGGGTACCGACCCAGTGAGCAGTGGCTGTCGTTGCCGCGATCAGTGTCACCAGTCCAGTAACGATCGCGAGCGCGAAGACAGTGGCGAACCCGTCCTCGGATTTCATCCTTCTCATGGACCTACTCCCGTCTCCCACGGGACGAGCGCCTGCCGCTGCATAGGGACTGCAAGTCCCGACAGCAACGGACCGAGCAAAGTGACTTCGCGGCGCACCGTCACCGTCACACCCTGGGGGGAGGGCGCGACGGTGACGGTGGTTCGCGGATGCGCCGTCTCGACGGACATGCGCACCGCATCCGGCGGGACACCACGGGCAATGTCCCGCGCGGCTATGTGAGCGGCGTTTTGCAGACCTAGCGCTGAAAGCGCCACAAAGACCATCGACATTGCGATGAGCGCGACCACAGCAATGATCGGAATGGCGAAGGCGCTCTCTGCGATCACGTAACCGCGATCGGAACGAGGTCCACGCTTCACGATCTGCAATTCCGGCCGTGTCATGGGATCGGCGATTCCGTCGATCAGGCGCCGAGCATTGCCGAGAAGGCGCCTTGCACCACGGTCCAAATCAAATCCCGGACAGCCTCGCTCGTCAGCAACTTGATGAGGACGCCGCCCAGTCCAGCGACGGCAACGGTGCCTACTGCGTACTCGGCAGTAGTGAGACCTTGATCGTCCTTCAACCGACCTAGCACACCGGTGTCGGTCTTCACCTCTTCTTCGATAACTGTGGTGGACATGTTCCCTACCTCTTTCGTTTCGCGGCGGCTATCGACCCTCGAAGCGCCCGACATAACGCTCGCTGTTTTTAAGAACAAGCGGCAGGGGTTGGTTGGTGCCTGGGGGAACGCCGCACGCCACCTGTGGACGACGGACCGAGCGATCACCCTCGCTAGGACAAGAGCGCTGTCGCGAAGCCAGCGATAACCGGCACCACTCCGACCAGAAGAAACGCTGGTAAGAAGCACAGAGCTAATGGCGCAACCGCACGCACTCCAGCTGAGCGCGCGGCAACCTCCACCTGTGCACGATGCGCGTGACGCATGTCGACCGCTGCGGCATCCAAGACGATGCTGATCGTCGCCCCGGTCTGCGCGGACCGAATCACGGCACTGGCGATCGGCGCCAGGGCTTCATCATCGAGCAACGGCGCCCAGGCAAGCGTCTGCGGTGCACCCAAGGCGACGGAGGCGCGAACCGCTTCCAATCGCGATTTCAGTGGTTCGTCGACCGTCGCACTGACCACTGTCAAGGCATCGTGCACACTCGCTCCAGCTGAAATCGCCGCGCTCATCAGATCCGCTAAGACTGGCGCCTGCGCTGACAAGCCAAGGCGCGTTCGCTCTCGTTGAGCGCGGGTGCGACGTGCTTGCGCTGGGGAGATGCTGTCGGTGTGTGCTCGACCGTTGCTTCGGAGCAGAGCGTGAAGTCGGCTTGCCGCTCGGGCGCCGAGGAATACCCATACCGACGCGGCTACGAAGCAGGCAGCAAGAAGCCCCATGACACCTCACCCTTGATTTAATGCCTGATCCACACGCCCGACTATGTGGCGAGACCACACCACCCCGATCCCGGTGAGTCCGGCTGCAGTAGCGAGCACGCTGGCTCCGATCGGTGAGCCGAAGAACCATCCGATCGGATCAGCGCCGAGGAGATAGCCCAGGGTGATCCCGATGACCGGAAGCAGACTCAGCATGCGAGATGTAGCGCGCGGGGCCGCCAACTCACTACTCAGAACGTCTCTGAGTTCGAATTGAGCTTGGACCGAAAGGGAGAGCCGATCTATCGAGGACGCCAGACCGGAACCGTGCGCGACCCCTACGCTCCAACATGCTGCGAGCTGACGAAGTTGCTGAGCGAGTTTGGGGTTGTCTCGGGCATCCTGACGAAGTCCGCTTTCCACAGCTTCTCCGAAGTGCGAGGCCGCAAGTGCCCGTGGCCATAACGGTGGCTCCCCGGCCGAGCGTTCGAGTGCGGTCACAGGTGTGCTGCCGGAAGCCAACTCCGCAGCCAGCGCCCGCAGTCCTTGCACGAATCGTCGTTGTGGCTCAGATCGCCGTTCCCGCCAACCTCGGACCGACAGCCACGTTCGAAGATCGAAATCCTGAGTCCCGCCCGTACCGCCCAAGGCCCGCATCCGCATGGATCCAGCACTAGGGACCACATGCCACACGGCTAGCGCCACGGCACCCGCGGCGAGAAACTTGATCAACACGCGCTGCGACTCGAAGACGTACGCCCGAGCAGCCCGGTCAAGGGTTCGGTCACCACGAATCCATTGCGTTGCACGAGCCCATGTATTCCCTCGACTACACGGGCACCCCCCGGACCGCGCGCGATATGCACGACTGCGTCGACAGCGGATGCGAGCAATGCATGCACTGCCGAACGATCCACGCCCGCGGTCAATCCCAGAGCCTCGATGCGCGCTGGCAGATCCTGGGGCGAATTCGCGTGCACGGTGCCACACCCACCTTCGTGCCCAGTGTTCAACGCCATGAGCAAATCGATCACCTCCGGGCCTCGCACCTCCCCGACCACAACGCGATCGGGCCGCATCCGTAGGGACTGACGAACCAGATCACGCATCGTGACCTGACCGGCGCCTTCCACATTCGCTGGCCGGGATTGCAAACGCACTACATGCGGGTGGCGCGGTTGTAACTCCGCTGTGTCCTCGACCAGCACGATGCGCTCGTTGTGCGGAACGAGCGCGAGCAGCGCCCCGAGGGCAGTCGTCTTTCCCGTGCCCGTGCCACCAGTCACCAAGAAGGAAGCTCTTCTTGCGACCAGATCACGCAACACCGCTGCACTTACTTCGTCGACCGTTCCGCGCTCCTGGAGTTCGTCGAGCGAGAAACCGGTTCGCCTCGGGATCCGGAGCGAAACGCAGGTCCCATCGGTGGATATCGGCGGGATCACGCAGTGCAGGCGTGCACCGTCAGGCAGTCTGGCGTCCACGTACGGGCTGGCCTCATCGAGGCGTCGCCCCGCCCAACTCGCTAATCGCACCGCTATTCGTCGCACGTGATCCTCATCGTGAAACAGCATTCCCCTGCTTTCCAAGCCAGCACCACGATCAGCCCACACCTCACCCGAAGTGGTAACGAGGACATCTGTCACGTCCGGCTCGTTCATCAGGCCTTCGAGAGGTCCGGCACCCACCAATTCCCGGCGAACCTGACCGACCACCCCCATCAGCGCGGCCTCGTCTAGGACCACTCCCTCGCTTCGCAATGCCCGCACCACGTTGGCAGGAGACGCATCCCGACCCTCGCTTAGCAGTCGGGTGCGGACGCGATCGGCTACGCCGACCACGGAATCGGATGCCTCGGTCGCGATCGCGCTCATGCGGCACGCCTGCGTTCGCTGGCACCAAGGATTTCCTCGACTATCGCCAAGCAGGCTGTCGAGTAGGAACGCGGCAGTGCCGGGAGTTCGCCTTCGTCCGATCTCGAAGGCATCGACGGTACGAAAGGCAGCGTCGCTAAGAAATCCGCGCCCAGAGCGTGGGCGATGTCCTCTCCTGCGACCCCCTTGGGGGTGGTTGCCTGCACCAAGACCACCTGCGGGACGCGGGTGCATAACCATTCGTAGCGCCGGGCCGCTGCCGCTGCGGCGCGAACGTGATCGCCCACCACGAGCACCGCCCTCGGCGCGTGCTCGAACACAACGGGAAGCACGTTGTCGTTGGTTAAGGGGCAATCGACCACGACGAAGTCATGCGAGCGCCTCGCCGATGTCAAAACGGCATTCATCGTCTCGGCAGATAACCCGGATTCCTTGCTTCCTCGCGTACAGGACAAAACAGAGACATCGGCAACCTTGGGTAGTGCTGCGTCAAGATGGCCGGCAGGTAGGTGACCGCTCACGTGACGCAAGTCCGTCCACCTCGCGCCATTGGCTTCCTCGGCACCCATAAGCAGATCCATGCCGCCACCCCACGGATCTCCGTCTATAACCAGGGCGCGGGCACCACGCTGACTTGCGACCACCGCGAGATTCGCACTGAACGTCGAAGACCCCACTCCCCCGCTGCCTGCGAATACCGGGAGGACTACACCGTTGCGTACAGGCCCTTCAGCGCATTCACGGAAGGCATCCAGCAACCAGCGTTCACCTTCGGGCAGTTCCACCACGTGTTCAGCGCCGAGCTCGACCGCGAAGCGCCAGACATCCCGCTGAATGCCGGCATCGGCATTGCTCATGGAATCGCCCTGATGGACGACCACCACGCGCGCTCTGCGCCCGGGCACTTCGTCCACGATCGCATCCGATCCGACTATCACCAGCGGAGCACTGAACCAGTGCGCGAAGCCGGAGCCGATATCCGAGGCAACTTGCACCTCGAGTGCCGCGCTGGATGCGAGGCGGACTATCTCGTCGATCAATGGCAAGGACGAGGAGACGAGCAATGGACGGTTCTGGTCGGTCAGTTCTTCCATGACTGCACTCTGCGCTCGGACAGACGCTGCGTGGAAGCCTCAACTTCACAGCTGTGGATGACGGTTATTGCCCTGTGGACGGCCATGTCGAAGTTGCCGGAGGTTCACTTTCGACAGGTACCGTGATGCCATGCGCGGGGCGGCGTTCTTCGATCTGGATAAGACGATCCTGGCCAAATCCAGTTCGTTTGCCTTCGCTCGTCCCTTCTTCAAAGAAGGGCTCATCGGTCGCAGCGACGTTATCCGCAGTGCCTACGCGCAGTTCATGTTCCATGCCTCGGGTGCCGACCATGATCAGATGGAGGCAATGCGGCAGTACATGTCCGATCTGGTCACCGGATGGGAAGTCGAGCGGGTGCAACAAATCGTGGCCGAGACCCTCGACCAGATCGTCGATCCGATGGTCTACGCCGAAGCCGTCGAGTTAATCGAAATGCATCGCGAGGCCGGCCTGGACATCGTGATCATCTCTTCGTCTGGCACAGATGTCGTCGAGCCGATCGGGGAGCGCTTGGGAGCTGATCTCGCGATCGGCACCCAAGTAGCTATCGAAGAGGGTCGGTACACCGGCGAGATCCTTTTCTACGCATACGGAGAAGGCAAGGCGGAGGCGATGCGAACTCTGGCGGCCGAGCGCGGCTACGACCTCGCTGAATGCTTCGCATATTCCGATTCCCAAACGGATCTGCCAATGCTCGAGGCCGTCGGCTACCCGGTGGCCGTGAACCCCGATGCCGCGCTGCGCGCACTTGCAGCCGAACGTGACTGGCCGATCATCGACTTCGCCAAGCCCGTGGCAATGCGGCGAACCATCGAGCCCCGCCAAGCCGTCGCCGCTAGTGCCGGAGTCGCGCTAGGTGCCGTCGCCCTCGGCATTACCTGGTACGCCCGGCGCCGCAGCCTGCGCACCTAACCCGATCGCCGAACCGAACCAGCCGAAGTAGGCGGCCATGTCTCCTGTCGCATAGGCACGGATTGCTTTGACGTAAGCGGGCCTGCCTAATTGCAGCATGCCTGTCTCCGGGACCGAGAACAAGGACGGATCCACACCTCGTGCTGCGAGGACCAAACGAACAGCAGCGCGCCCGAGTAGTCCCGATCCCCAGGCGAACGGACGCGCACTGAGCAGCTCGGCATGAACGATGCCGGCAACGGCGAGCGCCGGAGCCTGTTGACCTTCGGCCACCAAGTCCGCCAGCAGCGCCATCCTGCCGGCCGCAGCGGGCGCGCTCGGCGCATCGATCGCCACCCGCAGTGGATCATCGGGAACCTCGACCTCGGTCCGCGGACGTCCGAGTTGGTCTTCAGCTACATGTCCATGGGCGGCCACCGCATGCAACCGGGCGAGGACCTGCAGCGGAGCTTTCCCCCAGGTTTCGACGAGGGCCGGGACCTCGGCCGTGATGGCCTGGGCGGATCCGAGCACCCGGCCCATGGGCGAGTCTTCGACAACCACCACGTCAGCACCATCGATAACCGCGGAATCCCGTGACCCACGTTGCCTCGAGCCACTCGTGAATTCCACGGCCTCCGCGCGTACGTCACGCCGCCACAGCAATGCATCGTTCTGCCCACGCGCTTGATCCAAGTCCTCTCGGATGCCCTCGATGGCCATCAACCGATCCACTGCCTGGGCTAGCGCGTCCGTCACGGCCTGCACGCTAGTGGGCAATCCCGGTCACTTCCATCGACGAATCCGTCGCGTCAGGAGCGTTGATTTGGTTAGGTGGAACCACTCGAGGAAAGGACCGCCGTGAGCAACGAGGCTCTGGAGAACCTGCTACACGAGGATCGGGTGTTCCCGCCCTCCGCCGAATTCGCTGCAACCGCCAACGCCACCGGTGCCATGTATGACGAAGCGGCCACGGACAGACTCGGGTTCTGGGCCGAGCAGGCGCGCTACCTGACCTGGGCGACTGACTTCGATCAGGTTCTCGACTGGTCAGATGCCCCCTTCGCGAAATGGTTTGTCGGCGGAACCTTGAACGTTGCCTACAACTGTGTCGACCGGCACGTGGAAAACGGCTTCGGAAACCAAGTCG
>Ga0180432_10011308_pt1 | contig 10541 bp, 7 predicted proteins | sample SS_ome_10_FD_132414 | JGI IMG/M metagenome (GOLD analysis project Ga0180432, IMG submission 132414) | Hypersaline lake sediment archaeal communities from the Salton Sea, California, USA - SS_1_MS_2 metaG | ecosystem: Environmental > Aquatic > Non-marine Saline and Alkaline > Hypersaline >...
CACCAGCGTTAAGGGGCTTGGCATTAAGAAGGGTTTGAAGTCTTTGACTATACCTATCGAAACTATTGCAAGTGCGATTGAAAACGGTGACGAAAAGATGCTTATTTCGCTGCCGGCAATCGGCAAACGGCTTTCGCAGGTTATTATCGCAGAGCTTAAAGGTAAGCTCGACGACTTTGCTGCAGCTGGGCCGGTAATAGCGGGCGCGACTGCGACAAGCGGTGCAGGCTTTGACATCTACCAGACCGAGGCACTTGAGATACTGGTCGCCTGGGGCGAGAAACGAAACGAGGCAATGGAGCTGATCGACCTGGCGAGCAGGAAACATCCGGACATCAAATCAGCTGAAGAACTGGTTCCGCTGGTTTACCGCATCAAGCAAGGAATAGAGGTTTAAGTTATGGCAATAGATAGAGTACTCAGTGCGGATTCCGGCGGGTTGCAGGAAGACAATTTTAACTTTTCGCTCCGGCCGCAACGGCTTGATGAAGTGATCGGGCAGGAAACGGTTAAAGAGAAACTTTCGATCGCTATACAAGCTGCACGCCAGCGAAACGAACCGCTTGAACATATTCTGTTTTACGGCCCGCCCGGGTTGGGTAAGACTACGCTTGCTAACGTTGTCGCTAACGAGATGAATGCGGCGATCAAGGTTTCTTCGGGACCGGCACTTACCAAGCAAGGTGACGTGATGGGATTGCTTAGCAATGTCGGGCTTGGTGACATTCTGTTTATTGACGAGGTGCACAGGCTTAGCGCACCGGTCGAGGAATTCATATACCCGGCGATGGAAGATTTCAAGGTTGATTTTACAGTCGATAGCGGGATGCATGCGAAGACGATCAATTTTCCGCTGAAACAGTTCACACTGATCGGGGCGACAACGCGTGCGGGGCTATTAAGCTCGCCGCTTCGCAGCCGGTTCGGTATGCTTTTGCATATGGAATTCTATACACCTGAACAGCTGCTGCAGATCATTGTAAGGTCGGCTGGTTTGCTTGGGCTGGACAATGACGAAGAGTCGCTGAAGCTTATTGCATCTCGGTCTCGCGGGACTCCTCGTATCGCTAACCGACTATTAAAACGGGTTAGAGATTATGCACAGGTCAAAGGCGAAGGTAAGCTTTCGATAGATATCGTTGAACGTGCGCTGGACATGGAACAGATCGACCACCTGGGGCTGGACGAGCTTGACCGGTCATTCCTGCGGGCACTGATCGATGTTTATGATGGCGGACCGGCTGGGATCGAGGCGATCGCTGCAACACTCGGTGAAGAGCGCGACACACTCGAAGACGTTGTCGAACCGTACCTGCTGCAAAGAGGACTCGTAAGAAGAACCAAACGGGGACGTGAGGTCACCCGTGCCGCTTACGATCATCTTGGACTGGAATACAGCAAAACAGAAAACACTTCAAATCAGTAAACCATGTTCAACAAATAGTCTTCACTCAGGCTTTACACCTTTTAGCAGGACAGTATTTGCTTTGTCTTTACCGGCTTTTAGTGTGTGCTTGTCTTTTGAGTAAACCGGTGCTTTGAAAGTTTTGCCTTTTACGCGATAGCAGTAGATCAGCTCGCCGGTTTTGTCATTGGTCAATTCAACGACTGCGTTTTCTGTCGGCAGCTTAACCTCTTGTAAATATCCTACCGGTTTACGACCGTCGTTTTGTTTTGTGTTGATCGTTATCGGCCAACCTTTGAACTGGGCGGCGTCACCTTTGCTTAGATCAGCGAAACGCGGCCAACACTCGAAAGTGATATTGCCTGTGGACTTATTAAAGTGGATCAGCGCGTAACCGTCTCCGCGGTTATCTCTTGTGGTTTTGGATTTAAGCTCAGTGTTACTTTTCGGATCGGGGTTTGCGTAAGCGTGCATTGTTATCTTATTGCCGAGACCATCTTCATAATCACCAACCCACGGCAAGACAGATTTAATTGGCTCACCTGTGCCAGGCTTTTCATCCAGCGGCCACCACCATCGGCCATAAATCGTATTTACAAGTGCGGGAGAGGAAAAAACGAAAGGTCCGTCACGGTGGGTTTCGATGCCATGCTTGACAACAAATGCCAGGTGCTGATCTCCGGCGAGATGTGTTGCACGAGCCCGACGGAGCGCACGCAGTGCATTATTACGTCCGGTCTGCGGCCAGCCGTTACAGTCGAGGTCGGCAAGAAGACGATTTTCCTGACTTCCGTGGAGATGAACCGCTCCGCAGAACGGCCCCTGGGAAAGGACTGCCTTGATTGACGCACCATCCCAGTTGCGTGCCCAGTGATCAAGGAAATTTAGCTGCCTGTCGCCCAGAAGTTTTAGGCCGGGCTTGTCTACTGATTTACGATCATAGGAAGGGTCGTTTATGTGATCAGGACGCGGGCCCATCTTTGGGATGTTGCCGATCGGCGGACTTTTAAATTTACGGTCTTCAAGAATCGCGAAACTTATTCCGCCAAGATTCAGATCCGTGTAGTAGACAGTAATGCCCTGCATGATCGGGGTCGGGTCGAACGGGTCGGGCAGGTTCCAGGTCTGACAACGCTGAACCATGTTAACAAAAGAAGCCGGAAAAAAATACCCGCCGTCTGCACCGCCACTATGTCTTGAAATCTTACCATTTGCACCCCAGATATTCGGGTGACCTACGTCGTGATCGTCAGGAATACAGATCGTCGGGCGGTCCTTCATCACGTCAGCATACATCACGCCGAACTGCAGCCAGCCGAAGGTGTGTTCGTCGTGGTGGTAGGATTGGTCACCGGAGAAAAAGAGAAGATCGGGGTCATGTTTGCGAAGATTTTCAACAAGCTCTGTGCGGGCAAAACGCTCCTTGTCTTTCGGTGAGTTACCTGTCATTGTAGCGACGACAATCGTATCCTTATCAACGGGGTCGCGACGGATGAGGCCTTCAAACGTCGAAAGATCGCCGAGACGGACGCGGTATGGAACGTCTTTTGTATTGTCCCAGTTTTTAATTCTAAAGTGCAAGGACCACCCGGGGTACTGAACAGTTTGCTTTTGTGCGACTTTCCATTTACCGTTTTTCTCAAATTCAAGCACCGCGGTTTTCGGCTCGTCAGGATGAAGCGGAAAACACTGCGCGGTAAGCTTTAGCACGCCATGGTCGTGCGTATACAACGCAAAGGCAAGTACCTGATCGCGAGGTCTATCGATGATCCACTGATGCAATTGATTTCGATTCTTCTGCCATGTACTCATTTTTGGCTTGACCTTCAGCTGCCACCAATTGCCGATAGCAAAATTATCGGCAGTTTTGGCCCACCCTGATTCCTGTCCGAACGGATGTGGATCCTGATAATTGATTTGAGTCTGGGTACACCCGGAAATAATCATCGCAATTAAAAACGTTAAGAGAAAATACCTTTTCATTGGAATACCAATCCTTTCATTTTTAGAACTGTACCAGAGATTCCAATGTCAGCTTACCAGCCGGTTCTGTATTCTTTGTGCATCAATGCGTTTGCTTTTTTATTGTTTGTGATCTGCATTTTTTCTGCGTCATAGTAGATCTTTGTGCGAACTCGTTTTGCAAGATTACCAAGCAATACGGTTTCCGTCAGCGGACCGGAGTATTCAAAGTCAGCCGACGCCTTGCGGTTTTCTTTGATCGCGTTGATCCATTCCATCTCGTGGCTGGTCTTAATACGCGGGATCGATTTTTCCGGCAGCTTGATCGCCTTACGCTTGACTTCCGGGAAGATCATTGGATCATTTCCGTAAACACCGCACATGATCGAAGCCTTTGTGCCTTTGAAGACAACACCGCCCTGCCCATACATTCTGCGTCTGTCTTCCAGGTCATCCGGACGCGGGGCCTCGATGCCTTCATACCAGGTAACCTTAAGCGGCGACTGACCGTTTGGCCGGTCAAAGAAATAGTCGACGATCGAACTGATCGGGTGAGTATGCTTATTGAGATTTGAAACGGTCGCACTAACAGCTGTAGGCGTCTTGAGTTTCAGAGCGGTAACGATAGGATCGAAAGTATGCACACCACGGTCGCCCATCATGCCGCAACCGAAATCGTACCATGCCCGCCATTTACCTGGATGATAAGTTTTATGATAGTCACGATACGGAGCAGGTCCGAGCCACAGGTCCCAATCCAGGCCGTCCGGCACTTCCATTTTCTCTTTCGGCGGGGCGTAATAATCTGTGCACCAGTATGCTTGTGCAGGCGGATAGTATGCGAGCGAACACCACGCGTCAACATCAATAACATCTCCGATAGCTCCACCCCAGATCCATTCACATATTTTGCGAATACCGCCCTGGGAATGGCCCTGGATACCCATCTGCGAAATTATGCCGGTTTCTTTGGCAACGCGCGCCATTTCACGGGCTTCTATAGGCGTGTGGGACATAGGCTTCTGAGTGAAAACATGCTTGCCGGCCTTCATGGCCGCTATCGTAATTGGATAATGCGTATGGTCGGGTGTTGCTATAAGAACCGCGTCGATATCCTTCTGATTTTCGAGCATCACACGATAATCTTTATACCTCTTGGCCTTGGGGTACTTTTCAAATTGGGCAAGCACTCTCTTTGCACTATGATCGACGTCACAAAGAGCGACAATATTCTGGCTCTTCATAGAATGAAGGTTACCAGCTCCCATCCCACCGATACCGATACCGGCGATATTAACCTTGCTGCTTGGTGCGGTGTAATTCTTACCGCCGAGAACGTGACGAGGGACGATCGTAAAAGCACTAACTGCGGCAGCACTGCCGATAAATTGACGTCTGCTAATTTTCTTATTCATATTCAAAACCTTTCTATTGGCATTGTAAAAAAACTGTCAATTACAGGGGCAAAACGCTCGGATGTTTTCTTCGGGCGTGCTCTGTGGAACTTCGCATCCGGGCATTAGTATAAAACGTTTGCCAGCTTTTTCGATACAATCATTTGCCGCAGCCGCGACTATCTCCGGTGTCCCTTGCAGCAGCACTCCGGACGGGTCGAAGTTACCGCACAAAGCGACCTCTTCGCCGACCTTTTGACGTGCCTCATCAAGCGACACCATCCAGTCAACATCAATAACATCGGCACCGGTCGTTGCCATCGCTGCGATTATATCGTTTATATTACCACAGATGTGCAGTTTTGCAAGCCCGCACTCTTCGTGTATCGCATCAATAAGCCGTTTTTCAAGAGGCATTACATGTGTTTCGTAAAGCTCGTTGCCGATCAGGCTGCCCACTGCGTCTCCGATACCCACCATATCTGCACCGGCGCGGATCTGTGCGACGGCGAAATCGATAGCGTTTTGCAAAATGATCTCGGAAGCTTCATGGAAAAGCTCGGGCTTGTCCATAAGATCCATCATGGTATTTTCCAGCCCGCGTAGATCGGCGTATTCGGCGAGAGCACCTTCTACCCAGCCGCACACACTGTGAGTCTCACCGATCGCATCGGCCATGGCCCTGACACTGTCAACACGCTGCTGCATTCGCTCGCAAGAAGCGATATTCAGCTGTTTGAGCTTGCTGATGTCTTCCGGTGTGTTTATGAGTTTGCCTTTTGGCTTTCCGACGCCCTGCTCGGGATAATCGAACTCCATACCATAAGCATTGGCCTCGCGCCACGGATCGCTTATCGCGTTGATCTGGTCAACATTAAAAAGCTTCGTAACCGCCAACTGCGATTTGACAAACACATCACCGTCGAGATAAAAGTCCCGGTAAGTATGACCGGTGTAATGCGCCGCCCACGCCATGAAAATTGGAGCAACCGGGACACGATCATAATCCTGACCACCGACAGCTGCGAAAATCCGTTCTTTAGATGTCATCATATTAAAACACCTCTAAATCAAAGTCAAAAACAAAGGCGGCTAATCATACTTGAAAAGCCGCCTGTAAATTCTCCAATATCAACACTTACCTTGCCCTGTAACCTTCAGCAAGGAAACGAATATCTTCATTATCAATAGTAGTACCGGCACTTTCAGCAGGAGGTTTTACCCCTTCGAGGAGTTTAAGTGCATAATCATGAGTTCGGGAATCTTTCCAGCGATACTGCTCAGCATGTCCGTCTGCATAGCTGAAATTACACTTTTTAGGATGCCAAGGTGATATTGCATCGTACAGTCTATCCCCCTCGGAAGGATCATCCATAATTTTAAACACCCATTATCCCATGTTAAATCCAGATGAATCATCATAAATATCTGCAAACACAAATTTCCTTGAGGGATTCCGGATATCTGTATCTTTGGTAACCTTGTGTTTCTTCGTCGCCGAATTTTCAAACCAAGGACGACAGTAGGCTTCCTCTCCATTCATCGTTACTGGAATACTAAAACTCCTATAAAAAGCCCGAGGAAGAGTCGAAAGACTCCTCCGGTCTGACGGGCAGTGGTATACGCCTACATTTTCAAGGTATGGATACAAAAGACCCTGTCGTATCCCATTTAATTCATTTTCCAGGGCAACATCCGGTTCCAGAGGTACCGCACCTTCAGTCCATGGATGATAATAATCAAACACATAACCGTCTGCAGTCTCTTTAAGGGGGGCTCTTACCCAGTCAAAATCAGTCCTCATGAAATCGGACAACAATCTACCATTTCTCTGAGGATAAGGCCAAGGCTCTTCAATAATCCTGGTCTCTGTACAACCGCTGACCAAAAGGCCATTGTTATCGGCAGTATAAGCATGCCACGCCAGTGCCAATTGCTTGTGGTTAGTCAAACAAATCGTCAATCTGGCTATTTCCTTGATCTTCCCTAATGCCGGCATCAGAATTGCCAATATAACCGCGATTATCGCGATAACCACCAACAGTTCTATCAGGGTGAAACCCTTATTCTTTTTCTTAATCACCATTGATTACCTCACGCAAAACAACATTAAACATATCTCTCGTAGCAAAAACTGAACTAAAAAGACATTGAAAAGGCGACAAAACCCCATTAACCTGTTATTTGACGAGAATAATATACCAGATTTTTGATAATTTGCACGGAAATAATGAAGTTTCTCAAAAAAAAACACCCATTCCCGTATCAAAAAGGCCCCTAAGCTCTGAATTCCATTTCTGCGCAAAAAAAGGGCTTAACAGCGTTTTTCACCGTTAAGCCCTGTATTTTTCAAATACCTGGTCTCTGTAGAGACTTTTGCGGTATTAGTTTTTGAACATAGCCAGCTTGCTTGACCAGTTGTCCAGAGAAGCAGTCTGCAGTTCAGCCTGTTTCTTCTTAAGCTCTACCAGCTTGCGGTTAGACTCTTCGCGAGCGGCCATAGCCTGATCGAGTGCGCTTGCAAGGTCTGTTCTCTTGACAGCCATCTCGTTGTGCTCAACAGCGGCTTCGATAGTGCGTTCTGCATTGACCTGCTGGATACGAGCAGCGAAACGTGCCTTAACAGCTTCGAGATTAACCTTCGCAGCTTCACGCTTTGCAGCGTTATCAGCAAGAGTGATGTTCATGTCAGCTTCAGCAGTTGCGTGCTTTGCATCAAATCCGGCAGTATGAGTAAGGCCTGCAGCCCTTGCATTAGCTACCATACGATCACAACCTGCTTCGCCACGCATTGTCTGGCTGCGTGCGAGTTCTCTGTCGCGAACGATCTGTGCCTTGGTGATAGAATGTTCCATAGCAAACTGAGCATTGATACGAGCGATGCCAGCATCTGTTCTCTGCTGAACAACTGTAGCATGCGTTGTAGTTTCCTGGTAATCGGCCTGGGCAATTCTTTCGCCTGAAGAGATAGCATTGCTGATCTTTGCAAGTTCTGCCTGTAGATATCTGCCTGCTGAATCGATCTGAGCGTCGATCTGAAGAGCAAGTGCTTCTTTAGAATCTTTTACGCTCTTTGCTTCTGTCATCAGATTAGAGAACTTAGCGTCACCGCGTTCCTGTGCAGCCCACAAACTGATCTTAAGCTCTTCAACGTCATTCTGACCGCTGATAGTAAGAGCCTGTGATTCTGCAAGCAACTGATCTGCACGAGCTTCGGATATCTGCTCAAGAGCATTAGCCTGGCTGCGAAGATCGATAACCTCTGCTTCTTTTTCCATGCGGAAAGATTCGGCCTGTGCAACGTGCTGACGATACTGAGATTCAGTAACATCCATCTCTTTGGCCATCTTGATCTCGAGTTCGTTGAAACGGGCACGAGACTGGGCTTCGAGAGCGTCTGCGATCGCGAACTGTTCTGTAGCGATTGCATCTTCCTGGGCCTTTACAGAGAGGATCTTTGTTTTAGCTTCTTCGAATGTAGCGTTTGAAACCATTTCAAGAGCGCTAGCCTGGGCACGATCTCTCATTACGTCTGCTAATGATATACGGAAATTGGCGATGTAGTCAGGTTCAATCCTGACAGCAACAGCTTTAACTGTCGGAGTTTCAGGTACGTCATGAAAACCTTTAGGCTGCTGATTAACTTCGGTTGTATTCTTACGGATATCAACCTTTTTAGCAGCTTTCTTTGCGGCGATCTCTGCGAGAACCTCTCCTTTGATCCTTGACGCTTCAGCTTCGGCTTCGGCGATAATGAAACGCTTCTGCGCTTCTGCGAGAGCTTCTGCGTGAACTGCTGTCTGACGAATTGCTTCGGCACGTGCTTCGGCTTCGGCCTTTACGAATTCAGCGCGAGCAACCTTTTCAGTACGGTCAGATTTAACTCTGATCTTCATAACTTCGTTGAGCTCATCTTCGAGCCTTGCTTCGACCTCTGCGATCATTGATTCGTATGAAGCCTGTGCCTTAGCCTGGTGATGGCTTGTCTTTGCACGGAGACGTTCGATCTCTGCAAGAGCTTTGTCAAAACGTGTAGGGGCGCCTGCTGATTTCTCCTGGGTCACAGCATCAGTTTCTGATTTGAGCGACTCAGCTTTTGCAAGCTTCAACTGGTACTCTTCGTTAGCAAGGTTTGCTTCGATAGTATCAGCTTTTGAACGGATTTCCTGAACCTGTGCACCTGAATTCTTGATAATAGCTTCACGGGCCATGTCCAAACGGTTAACTTCCGAATTAGTCTGAATACTTGTAGACTTGATCTGTTCTTTAAGTTCGTCAACACGAGCCTGTGTTTCGAGCTTGATAGCATCTGCCTTAGCTTCGAGTTCTGTTACAGTAGCGTCGGCACGTTCACGAGTTGCCCTTGCTGCCTGTGTCATTTCGAGCATCTTTGCATTACTTTCAACTTCGATAACTTTCTTGACCTCTTTAAGCTGCTCGATACGTGCAGTTTCCTGGTCATACTTTACGCGTGCTTCGGCGATGATCTCAGTGTGCTTACTCTGGCCTTCTTTAACCATAGCAGCGATCACAGATTCCTTGCGACCAATAAAGGCACCAAGTTCTGATTCGCGAGCATCGATCTCTGCAGTTGCCTTAGCGAATTCCTTGAGATACTTCTCGCGAAGTGCTTCAGCTTCTGATATCTGCTTGTTTACATTTGCCTGTGTCTCACTGCGACTGGCACTAATGTCAGCGAGCTTCTTTTTCAGTTGTGCACGTGCCTGAAGTTCGACTGAGTCGGCTTTTTCCAAAGCTGCTTCGATCCTTGAAACACCGATCTTACCTTCACTTACATATCTGACCGGCAGATCTGAGTCGTTTGCCATGCTGGATAACTGAGTATGGGCATCCGAGATCACTACACGATCATCATTTGGCGTCAGCACCCGTCCGTACCTGTCGGCACATCCTGAAACAAGAAGCATGACGATCATACACATCACTGCGACCTGTCGGGCAATACATTCCTTTTTACCGTACAACATTTTCGTTCTCCTGAAAAAACAATTCAACTTAACATCCATCGCCAATCAATGGACTCTGTTGACCCCAGAATCGACATGATTATAGTTGGACTTAACGAATATAACGGTTATTGCTATTTTTTTTCAGCCTTTAGCTAACCCAAAAGACTTCCGACTAAGCGTCAGGCTAAAGAACCGCCTTATTGCTGCTTTAACGCCCATTTCGGCGCATAAAAAAAGGATTTAACGACGCCCGCATAAAAGCAAACATCATTAAATCCTTTGTTAAAATTCTATCTAAGGCCCGATAAACGAACCCTTCCAGCTAATCGCTAATAGCTAATTACTAATCGCTATTTTGGCGACTCCCACATGATCATTCCAGGCTCGAACTGCTCGGCAAGGTCTGCGTGCTGCGGCAGAAGCCTCAGTGCAAAACCATGCTGGCCGGACATCCTGCAAGGGATCGATCCGTTAAACACTGCATGCTCATTGTTTTCGTCCATATTTGCATACTGCATCCTGGAAACCTGACCCTTTTCGATATTGCCAGTTGAATCAACAACGCCATAGTAGATCTCAACTGCTACATCTTCAGGATTGAGTTTTCCAAGTCTTACCCTGGCATTTACTACAAGGTCTGAACCAACCTCAAGCTGAGGCTGTTTAACGCTAAGATCGCTAACCTGACTGCCGTCATTGATCTGAACGTCGACATCTTCGATCGCCAGTTCATCCCAGGCAACCTTAACGTCATTCTTCCACATAGAAAGTGCACGCACTCTTGACATCGCCGAAGCCGTAAGATATCTC
>Ga0180432_10011309_pt1 | contig 10539 bp, 6 predicted proteins | sample SS_ome_10_FD_132414 | JGI IMG/M metagenome (GOLD analysis project Ga0180432, IMG submission 132414) | Hypersaline lake sediment archaeal communities from the Salton Sea, California, USA - SS_1_MS_2 metaG | ecosystem: Environmental > Aquatic > Non-marine Saline and Alkaline > Hypersaline >...
AATGCCCGGCAATCAGAGCCGCGCGGCGCAAGCCCGCGGACCGGGCATGGCGGAGCGTGTCACCCGTACCGGTCACCAGGCTTGTCCCGGCGCGCCGGGACCGGGCTACCTTCGGCCTGCCCCGCAGGGGCGGAACGGCGGAGCGCTGCACGGACCTCTGCAGCTCGCCAGGCTCACGCCCCGGAGCCAGCAAGATATCCAGGAGTGCCTTTTCTAGACACTACAGGTTCACCCCACCTCGGCCCGGCCGGGCCCCGGGCCGCCGGGGCGCCATCCCCCGAGGCCGGCAGACCTTCTGAGGACTCACCCCTTGACTCCGGCCGAGAATGTGATACAGTTACTCAGACCTGTGAGAGTTTGCGAAGTCATGAAGATTCATCCGAACAGCCTGCAGAAGCCCCAGGGACGGACGATGACATCGGCCAGTGACCCGATGTTTGCCTGCCGTCTGTGGGTCTACGGTATTCACGGCAGTGTGCCGTAGGGGCTTTTCGGAAAGAACACCGAGTTTTCTGAAAGCCCCGCGGCGAAACGCTCGCGGGGCTTTTTTTGTGTGAATCAGTCAGTCAGGGCCGACGCGTGAAACCGAGCAGGCGTCGCCAGGCAGGCCCGCTGCGCGCGGCGACGTCCTCTCCGCGCGCAGCGGCCGGCGGAAGGAGCGCAGGGCAGGAATGAGCATTCGATACTACGAGGGCCAACGCCTCTTCCTCCGGCCCATCGAGCCGGAAGACGAACCGCTGCTCCGCCGGTGGATCAACGACCCGGAGTGCTGGCGCACGCTGGGCCGCTTTCGCCCGGTGAACCGGCCCCGCGAGCGGGAGTACATCGAGGGTCTCTACCGCCAGCCCGACGAGGTGGCCTTCGGCATCGTGGTGCGGGAATCCGAGCGGCTCATCGGCGTCGCGGGGCTGCGCTGCAGCGACCCGGCCAACCGGGCGGCGGAGTTCGGCATCCTGATCGGCGAGGCGGCCTTCCGCTCGCGCGGCTACGGCACCGAGGCCACCCGGCTGGTGGCCCGCTACGGCTTCGACGAGCTGAACCTCAACCGCATCGGCCTGAGTGTCTGCGGCGACAACCGCAGGGCGGTGCGGGCCTACCGCCGGGCGGGCTTCCGGGAGGAGGGCCGCCGCCGGGAGGCGTACTTCCGCAACGGACGCTACCACGACGAACTATGCTTCGGCCTGTTGAGGCGGGAATGGAGCCAGCCCTCCAGCAGCACTGCCTCACAGGCCGGAGACAAGGACGAGGAATCGGCTCCGCTGGCCTCGATGACCACCTGGAGCACGAGCCTGATGACCTGAGAACGTGAACGCAGAGACCGCACCGGCGCCGTGACCGAAGGCCGACCGAGGAGTGTACCCCTGTTACTTCGGGAGGAACGCTGTTCAGGGTTTCCCGCGCCGCCGCGTCTCTGCCGGCAATGAGTTCGGTTGGCCTTCGACCTTGGACGATTGATGTGCACAGTGCGGGGAGCCGCGGGGAAGGGGAAGGCCTGGAGGCCTCTCGTTCCCCGCTGCCGCGCGCCGGGTACGGGCGGCGGTTTTCGAGCCCGGGCCGGTGGTCGGGTCAGGGGAGGCGGTGGCCGCCCCCGGCCGGTCCGAAGGGCTCCAGTTCGGCCAGGTACTCGTTGGCCACGCGCACCAGGTCCCGGTCCGTCGAGCGGTTCACCACCGCCCGGAAGTCGGAGATGGCCCCGTCCACGTCGGCCGCGATCACCTTAACCTCGCCCCGGCAGCGGTAGGCGTACATGTAGTCCGGCGACAACTCGATTGCCCGGTCGAGGTCGGCCAGGGCGCGGTCGAGTTCCCCGTCACGCAGCCAGGCCATACCCCGCCCGCAGAAGGCCGGAGCCGAATCGGGTTGGACCCGCAGGGCCTGGTTGTAGTCCGTGATGGCCCCGGCCGTATCGCCGATCAGGCTCTTGATCCGGGCCCGGCTGCAGAACGCCTGGTGGTTTCCCGGCTCCAGGGCCACCACCCGGTTGTAGTCCGCGATCGCCCCGGAGAGGTCACCGTATGCCGACTTGGCGTCCGCCCGGGCGGCGTACGCCGTGGCCCGCTCGGGTGCCAACTCGATGACCCGGGTGAGATCGGCGATGGCTCGCCGCGTCTGCCCCAGCACCTTGTAGCAGTCGGCCCGGTCAAACAGAGCCTCGGGGTCCTGTGGCTCCAGGCGGAGCGTCTCGCTGTAGTCGATGATCGCCCCGCGGATGTTGCCGGCGGCCCGTTTGGCGTTGGCCCGGTTGTAGTAGACCGCCGGCTCGCGGGCCCCCAGGTGGATGACCCGGTTGTAGTCACTGATGGCCCCGCTCAGATCGCCGAGCGCTCGCCGGGCGATGGCCCGCTTGTGGAAGGCCCGGGCGTCGTCGGGGTCCAGACGGACGGCCTCGTCGTAGTCGGCCATCGCGGCCGTGTTGTCGCCCAGCAGCCGGTAGGCGTCACCCCGCCGGCGCAGCACCTCCGGGTCCGCCGGGCAGATCCGCAGGGCCGCGGTGAAGTCCTCGATGGCCCCGGGCACGTTGCCGTTGGCCAGCCGGGCTCGTCCCCGGCCGACGTAGCCGTCCGCCAGTTCGGGGTCCAACTCGATCGCCTTCCGGAAGTCCGCTTCCGCCGCCCGATGGTCGTCGCTTTCCCGGTAGGCCCGTCCCCGGGCGAGGTAGTGTTCCCTGTGGTCGGGCTGTTGCTGGAGCAGAGCGGTGAGGTCGCCCGCCGCCCTGCCGTATTCAGCCTCTTCCAGAAGGACTGCCGCCCGGCCGGCCAGGGCTCGCTCGTCGTCGGGGTGCAGTTCCAGAGCCTTGCTGTACTCGATGACCGCGCCAACCGAATCCCCCCCGCGCTGTTTCCGGGCGGCGCGCTCCAGGAAGCCGCTCACCGGGTCGACCTCGGCCCGGGCCGCCCGCGGGCCGTGGTACCAGTAGTAGGCCGCTCCGGAGGCCAGGATGACCGCGCCGACCAACATCAGGCCGAGCAGCTTCCTGCCCGTTCCTTGCTGGGGGAACGGCTCGCTTGGCTGGTTCCACTTTTTCATGTCGTCCGACTGCCGCGCAAGGACGGGCCCGGCGCACAGAGCACCTGCCCAGCTCGGCGTGCCTCAGCCCGTCGCTGGTCTTATCGACCCACCGACCGGCACGGTTGGCTTGAAAATGCCCCCGGGGCGAGCATGCCCCAGGGAAGTGACGCGCCGGTCCCACCGCTTCCCGCGCCGCGAACCCGCCCGGGCGCCGGTTCTGACGCCCTGAATCAACGATTCCGCAGGCAGTGGACGGGCGAACTCGGCTCGCCCGCAACGGTGTAACCCGAGACTGTGCTGAGCCTGCGCGGACGTCTCACCGCCCAGGCGACCCTCCTGGACCATGAATCGTGAGCAACCATGCCGTTGGAACAGCCGGGCAGGTCCCATAACACCCGGGTGTGTGACGGACGTGGTGGAGGGCCAACCCGGTCACCGGGAGACCCCGCGGGCGGGATGCCTACGGCACCGAGGCCGGAGATCGTCCCCGCGTCGTTCAGACCGCAAGCACATCCCCGGCCCCCGAGCCCGGTGTTTCAGCCGCGGTGGAAGGCCCGGATGATCTCGCTCGCCTTGTTGTCGGCGAGGTTGAGGGCGCCGAGGGCCTGGCTGGCGGCGGTCCGCATGACCAGATCGGCTTCCTCCCGGGCCGCTGTCAGGAGCCGGTCCACGCGAGGACTGTCGAGCAGGTTGCCGTAGCGCTTGGCCGACTCGGCCAGGGCAGCAAACCCGACACCCCGCAGCGACTCGCTGTTCGCGGGATCGAAGGCCACGTCGGCCACCGCTCGCTGGGCCGTGGCCGTGCCGGTCTTCGCCAGCACCTCGACGCAACTCACCCGCAGCTCCTCGTTTTCCACGGCCAGGGCGCTGATCAGGGCCGGCTCCGCCGCCTCGTGGTTCAATACCGTGCGCCCGTCCAGGGCGATCCGGTTGAGCGTGCGTGTGGCCCGCAGCGCCAGCTCCAGGGCCAGGGCCTCGTCGATCGGCGTCTGGCCGGCGCGGGCCCGCACGGCACTCAGAAGCTCAGGCAGTGTTTCGGGATCCACCCCCGCCTCGATCTGCCCGAGCCGTCCCTGGCCCGCCCCCAGCTCACGGGCGATTGCCTCCTCCTGAGGCTTGACGAGCAGAACCACAGGCACGGCCGCGAAGAGGAACTCCTGGTCCAGGGCACTCACCGCGCTGCCCACATTGGGTGCCGTCATGTCCGTCGCCAGGAAGAAGGCGGTGACGCCGTCCAGTTCCGCGCGAGCCCGATCCATCGCCTTGTAGAAGTTCGACTCGGCGATGACCTCCGCGGGCATCTGGCGGAGAGCGGCGGCCAGGCGATTGAGATTCTCGGCATCGGGCTCAACCACCACGAACCGCTCGACGACCTGGGGTTGGATCGCGCCCGCCAGTACTGGAACCACCTGCTCCGACCCGGCGAACGCCGACTTCGGGAGGGCGTTGGCCAGGGCCAGGGCCGCCCGGAGCCGGACCAGCCGCTGGGGGAACTCCAGGGCCCGAACCAGCGGTTGCTCGGGTTGCTGGGTTCCGATCAGGGAAGCCTCGCCGGCCACAGCCCGCAGCGCCGCGATGGCCCCGAGGGCGACGGCCGGATCACGATCGCGAACGGCTCGTTCCAGCACCAGATGCGCGTGCCGGGCACCAGCCGTACGCGTGAAGTACAGAGCCGGCGGAAAGTCCGCCGGGCGCGTCTCGTCGGCCTCGATCGGCTCCCCGGGGACGGGACTCTCCACGTTCAGCCCCAGCCGAGCCTCCCGCCGAATGTCGGCCGCCAGCCACAGGGCGATGGTGGCATCGTCGGCAGGGTCGATCTCCAGGGCTTCCTCACAACAACGCATGGCCATTACCGGACCGAAGATCCGCTGCGGGACCGGAATGGCCTCCAGGGCCTGGTTCGCGGACTTCCAGTACCACACGTTGGCCGTTGCCTGTCGCGGGTCGGCCGCTACCGACCCGTGCTCATCGAAGTACTGCTCCGCCAGCCGGAAGAACGCGGTGGCCGGCGAGCCCTCCGGCAGCCGCCGGGCCGCCCGACTGACCTGGCGGATCGCCTCCTCCGCCGCCGCCCGGGTGGCCGAAGTCACCTCCGAGTCGAGCAGCACCTTCTGGAGATAGGGCAGAGCCTGCGAATAGCCGATCTGCCCCAGAACGCGGATGATCTGACCGCGCATGGCCTCGTCAGGTGTCCGCAGAGCCGCCACCAGCGGGTTGACCGCCGCGTGTCCCAGCTTGGGGAGGGCGGCCAGCACTCTGGCGTGCAGCCGCTCGCGGGCCGGATCCTGGAGCGTACGGAGCATCCAGGGGACCGCGTACTCGCCGGACTCCACCAGCCGCTGTACGGCCGCGTGCTCCATCTGGGGAGGGCCGCCGAGTTTCTCGATGTTCGCCTTGATCCGGTCGACGTCCCGGCGCACGGCAAACTCCCCCTCCCGAATCAGGTCCAGAATGCGGGTGGCGCGTTCGCCGATCGACGAGTTGTTGATGATCAGGATCAGGGTGTCGATGCTCCGCCGGTCCGCGTCCGCGATCCGGAGCAACTCGACGGGATCCAGATCGGGCTGCTCCAGCAGCCGCCGGGCGTAGGCGTCGGCCAGGTCGAACTTGCCAAGCCGGGCGAAATGGAGAAAATCCTCGAAAAGCTGTTGCGGCGACAGGTCGGCCTGAGACAGCGAGGCTTGGCTGTCCGGCTGAGCTGATGCCGGAACCACCAGCAGGGCCAGCATCAGCAACGCCGCGATGCAGTACTGCCGAGGCGTCGCAGGGTGTGAATGGGTGGCAGGGGGCTGCATGTGATCCTCCGTGTGGGATTCAAGCCTGAGCCATGGAAGGCAAGTACTCAGCGGTCGGGACGGGGCACCCCAGGCGCCGCCACGGTTTGTCCCGGCTTCCGCGCCGCAGGCGGATCAGGTCATTCGCCCGCCGCCGATGCCCCGCAGTATAGGAACCTCGGGGGGAGCGTCAACGGGAGCAGCGGCGCAGGCCGCGCCCGGCAGCCTTACCGCCGGCACGACCGCGACCCGCTGCGAGCCGCGTCCGGGAAGCCGGCCGGCGCCCGTGACGCCAAGTGGCGCAATCCCGTCGAGGTCTGGGCCGGATCGTCAGGCGTTGCGGATGATGTACACAGACCCGGCGGCGGTGACCCCGAGCAGGAGGGTCTGCACGAAGTCAAACGCGTCAGCAGAGCTGCATCCGCCCAACTGAAGCACCACCGCACCGCACGTGAACAAAGCTGCGAGCCGGGACAAACGCATGGTCGAGATCCAGGGACAGGGGTCCAGGTATTGACGCCGCGGGCAGCCGCGCCGGCAGTCCCGCGGGCATCCGTTGCGTGGGCAGTGTACCCGCGCCGGCGGAGGCGTCAAAGGGGGAAGATGGCGGTTGCCCGGCCGGCGTGTGGCCGGTGCGGGGCCCGGCCGCCGGTGGCGGGCCGGGGGTCGGCGGTGCCCGGGAGCGGGCTCGTCCACCGAGGCCCCGAGCCGACCGGGCGGCGGATGGCCGGATTCGCGCGAACCAACCCGCGGTGCGGGCAGAACTACCATCGTCCGGGCTCGACCCCGATCGACGGACGAAACGTGCCTGCGCCGCTTGAACGGAGTGTGCTCAACAGTTAGCTTCTTGAGAGTTGGCGAGGGTCCGGTGTTCGGGACCGCGCGGACCGGATGCCGTAATCGTGTTCCCTGTGGCTCGTCGTTGTTCGGCATGAGCGGCCGTTATCATTAGGCAGCAGGCATATGACAGATTCTTCCAGTCTTGTCGCGGGTTCCCTGGACACGCAGCCGTTCACGCCGCCAGCCGGTCAGGCAGGCCGGGCACGCGGGGGACTGCTGGCGCCGATGATCCTGGCCTTCCTGACCGTGGGCTGTAGTTCCAGCTCACCGGGCCTGTTCAACAGCTGGCTGGATCCCATCGCGGTCGGCAACTTCACCCGCGAGGGCACGCTGGAGATCAGGACCTCCCTGAGCATCCAGGACACCTCCTGGGGGATCCCGGGCGCCTCCGAGCCGACGCCCGACGACCTGGCTCCGCACCCCGAGGAGTACCGCTTCACGGCCGGCGACGCGATGGCCATTCGGATCTTCGAACTCTTCGCCAGCAACACCGAGGCCATGCTGCAACCGACGATCGACGAGGTGGGCAACATCCGACTGCCCCTGGTGGGCACCGTGCTGGTCACGGGGCTGACGGCCCGCGAGCTGGAAGACGAGTTGAAGGACATCCTGGCTCAGAAGGGGATCATTCAGGACGCCCAGGTGGTCGTCGAGCCGCTGATCCGGCGGCACAACACCTACACGGTCTTCGGGGCCACCGGCGGGCCGAACATCTACCCGCTGCCCATGCCGGACTTCCGGCTGCTCGACGCCCTGAGCATCTCCGGCGGCCTGGCCGAGCAGGTTCTGGACATTTACGTGTTCCGTGATGAGCCCGTGGAGCCGGAGGCCCCCGGGCCCGTCGAGCGTGCCCTGGAACTGGAAGGGCTGGAGGAACCGCCCGCCGAGGGAGACGCCCAGGAGCCCGAGGCCGCCCCGACGTACCTCACCGGCGGGCTCGGGGAACCGTTCGCCGGGCTCGGCGACTGGCAGCAGCCGCCGCCCGCAGGTGGCGGCGCCCCGGCCGGAAACACCGCCGCTCAGCAGCCCCCTCCTTCCCAGCCGGCAACGGACCGCGAGACGCAGGATCTCCTCGAAGCGGTGGCCCCCGGCCAGGAGGCCTGGCCCGAGGTCGCCACCCAGCCCGCCGCCGAAGAAGCCGCCCCGGCGCGCTCGCGCTGGGTGTTCCTCAACGGCAAGTGGATCGAGGTACAGCCCGAAGCCGCCGAGGAGGCCGCGCCACCCCCGGGCTCGGAGTGGGCCGAGGAGGCCATCGAGGCCCCGCCGGACCTCCCCCAGCCCGCGGTGGACTGGGACAGCGTGGCGGGCGAGACCACCCGGCGGATCATCCACGTCGCGGCCGACGCCCTGCGGAACGGCGACCCGCGCTACAACATCGTGATCCGGCCCCGCGACACCATCCGGCTGCAGGTGGGCGAGATCGGCGAGTACTACATGATGGGGCAGATCAACCGGCCGGGCATCTACTCGCTGTCCGGACGCGAGCTCACTCTCAAGGCGGCCATCGCCGGTGCCGGCAACCTCGGCGCCCTGGCCTGGCCGGAGCGGTGCACCGTCTATCGGCGCCTCGGCGACCGGGAGGAGATGATCCAGGTCAACCTCAACCGGCTCTTCTCCGGTGACGACCCGGACTTCTACATCAGGAAGAACGACCTGATCCTCGTCGGCACCCATCCGGCGGCGATCTTCCTGGCCGTCCTCCGCAACGCGTTCCGCATCACCTACGGCTTCGGCTTCGTCTACGACCGGAACTTCGCCGACGTGGACAACGTGGAGCGACAGGTCAAGGCTCAGCTCCGGGCTCGGGACGAGTACGAGGCCGACAACCAGTTCCCGGGCCTTTTCTGACAGGAGACGGGTTTTGAGCGACAGCGTCAGGCCATCTGCTCAGCCACGCCGAACGCGCAGCTGGGGTGAGCTGATCCCCATGTCGGCCCGTCTGCAAATCGCCATCGTGGCGGTTCTGCTGGTCCTGATCTATCGCGTCACGCTGGTCGACTCGGTGATCTACCGCTGGAAGAGCGACCCCAACTGGTCGCACGGCTGGCTGGTGCCCCTCTTCAGCCTGTACTTCCTGGGTACCCAGCGGAAACGCCTCGCCAGGCTCACCCTGCGGTCCAACTGGGCGGGCCTGGCGGTGCTGGTGGGGGCCCTGGCGGCGTACTTCTACTTCATTGCCGTCCTGCCGATGGGCTACCCCCGCGTGCTGTCCCTGATCGTGGCGGTCCTGAGCATCGCCCTGCTGCTCGGCGGCTGGCAGTTGCTCCGCGTGGTCTGGTTCCCGATCGCCTTTCTGGTGATGGCCATCCCCCTGCCGGACCAGTATTACGTCAAGCTGACCATGCCGTTGCGCAAGCTGGCCTCGGAGGTGGCCACCGTGCTGCTGGGCCTGCTGCCCAACCTGGAGACCGAATCCTCCGGGGTGGTCATCGAGTTCTTCAACGCGGCGACCGGCAACACCGGCGTGCTCAACGTCGAGGAAGCCTGCAGCGGCATGCGGCTGATGATGGCCTTTGTCACCCTGGGTCTGGCCATGGCCTACCTGGGCCAGCGTCCCAACTGGCAGCGGGTGATCATGGTGTTGTGCTGCGTCCCGATCGCCCTGTTCTGCAACATCATTCGGGTGTCGGTCACGGGGATCATCCACGTGTACGACATCGAGAGCCTGGCTTCGGGGACGCCGCACGAACTGCTCGGCCTGGCCATGCTGCCCGTTGCCCTGGGGCTGTTCGCCCTGGTGGGCTGGGTGCTCAAGAACCTGTTTGTGGAAGAGACCGAAGCGGCGTAGCCAACCCTGAAGACCCGGTCGGCGGCGTCAACTGGTACAGAGGAACCTTCATGACAACCGTTCCCGCAACGATTCAAGAGCGCATCACGCAGCCCCCGGCCGCCGGGCCGGCGGTCGAGGGTGCCGGTGGCGTCTCGATCAACGAGATCTTCAGCATCCTGCGCCGGCGGGTGGTCATGATCATCCTGCTGTGGATGCTCTTCGGGGCGATGGCGGTCGGCCTCTTCTTCCTCTGGTACATCAAGTTCCCCGGGTACCAGGCCTACGCCCTCATCGAGTGCATCAGCAACCGGCCGGCCGAGGGCGAGAAGCTGGTCCAGGACACGCCGCAGGACGACGAGTACGAGCGGTTCATCAACAGTGAAGCCCAGTTGGTCAAGAGCCTCACCGTGCTGCTCGACGTGCTGAAGACGCCGGAGGTGCGGAGCACGGGCTGGTACCGGAAGGTCGAGGAGAGCGGCGACGAGCATCTCCTGGAGCTGGAGGAGGCCCTGGCCAGCGTGCCCATGCGGGACACCAACTACATCAAGGTGTCGATCGAGTGCACCAACCCCCAGGACCCGGCCAAGATCGTCAACCAGGTGGTCAACCAGTACTACCGGAAGGTGCAGGACAAGGCCAAGGAGGACTACCGCGAACAGCTCAAGGCCTACCAGGACGAGGAGGAGCGTCTCAACGGCCAGGTGCAGCAGAAGATCGAGCAGATCCGCAACTTCACCGCCGAGCTGCCGGCCGGAGCCCTGACCGGCACCGCCGGCGGCGTGGTCTACGAAGAGCTGCGGCTCTACATGGAGCAGGTGGCGGCCCTGGAGCTCCAGACCATGGAGCTGGAGGGCCTGCAACAGCTCTACAACGACCCCGCCGGCCCCGGGGTCTCCCAGCAGGACATGATGCTCATCGAGCAGAACCCCATGGTCCTCAGCCTGGTCAACCAGCAGTTCGCCCTGGAGCAGGCCCTGTGGATCCTGCTGGAGAAGTTCGGCCCCGAGCACCGCGAGGTGAAGGAGTACCAGCGGCGGCTCAAGGTCATCTCCCGGCAGCTCGAGGAAGTGCGGGATCGCAAGGTGGCCGAGATCGTCGCCTACCGGCGGGAGCAGATCCGCACCGCCTACCTCAACTCGCAGCATG